>ULQX01031187.1_pt1 | contig 12706 bp, 5 predicted proteins | sample 1954941 | NCBI WGS metagenome assembly ULQX01 (sample SAMEA4835667, study PRJEB28245) | human gut metagenome | biome: gut microbiome; material: fecal sample | place: Denmark | collected 2008
TTCTCTTGCATCGACTGCAATGAAATCTACAATCTCATCGCCGCGCACGCAGGTATACCAGCCGGTATTATTTGCGGTGGAGCAGGAATGATTCGGGATGATTTCGACCCGATCACCGACCTTCAAATTACATGTACCGTCTGCCTTTACCTTTGCGACCTCCTCGGAAAGCCCGACAATCGTCAGCTCAGGATGCCCGACAACATACCCGAAGCCCTTGATGGCAGAATTTCCGTGCGCCCCCTGATCCAGACCCAGACATTTGGAGCCGGCATCAAAGAGATAGAACCCCTCGGAGGGATGGGAAACAACGGTTGCCAATACGCGTAAGGAGCAAGCATCCTCGCCGCAGGTGCCAAGGGAAATCTGGATGTTATCGAAGAAGGTATAGTTGCCGGGATGGCTTACGTTGAGGGTTTTATCCTTTACGGCAATCTCAAAGGTGGGAGTAGAGCCGGAGGAAATGATCTCGCAGGGGAAGCCTGCCGCAGCCAGAGCATCGGCAGCCTTTTTCATGGTATCCTTTTCCAGCTTAGCAACCTCCTCCAGAGCGGCTCTTGTGGTGCAGCCATAAACCTGTCCGGGATGGGTGGAAATGCCGCGGAATTTCAGATTTTTCAAGGAGGAAAGCGTTTTTACGAAATCCACAACTGCATCTGCGGGCATCCCGAAGCGGTGGAAATCCATATCCACAATGACGGTATAGGATACGATGACACCTGCTTTTTCCGCTTCACTGTTTAAAATTTCTGCCGCACGGACAGTATCCAGACGGATAATCAGCTCTGCATCCTTGGCAAAGGGCAGCAGGCGGCGGATATTGACAGGGTTCGCGGTGGGGTAAGCATACATGATATGCTTTGCGCCAAGCTGATAAACCATTTCACATTCATCCAATGTGCCACAGAGAAAGCCTGTTGCGCCTGCGTCCAGCTGCATTTTCGCAAGGGCGGTGCTTTTATGCGTCTTAATCATGGGCCACAGCTGTTTGCCGTTTTCGTTGCAGAGTGCCTGCCAGGATTGGATATTGTGCTCCAGCTTATCCAGATCCAAGAGGATAGCAGGGGTTTGTAATTCGTGTTTTTTCATGGGTATCATACCTCCTTTAAAATCGTGTTTCTATAGAAATACATTACCGAAAAGAAAGCCGTCTGTCAATCGGCAGAATCACGATTGCAGAGGGGCTTTTTCTATGTTAAAGTGAAGAAAAGCCGATGTTTTGTATAGGAAAAATGACGAAAGGGTCTTCGGCGGAGGAAGAAAAAATGAAGTGACGATTTTAATGGATAACCGGATGGCTTCTGTTTATGCGAAGCAGGGGACAGGGGTGGAACAAAACGGAAAAATTTTCGTCTAAAAGAAAAGATAGTCGTAAAAAATGCGAAAGATTAAGGAAATTGAAAGAATTTTTTCCTGAAATTTATGATACAATTATGACAGAGAGGTTTGTCCTTTTGGAGACAACAGAGAACAAGAAGGGGGCAGAAGGTATGAAAAAAACAAAGCAGATTCTAACCTTGGCAACAACGGCAAGCCTGCTGATGGGCAGTATTTCAGTGCCTGCCTATGCGGCAACAACCTTTGTGGATATCAACACGGTGACGTGGTCGGGCTTTAAGCCGTTTCTGAATCAGGCGGCAGAGCTTGGGCTGATGAGCGGCTACGAGGAAAACGGCAAGCGTTACTGCAAGCCGAGAAACAACGTGACCTATTGCGAAGCGGTGCAGCTGATGTATTCCATCATGAAGGCATACACGAAGCAGGATGTCAATGATGCAACGGTGACAAAATGGAAGCCTGTAATCAGCGCGTATAACATCCCGACATGGGCGTATAAGGCAACGGCATACGGCTTGGAAAACAGTATTCTGACAACGGCGGAGCTGAATAAGCTGCAGGGCGGCACAAAGGCGGCAAACCGCGAGGATGTCGGCGTGATTTTCGGGAAGGCGATGGATACCGTAAAGGGGTATGACGTAAAATCCGGCGCAACACTGGGCTATGCCGATAAGGATGCGATTTCCGCAACGGCAGTGCCCTATCTGGAGCTGCTGTACAGAGTGAATTTGATGGTGGGGGATTCGGATAATAAATTCAATCCCAAGAAGAACATCACTCGTGCGGAGATGGCGGTGCTTTCCGTAAAATCCTATAATAAGCTGGTGGAAAATAAGGGAACGGAAACCAACCAGAAAACCGCAACAGGGACAGTGACCGACTGCAAGACGATGCAGAATGGGGATATTTTCCTGACGATGACGGCAAGCGGTTCCTCTCTGAGTCTGTTTGGGGTGAAAGGAAAGGTAACGGCGAAATATAACGGACAGACGATTGCTCTTTCGGATATCAAAACAGGGGATACTGTGAAGGTGACCTACGAAGGGCAGTATATGAACAGTATTACGGTGACATATTCCAAGAACGGCATCAAGCAGACAACTGAAAAGAAATATGAGCTGAAGGATATCACCGATTCCAAGATTACGGTCAAGGATGGCTCGACTGAAAAGAAATTTTATCTGGATGATGATGTGGAAATCAGACTGGATGGGAAGAAATCGACCGTCAGCAAGCTTTCCAGAGCCTTGGAGGATACCTCCTATGACGTAACACTGACTCTGGATAAGGATGAATATGTGCTGAAGGTTGTAGCGGTGGTAAATGCAAACAACCCCACTGACGGCACTGTGACGGATGTGGAGGATGACGAGATTACCATCAAATCCGGCAAGAAGGAATATACCTACACTCTGGCAAGCGATGTGGAGGTTACCTATAACGGCAATACGATGAAGTTCAGCAAATTCCAACGGAATTATGATGACAGCAATTTTGTGGTTTCCCTGAAGCTGGATAAGAATAACAGGGTTTCGGAGATTAAGATTACCTCTATGGAGGATGATTATAACGGCACGTTGACCTTCCTCAACAGCAAACGCATTGAATTTACGGCAGGAAGCAAAACATATCAGTATAACCTGAGTGACGATGTGACAGTGAGGATTGACGGCAAGAAGAGCAGTGTTTCTGCCCTGCGGGAAAGCTATCGCGATGGCAAGGCGTACACCGTTTCGGTGGACACCAACAGGGATGACGAGGTAACGGAGCTTCTTGCGGTATCGAAATTCAGCAGTAATAACAAGGGCAAGCTGAGTAAAATCAGCAAGAGAGAGCTTACGATTGTAGCGAAGGAAAAGGACTATACCTATGGTTTGGCGGATGATGTGGATGTAACCATCAATGGCAAGAACAGGGATGTTTCCGATTTGATTGACAGCTATAAGGATTACAGCTTCAATGTTACGTTGGGGTTCGATAAGAATGGTGATGTTTGCGAAATTACCGCGGAGATGGCGGACGCGAAGGAAGGCTATCTCAGAGACTTGGTTGAGGATAAGAGAACCATTACCGTTACGGCGGCAGGGCTGAATATCAAGATGGACTTGGCAAGCAGTGTAACAGTGAAATTGGGCGGCGAAAGCATCAGCCTGACGAAGCTGAACAGCGAGTTGGACTATGCCTATGGCGATTCCCAGATTTATGTGGAGCTGGGCTATAACGGCAGTGGTGAGGTAAAAACGATTACGGCGTTCTGGGAGGATGCACGCGGCGAGCTGGTATCTGTTGACAGAAGAGCAGATGAAATCGAGGTAAGGATAGACGGCAGCAAAAAGACATTTGAAATCAGCACCCGTGCAGAATTTGTGTATAAGCTTTCTGCGGCGGCGGATGCGGATGATTATAAGAGAAACCTCAGATATGATGAGGATTTGTATGGACTGCAGGATTTTCTGGATGCCTGCTCGGATGCGAGGGATGACTGCACGGTTGCATTGACGAAGGATTCTAAGGGTAAAATTGTAAGAATCTGTGCAATCGCAGGATAAAAAGGAATAGAAAAGGACGAAATTCCGGAAACGGGGTTTCGTCCTTTTTGATTGCAGAAAAGCAAAAGAAAAACCTCCGGTTTTTCTTGGCTTAAAACCGGAGGTCTGAAAGAGGAGCGGAAGGGAGCAACCCTTCCGAGTTGTAAGCGCTTATAATTTATTTATCAAGCTCGGACCAGTCACGAGTTTCACGCAATTCTGTCCACTTTTCATACTGAGAATTTTCTTTGTATTCATAATAGTGGCTGTTGGTTGCTTCCTGTACTGCCAGATAGTACCAAGCGTTGGTATCGGCATTATCTGTCCATTTTGTCATGTTTTCCAGGAGATCCTCGGCTGTCTCAGGTTTGCGGTTGAGCACGCGGTTTACCAGAGACATTGTTTCGGCACGAGTGATTTTGTTCTGAGGACGGAAGGAACCGTCTTCATAGCCGTTTACCCAGCCGTTATTGGCTGCTACAGCGATTTCGTCCTTTGCCCAGTGGCCTGCGATATCGTTGAAGCTTGCGGGTGTTTTATCGCCGTTTACATCGAAACGAGTTGCGATTGCGGCGAATTCGGCACGAGTGATCGATGCGTTGGGGCGGAAGGTAGCATCGGGATAACCGGAAATGATACCCATTGCGCTCAGTGTGGATACTGCGCTGCAGTACCAAGCATCGTTGCTTACATCTGTAAATTTATTCTGACGAGTGTAGTTTGCATCACGAACGTCATCCTCAAGCAGGCGGAAGAAGATAGCCGCAACCTCTGCACGGGTGATGGAGTTCTGAGGTCTTACCTCGCCATTGCCGTAGCCAACGATGTATGCGAAGTGGTCTGTGTTATTCAGACCCAGTGCATCGTCATCCTTGATTTCTACGGTAGGTTTTTCCTCTTTTTTGCCGCCGCCATTACCACTGTCGCTGGAGGAATGGTGACGCTTGTAGGTGTAAATATTGTGGAATGTGATTGTTGTGCCTTCTACGGGTTCTAGTTCAGGATGATCATTCTCACTATCCTTCTCTTTTGCAATCCAGATATAGTCCACTACAGCATTCCCATCTGTTTCAAATCCGAGGATGTATTTTGTGGTGTCATAGGTTACTTTGGAAAGGTCGCCTTTATCCTCGGAGACCCTGACTGTGTAGCGTGTGTTAGGTGTTAATACATCAGCCATTTTGTCTTTTGCGGAGAAGTCGAAGGCTTTTGTTTTGCCTGTTTTCAGAGTAACAGTACCATCGTAGATTCTGGCTTCTGTGGGTTCATCCATTTCTTCAGCTGTGTAGGAAATTGCTATTGCAACAGGTTCTGCGATAACCTCTGCGGTTGCAGTGAAGGTTCCTTCTGTGCTGTAGTTGTACTGCGATTTGAATTCTTTCTGAATCAGCTTGCTCAGTTCAGTGGCAACAGTACCACGTTCGTTGAAGGTATAGATGAAGTCTGTATTTCCTTGAATAAGGATGCTTGTAATATCCTGACCTTTGTCAATTTTCCAGTACCCTGTACCGATGTGGTTTGCATCGGGGGTATGAGTACCTTTGGGCAGTTGTTCTTCTTTTAAATAACCTGCTCCATTTGTTAGAATAACTGTTGTGGTCTGATCTTCGCTGTTAGTGCCATCCCATGTGCCGCCTTCGATTTTGAAGGTTACTTTAACTTCAACGGGTTTCTCTTTTTCTGTGAATTTCCAATTACCCGTGAAGATGATTTTTGTACCATCATCAGATCTTAAGGGAGTCCAACCAACGAGTGTCCATTCACCATATTTACCATCTTTGTTGGTTGTGGAAGTAGTGGTATAGGTTTTCTCTGCGGCTTTATTGAGAGCGTTAATTTCAGTTTCCTCAGTAGGAGCTAAGCCATCTTTTGTAGTAGCTGGGGGAAGCTGAGTCTCTGTAATATCAGAGGGACGATCTGTACTCCACTGATATTCGATGGTGTACTGCTGTTTATCAAATTTCAGAACGAAGGTTGTATCACTGTCGATATTTACATTTAAAATGTTGTCAACAGAAACGAGGTCATCATTAACTTTTTTATACCATTTGCCTTCAGGGCTGTAGTTTTCGTTTGCAGTACCTTTAGGAGCGGCAGAAAGTTTATCAGAAAGTTTTGCTGGACCGTTTTCCACGTCGAGAACTATGGATTCAGGTGCTGTAGAATTCCATGTACCACCGTCAATCTCGAAAGTTACAGTAGCGGTCTTTGGAGGTGCTTTAGGTTCGAATTTCAGGATAAAGATAGCACCATTTTCAACAGACTGATTTTCGAAGTCACCGATAATAGGGTTACTATCCTTGTACCATTTACCATTGCCTGTGTGGCTGTCATCTGCTTTGCCTTTAGGAGTATAGCCAATGTTAGCTAATGTCGCATGACCGTTGTCCAGCTTAATTGTTTCTTTAAAAGCGTTTGCTGTATCCTTTACAGCTTCAGGGGCAGTCCATGTACCGCCATCAATCATAAAGGTTACATTTGCGTTGCTCAGTGTCCACTGTGCAACCAGAGTTACGTCTCCATTAAGAGTGAATTCCTGATTTGCCTCGTAAACGTTATCAGTGCCTTCTGCCTTCCAGCCTTGGAAGTCATAGCCTTCACGGCTAGGTGCAGCGGCGGTTGTGTAGCTGCCGAAGAAGTAGCCTTGGGGGTTAGTGGGCATATTTGTAACGCTAGCATCATCAACGCTGTCATCGTATGCTACAGTGTAAACATTGATATTACCGTCCATGTGCCAAGCAAAACCCTCGTTGGTATAGCCTACTGCACCGGGACAAGCGTGAACATTACCCCAGCTGTTAACATTGCTCAGAGAAACATTGTTAGAAGCAGCACTGCCTGTACCAGAGAATTCTTCATTCAGAGTGATGCTATCTGTGCTGAATAAAAGATCAGAAGTTGTTGCACCTTCTGTAGCTTCTACCTTTGTACCTTTTTCGATTTTACCAAAGGTGATGTAATATTCTTTAGCGTTTTGGTTTGCACTATCTGCGTTCCACTGAATCTTTTCGTTGTTTACAGTTACATCGCCTTTCAGATGATCGTTGTTGTGCATGTAACGACCGTAAACATAAACGGGGTAAGCAGGTGTGTATGTATTTGTGAAGGTGATGGGAGTAGTGACAGCTCCTTCAGTTGCATCTGTAAAAGAAACTGTAGCTACCAGATTGCCATCTTCCAATTTGAGGTTTACCTTCATTTTGTAGGTTGCATTATCAAATTCGATATCATCAGAAGAACCAGATGTTTCTTCTTTTACAGTATAGGTGTAATCTACGCCGTTCTCAGGCACAGTGCCGTCTTCACCAATGCCTGCATCGTCGATATCGAATACCATTTTCTGGGTTTCATCAAATTCAAAGGGTGCAGTGGGATTTTCTTTGTTTACAGTGGCTGTACCTGTGTATGTTTCATTAGAATCGTCATCATTGGTAATGCTGATTGTAAATTCGCGTTCAGCGTTATCAGAAAGCTTTTCTGCATTAGTCAGAGTTTTTTCAAATCTGTTGGTATTGCTGTCATCCTTGTTCAAATCAACTTCAACAGCCGCAGAAGTCCAACGACCATAGAAGGTGTAGTTTGTATCGGAGACAGTGATAGAAGTTACGGGGCTACCTTTAAACTCGGAGTTATCATACCAACCGGAGAACATATATTTAACACCGTCTTTGCCTTCTTTAATGAGGTTAGGCGTAAATGCTGCTGCTTCATCGGTTAAGTTTGCTGTGGTATCCCAGTCATATTCTGCATTATCAGTAGGCAATGTTACCGCAAGGTTTTCTGCACCAATCCAGTGGTACTGAACTTTGGTTGTTTCTACGCTTTTAATGTAGAAGGTAACTACATGGGGATTTTTACGGTCAATGGAGACTTCTTTGTCGAGATCCTGTTCGGCACCATCAACAGTGATTTTGGAAATTTCATATTTAGGGTTCAACTGTGCACCAATACCTTTAATGAGATAGGGTTTATCTGCATACCAGTAATCTTTTTCCGCTAATACTTTGGTGCTGCCATCATTGTTTTCCTGTGCAAATTGGTAGGTTATCTTTCTAGGAGCATCATCATGACTATCATCATTATATCCCCAGTCAGTACCGTAGATAATACCATAGTTGGAATCTGTAACAAATACCTGTTTGTAATAAACAACTACAGTTTGTTTCGAATTCAGGGTACCTGTTTTCCCATCTGCTGTAAGATAATTGTACTGGTATTGATACCCCCCAAAAGGTATCCATTTCCATTCACCCCAAATGGAAGTGATTTCAGTACCTATATTGGTTTTATTGTCATTTGAATCTCCAGTCTGCTTGTTGTTCTTATCCTGAACCATTACTTTCCAGAGCTTGCCTGTTAAACCGGAGCCGTTTGTGAGAGTACCCTCCTGCAGAGATGATTCCTGTGCAAAAACAAGCTGTGTTTTGCCAGAAAGCAGACTGTTGAGGGATGCAGATGTTTTGCCGTCTACATTAACTCTAGAGTTGGTACACCAGAACTCCACATTGTCATTGCTTTGGTTGGCGTAGGTGTCAATTCCGCCATAGTCGTTGTCATCGTTCGCAAACGCATTCGCCGGCATCAACGCAATTATCATTACGGCAGCCAAGAGCCAGGACAGAAAGCGTTTTCCTGATTTCTTTTTCATCATAAAAAATCCTCCTTCTTTGTTCTTGTGAGACCCGAAGAAGGAGGATACGATATGTCTTTTGGCAACCGGCTGCCTTGCGAAGAAAAATTCGGTTAGGCCCTTGGCTTTGCGACACCGGCTTTCGTCGGCTGTGCCTTTGTCTGTACACACGCTCTTTCAACGAGCCGCACAGATAATACTATAATGTATTTATATAGATAAAATACATTGCAAAGTCCTGTTACAATGTATTATATCACAACTTGATAGAATTTCAAGTATTTTTGTGGATTCTCAACATATTTGTATGCAATTATATGCAAGTTTTGTTGAAAAAATCTGGAAAAATGATGACGGCACGGAAAATGGGAACATGCCGCTATCTAAATATAGAAAACTTGTCTGTTTTATAGTGGGAAATGAGTGCTGTTTTTATGCAAAACACCTGAATCGAATATAATCAGCTTAATTCGATTCAATCAAGTGCTTTGCGCAATCCTGTCCATTTTTCATAGGCAGAGTTTTCCTTGCTTGTGTTGTAGTGGCTATTGGTTGCTTCCTGTACCGCCAGATAATACCATGCGTTTGTGTCTGCGTTATCTGTAAAGGTAGAAATGGTTTTGTTATAGGAAACATATAGCGAAGAAAAGACTTCCTGCTATGTGTTTTTTCTTTATTTTTATTACATTATTACAATCTGTTATGCTGCGATTGCAAGAGAATCGCTCTGCTGTGCGTAGTGCAAAGGAGATACGCAATCGGACAGGCTGTTTGCGTTCAGTACACGCTCTGTTACAGCGTAGGTCAAATCAATCTGATACCAAGCACCGTCTACGTTTACCTTGTTCCAAGCATGGTAGCTTCTGCCGGCATAGCCCTTTGTCAAAGAGCAAGGGATGCTCTGGCTGCGGCACATAGCTGCAAACAGAGAAGACAGGTCATAGCAGATGCCCTTGCTACTGTTCAGCGTAGCACTTGTGTCAGGGATATATTTGCTTACCTTGCCGGATGTGATTTCATCTGCAAGCTTTGTATCGTAGGTGTAATGCCCTGCAATGTAGTTGTAGATTGCGGTTACCTTTTCTGCATCGGTTGCTGCGCCCTTGCAGATTTCAGCCGCCTTTTGGCTGACTGCATCACCTGCTGCAAACTGCACATCTGCGGTGGAGATAAGGTAGGGAGCATATTCGTTTTTGATTTTTGCATTTACGGTTTCTCTGCTGACAACCTGATAGGTTGTACCGGAAATGTTTTCACATACGGTAATAGTGTATGTGCCATCGCCCTGATCCAGAGAGAATTCTGCAGTTTTGCCGCTAGGGCAGTTTTTATAGGAGGTCTTATTGTCACCGTACTGGATGCCGACCTTCAATTTGGAATCGGAAGCATAATTTACGGTAACAAAACCATCTTTTGCATGGGAAGTATCAATAGAACCTGTAGAAGCGCTGGCTGTTACCACGCCTGTCATAGACATTAAAATAAAGGCTGCAACAAATGTGCAAACACAAGAAAAAAGCCGTTTCATACGGAATCTCCTTTCGGTAACTGGCTGCCAGCCCTTTTTCAAGGGGTAAGGCCCTATAGCTTTGCGTCGCCACCTTTCGATGGGTTTGCTATTATCGTTTGAGATGCTGTCGACTACGGCTGCATCTTTTACTGATATTGATTGTATTATTTTTATACCTACACTATATACCTTTTTTCGTGTTTGTCAATAGAAAATCGCAAAAAATCTTGAAAAATCGACAAAAACTCGGCGTGCAGAAGGGCAGGAGAGAGGGGGGGAAGGCACTGCGCACAGGGCGCGAAAGGAGTTGTGTATTTTGCATAAAAAATAATGGCGAAAAAGCAGATTCTTTTGCTTTACTTTAGCGTGGTAATGTGATACTATGATGAAGAACAAAGGAGCGACGCTCCGCAGGAACGAAAAAACGATATGAAAAAGGGGACGATAACGTATGAAAAAGTATTTGGCACTGTTTTTGACAATGGTTATGGGTGCGTCTGTTCTGGCAGGCTGCGGCGGCTCTGACAGCGCAAAGACCTTCACTGTAGGCTTCGATGCGGAATATCCTCCTTATGGCTACAGAACAGAGAGCGGCGATTATGCCGGCTTTGATCTGGATCTGGCTGCTGAGGTCTGCAAAAGAAACGGCTGGGAGCTGGTAAAGCAGCCCATCGACTGGGATGCAAAGGATATGGAGCTGAACAGTGGTGCAATCGACTGTATCTGGAATGGCTTCACCATGACAGGCAGAGAGGATGAATACACCTTCTCCAAGCCCTATGTTGACAACAGCATCGTATATGTTGTAAGAGCGGATTCCGATATTCAGACAGAGGCTGATTTGGCAGGCAAGCACGTCATCACACAGGCAGGCTCCTCTGCACTTTCCGCTTTGCAGGATGAATCCAAGGCAGATGTCGTAAATTCCTTCGCATCTCTGGATGAAATCGCAGATTACAACACAGCATTCATGAATCTGGAGGCAGGCACAAATGATGCCATCGCAGTAGATATCGGCGTAGCACAGTATCAGCTGACAACAAAGGCAGATAAATTCAGAATGTTGGAAGAGCCCCTCTCCACAGAGCAGTATGCAATCGGCTTCAAGAAGGGCAATGAAGAGCTGAGAGATCAGGTACAGGCAACACTGGATGAAATGGCAGAGGACGGTACTCTGGCAGAAATCGCAGCAAAGTATAAGGATTACAATCTGGATCAGATGCTTTGCCTGGGAAAATAAGAAAGAAACAGTTATGAAAAAAGCTGGGAAAGACGGTGGGAAGGCTCCTGCCGCCTTTCCTGCGTTTTAGGAATTTCTCGGATTCCTGCATTTTACGGTTAAGAAAGGAAATTTACTATGAATTTTGCGATTATTACACAGCAGCTGGTAAGCGGCATGGGTTCCTCCCTGATGATTTTTGTGCTGACACTGCTGTTTTCCATGCCCTTGGGGCTTTTGGTTGCCTTCGGGCGTATGTCAAAAATAAAGCCCTTGCAGGCAGTCATTAAGGTTTTCATTGCCATTCTGCGCGGCACGCCCTTGATGCTGCAGCTTCTGGTGGTGAATTTTGCACCTTATTATCTGTTCCGTATTTCTTTGCCCAGATGGTACCGCTTCGCTGCGATTATCATCGGCTTTTCTATTAACTATGCAGCATATTTTGCGGAAATTTACCGTTCCGGTATCGAATCCATCCCCAAGGGACAATATGAGGCGGCATCCGTTCTGGGGTATAATAAAAACCAGACCTTTTTCCGCATCATTTTCCCGCAGATGGTGAAGCGCGTACTGCCTCCTGTGACGAATGAGGTTATCACACTGGTAAAGGATACCTCTCTTGCGTTCGTACTGGCGTATGAGGAAATGTTTACTGTAGCAAAACAGATTGCATCTGCAAGAACAAGTATTATGCCCCTGTTCGTTGCGGGTGTGTTCTATTTCATCTTCAATGGTGTGGTTGCATTCGCAATGGAACGCATTGAAAAGAAACTGAGCTATTACCATTAAGAAAGGAGGGCATACAATGAATAAGGTATTGGAAATTAAGCACTGCAATAAAAGCTTCGGGGAAAACGAAGTGCTGAAGGATATTTCTCTGTCTGTAACAGAAGGACAGGTTGTGTCTATCATTGGGCCTTCCGGCTCTGGGAAATCCACCCTTCTGCGCTGCGCAACCATGCTGGAAACCATGGACGGCGGCGATCTGATTTATCTGGGAGACTATGCCGCAAAGGCGGACGCACAGGGCAAGGCGGTTTATGCCGCAAAGGAAACCCTGCAGGGCATCAAAAAGCATTTCGGTCTGGTGTTCCAGAATTTTAATCTGTTTCCTCATTATTCCGTCATGAAAAATATCACCGAACCGCCGATTCTGATCGGCAGGCGCAAAAAAGAGGAAATTTATGCCGAGGCAAGGGAGCTGCTGAAAAAAATGGGACTGGCGGACAAGGAAAACGCTTATCCCTGTGAGCTTTCGGGCGGACAGCAGCAGCGTGTTTCTATCGCGCGTGCATTGGCGATGAAGCCGAAAATTCTTTTCTTTGACGAGCCGACCTCCGCGCTTGACCCTGAGCTGACGGGCGAAATTCTGAAGGTTATCAAGGATTTGGCGGCGGAACACATGACAATGGTAATCGTGACACATGAAATGTCCTTTGCAAGGGATGTTTCCGATCATATTATTTTTATGGATGGCGGCG
>ULQX01064825.1_pt1 | contig 12587 bp, 13 predicted proteins | sample 1954941 | NCBI WGS metagenome assembly ULQX01 (sample SAMEA4835667, study PRJEB28245) | human gut metagenome | biome: gut microbiome; material: fecal sample | place: Denmark | collected 2008
TTCGCCAAGGCTTTCTCTATTTCTGACTTATACATTTCTATCGCGTTGTCCAGTATCTCCTTTGAATCAGCAGCGTCAGCACTTTGCCACCTTACCTCTGATGTCTCGTCAAAAAGCTTTGATATTATAGTTTTAAGCTCATCACCTGAACATGGCGCATTTACCGCATCAAATCCGACCTTATATACTTTGCCAGCGTCAGGGATCTCTACATCATCATCCTTCAAGGTTATGGATGAGAATTTCGATTCTCCTGTGTCAAAAGTTACGTCACAGCTATCCGGAACATCAAGCTGACCACTAATTCCACTGGCATCAGCTGTATCATCACTACCACCGTTCATTCCGTAATCGACATTCTTGTTTCCACATGCTGAAAGAGCCAAGACAATTGCAAAAGAAACCGCTACAAACTTAATTTTCTTTTTTTTCATATTATATATCTCCTTGTTATATATAAAGCATATCTTCATCCATGCAAATAAAAAGCCCAACTAATAAAACACCTACAATATTTGTGAATAAACTCAAGAAGGTATCCCCGCAATTTATGTAATTAATTACTGAGATACCTTCTGTTTTCATCGTGTCGTATAAAATAAGTTCAGTTCTGTATATAGCTTTATCTTAACCACAGATCTAATTAATGACCGTATTATTCCAATATTACCACTTGCCATAAAATGGTATAGCAGAATATAGTGATGATTTGGATAACCCAGTATCTACAAATCCATAATCACCTCCATCTCCTGTTACTTTCACCCATTTTCCTGACGCATCTTCAATATAATTTATTCCTTTCCAATCCGGATGTGTATCACCAGACATCGATGTTAAACAGGCAACACGGCAATTTTTAGGAACAGTTCCCCATTTTCTTGCACTCACTGTATATACATTTCTCTGATCTCTCATAATAAATGTTTTATATGGCTTTTTATTTATTACCGTGGAGCCATATGGATATTCTGTACATCCTGTCAATGTCTTAGCTGGAGGATTGACCATAAATCCACTCACAACATTTCCTGACGAATTCTGAAATACTATATTACAAAATGTTCCGTCTCCACCCCAATTCCTATTGTAACCAAAAGCCTCTCTGTTATAAATAGTGCCTATTTGTTTTGTCTTTTTTGTATCTGAATATACCGGCACCGCCTTACCACTCTTATTTACACAAAAACTATTAGACATAATCTCAACCTCCTATTTTTACTCTTCATTCTTACTTTTTTAGCTGATGGAAATCCAATAGACAACATTTGCCATTTATGATCAATACCTATTAGTTTTCCTTTCTCTGAATACTAACTTTCTCCAATTTTTTGGGTTTCTTAGGTTCATACATAAATCCGATACAATTTGCATTAGCTTTACACATTGCAATCTTCTTAATAATATTTCCAAGATTTTCCTTCACTATTTTGTTCATTTTTTCACCCCCACTTAGAACACGCATTTGCTTTTTTGAATAGAGTATTTATAGTGTTTTTTCTCGCCAGTGAAAAATTTATTCACTCTAAATTACTCTTGTCTTTTTGCTAACCAACATATTGTATCGTAATACTATCATAATAAACTATTACTAACAATAAGCTTGGTATGAACAACAAAAAACTGAATGTCAACGACAATATTTCACTCTTTTGATAATAATTTCCGTAAGGAAATTATGCTATAATTATTACTGACAGTGCTAAATAGTAATTGGCATTTCTCAATGGACGAGTTTACATAGAATTACATAGAAATGAGGTATTTATGCTCTATACAAATTGGGAATATTTTATAATCATTCTGGAATCAATTTTATTCTTCACATTGGCGAACAATAAACTCACGAAAAAAAACTGTAAAACAGGGAACATATATCTGTATCAATTTATTTTTTTGCTGATAGTTTCTATCCTTGAATTAGTTGCTAATCATCATAATATTGGAACTTTATTTTTAGTTATCGGCATATTGCTCACTCACATTATTTACTCGATCATATTTTTTGAAGATAGCCTATTTGCAAAAATCACCTGGTCAGTAATATATTCCGTATTGGCAATAATCGCAGATTCTATATCATCGGTTATTCCTATTTATCTTCTTCATTATCCCAAAGAAGAAGTACTAAGCTTGCCAGGTATAGTCAGAGTAATTTTTACATTGTTATATATTCTGATATTATCAGCATTCATCATCACCTTAATTTTTACAGGAATTAAAACCATTCGCCTGTCAAGGCTACAAATAGTATTCGCTCTAATAATCTCTATTACCTGTATTACGATTGAACAAATGGACTTAATCGCTATTATTAATTTGTCAGCCAGCCAGGAGTCATCAATCAGTATAAGCATTTTCATATTCTTTCTTGTATTTTTCCTTTATTTCTGTCTGATGTTTTATATATACAGTCTTGGGACGGAAAGAGAAAAGAACGAGAAATTGATAACAGAAAATCTGATATCAAAAATGAACCAGATTCAGTATGAACAAATCATGTCTTCAACTGAATCATTAAGGGGCATAAAACACGACATTTCCAATCATTTAGGAACTCTATCATTGTTAATCAATTCCAAGGAATATGAAAAAGCTACAGAATACTTAAATACGATTCTCTCTGAGATAGCCAATAATTATAAGCTGATTTCAACTGGAAACATACCTGTAGACTGCATCATCAGCAACAAATATGCACTTGCTCAAAATAAAGGTATAGCCTTTGATTATACGATTCACTTACCTTCAAAAATGCCTATAGATGACGTATCTATCTGCTCTCTCCTCGGTAATATTTTGGACAATGCTATCGAAAGCTGTGTGAAAGTTCCTAATGCAAAGGAAAGAGCTATTTCTCTTGCTATAAGGCCTTTTAATAACATGCTATTGATCAACATTACCAATAGTTCCATAGGGGATTATAAACTTAATAAATCTGGGAAATTATTAACAACAAAGCAAAATAAAATAGATAATTCATACCATGGAATTGGAATGAAACAAATTTATAGAATTGTACAAGGGAAAAATGGTTTTATTCGCATTTCGCCTGAATCGGACTGTTTCACCTTGGAAATTATGATACCATTGGAGAATTGACATATTGATATAAGGAAGGGATGAACACTGTGAAAATTGACATTGCAATACTGGAAGATAACGAGCAGGATTTTTCGTATCTATATTCTTTATTAACAGATTGGGGCTATCATACTAATAATTCCATCACCATCACCGGATTTGAAGATACAAGAATCATTCAGGATTTTAAAGCAAATCACTATGATTTATTATTTGCAGATATTGAGCTCAAAGGAGAGTCAAACGAGACTGGAATCAGCATCTGTGAGAAATTGCGCGCTAATGGATTTAATAACGAAATCCTGTTTCTCACTGCATTCAAAGAGTATGTATTTGACGGATATGGAGTCCGGGCATTTAACTATCTTGTAAAGCCTATCACATCTGAAAAACTGTCCGCATGTATGAAACGCTTTTTAGAATTTCATACAAAGAATTATTATCAATTACAAGATCGCAGCATTCTGATACAATTAAAATTTAGTGACATAATGTATATAACGAAAGATAGTAACAATGCCCTGATTCATACACAAAGCGAAATTTATTATGAACGTACCAGTTTGTCCAGTATGCTCGATAAACTTACACGTACATTTGTTCAATGCCACAAATCATGTATTGTAAATCTTTTGCATGTAAATTCTTTGTCTGGAGCTGAAATTCAGTTAACTGATGGCACAAAAATAACTGTTGGAAGGAATTATCTGGCTCAGGTTAGGAATACACTTTTGGACTATTCAAGGTTTGAGTAATTTGAACCAGAAATATAAGGAGAGTTTATATGATTGAACATCTTTCAAGATTGATTGCAAAATCTCTATATAATAATACTGCTGAAAAATCCTCAAGCGAAGAAATTGAAATGTTACAATACGGAATAGAATGTATTATTAATATATTAATTCCTTTAATTATTATTTTTATATATGCTTTCCTCTCCCATAAGACACTAGATATGTTTATATGGTTTCTTTCATTCTTACTATTAAGAAATTTTATTGGTGGATATCATACGTCATCACATATCCGCTGTATCATTTTAAGTTCATTTGTAGGTATACTATCAATTATATTAATTTCGAATATGTCAACAGCCTTCTTTATTTTTAAAATACTCATTATTGTGCTATTATTCACTGCATTTCTTATGATTGGCCCTATGCTGCAAAACCAATCATATATCTATATGAAGCAGTCCTTACGAAAAAAGGCAATTTGGACATTTTTAATTTATATTGCAAGTATTTTTCTTTTATTTTTTCTTAATATTCAATATTGGACTTCTTTATACATTGGAACAATTTCAGCCTGTGTATTGTATTTGATTGAATTTCTTATACGAAAATATAAATCTAATTATAAAACAGAAACATGATGTTATAAATATCAATAATCATGTACTTTAAATTTATACAAATAAGTTCATTACTATATCTTAAGTTCGGTTTGGCATTCCGCTAGACGGAAAACCATCAAGTGCAGTACAACAGATCCTAAAAGTGGCTAGTTCAGAAAGGACGAACATAAGCATGTGTTTGCATATGGAATTGAAACTGCCTGTGATAAAAACGAATGGATTATAGATTTCACAACAAATCTAGGAAACGAGCATGATAGCAGAACTTTTAAAGGCTCTATGACAAACTTACACATGTTGGAATGAAATACTGTATTGTTGATGCTAGTTATAAAACTCCGGCAAAATGATATGTACCCTCTTTACTGGACAACCAGTAAGGAGGGTATTTTTATGCGTTATAGTTATGAGTTTAAAATGATGTGTGTTGAATTGTATCATTCGGGTTCGTATCCTGACATCCCAGAGGGGCTGAATTCCAATACTCTCAAAAGGCATATACGAGAATGGTCCAGATTGGTTGATTTACATGATCCAGAAGTTTTAAAACATAAGGTGTTTAATAAGGTATGGACACCCGAAGAAAAACTTGAACTGATTTCAAAGGTTATTGCAGGCACACCAAGAACGAAAGTTGCCATAGAAGCAGGCATTAATGCAGGACTGCTTTATCAATGGGTACACAAATATAAATTACAAGGATATAATGGATTGGTAGAAAGTAAAAAAGGACGACCAACAAAGGAACCGAGAATGAAAAAATCAACAAATCCATTACCTTTAACAGAATCGGAACGAGAAGAACTGATACGCTTGAGAACTGAAAATGAATATATCAAAGCCGAGAATGAAGTAATAAAAAAACGGATCGCCTTGAGGCAAGAAAAATGGGTTGCGCAACTCAAGGCGAAAAAGCAGCAATCATCAAAGGACTCAGAGAAAAAGGATATCAACTAAAGTATCTCCTAAAAGCAATGCATATGGCTAAATCTACTTACTATTTTGAGATTAACAGAAACGATATTGTTGCCGAACGCAATCAAGAAGTACTAGAAGAAATAAAAAATATTTTTGAGGAGAACAAACGCAGATATGGCGTAAGAAGGGTTCACCAGGAACTTATTAATCGCGGGTATCAGGTGAACCATAAGAGAGTTCAGCGTCTTACGCATGAATCAGGATTAGCCGGCAAACGACCAAAGGAGAAATATCATTCCTATAAGGGACAAGTTGGTAAGATTGCTGATAATATAATAGGCAGAGATTTCAGCACAACTTCGCCTTTACAAAAATGGACCACAGATGTGTCTCAATTCAATTTTTCATGGGGAAAGTGTTATATATCGCCAGTGTTAGATATGAATACAAACGAAATCATTTCATATGATTTATCTAGGACTCCTAATCTTGTCCAGATAGAAAGAATGCTAAATAAAGCTTTTGAAAAATTTCCTTCTGTCGAAGGATTAATATTTCATTCTGATCAGGGGTGGCAGTATCAGCATGTCAATTTTAGAAATGCCTTACAAGAACATGGCATTGTACAATCCATGTCACGGAAAGATAATTGCTATGACAATTATATTATGGAGACATTCTTTGGAAGATTGAAAAATGAGATGTATTATGGTTATGAGAAAGACTATTCTTCCTTCGAAGAATTCTCACAAGCGGTTGAAGAATATATAGATTATTATAATAACAAAAGAATTCAGGCAAAAACAAAATGGATGCCACCTGTACAATACAGGATAGCATCCATGTGTTCAGCCTAGTTCATAAATATGTGTCTAGGATTCTGGGTACATATCAAAAGCCGGAGTTTTATAACTGCTTATAGCTGATGGCGTGACACCGGTATTTCCATACAAACGTCCAATGAGCAAATATAGATCTTGACTTGGCTCCATTTATAATATCACACATACCCCAGTTCTTCTTGTCAATACAGAAACTTCTGATACTCTACTCAGCTGCATTGTTATCAATCTGTATCTCACCATCGTTCAGAAATCTCCTGATATATATATCCTAATTAAGCGAATAAGTCATGCCGTTGTGAGTCTCACTCTTTGGCATTACCTTTTCTATATTTATGCGTACACAGTTGAAATCAGTATCTACCAGCGGTTCGGTATTCTTCTGACGATGCTTGCGTCTCTCTGCCAGTGTCATATCCTGAAGCTTTTTTCTTCATGATAAATCTGCTGTAGCTGGGAAAGTGCGCGATAAGCCAGTCTCATTTTCTGTTCACTCTTGGGCTGCACCTTGAATGCTTCATCATAACGTCTGTTGCAATGTGCCCAGCATCCGGCAATCTCAAGATCTTCACATTTCCCTTCAAGCGTATGATATACTTGATAACCATCAGTCACACAAACTACTCTGAAATCCTTAAGGAACTGCCTTGAATGGTCTGCCATCTTTGTTTACCAGCAATGATGTTTCATCCGCCTGTATCACATGGCATTTATACAAATATCTGTGAAGATAGTCATAAAGTACTGACAGATATCTTTCTGCACATAGGACTGTCCAGTTTGCCATGTTCTGTTTGGTGATTGGCATATTGTACTGCATTCACATACTTTCCTGTTATTATGCCAGCCTCAAGTGCTATCTTTGCGGGAGTGAAGCTGTATCTGTGACACATTTCATCAGGCAGACGTTTCCAGCCCTCGTCTGGATACGGGGTTTTAAGCTCATCTTCACTGAAATCATGGTTGATGATCTCCTTTTGAAGATTTCTGAGATTTTCTGCACGTTCGCCCTTCCTTTTATTACTTTCTCTGTTAATTCGTCTGCATTCTCATCAAACAGTGCTTCGGCTTCGTTGAAGACGATCACTATTTCTCCATCTGCTTCCTGAAATGAAAGCTGGCTACTTTCTATCTTTTCTGTGTCTCTACCATATCTATTTCGTTTGGGAACTGACAGCTGTTCAAGTACAAGCTGCAGCTTCCTGTCTATCTCTGTAAGCTGTTCCTGCTGCATGAGAAACAGCTGGATGATCGCTTCTTTATCAAACTTATTCAGTTGTTCCTCATCATATATCTTTGCCATAACAGGCCTCCGTTTACATGAGTCTATTATACTTTAGATCTTTTGAATTGGCGAACAGTGAAACCAGATGCCTTCGTCATAATGACTATGCCTCAGATATCTTATACTGCTTGCACATCTGCTTTAAGATAATAAGATCTTCTGAAGACGGATATGTCCTTATCCGCTTATAAGGAATCAATTCCGCCCCCTGCAGCAGATATATATCAATGCAGGGAGTAGCTGCTTTTATACGTGAAATGTCATATATTTTTCTCTGTTATGCACAAAAGTTATCAATTCATGTACTCAAATGATACTTCTTTAACGGCTTTTCGTGATTCTATTGTTAAGCCATCCATCAGCCACCTGAACTGTTTTGCTGTCAGGCTTTTACTTCGCTTGCATTCCGCGGCCACTGTAACGAACCATTTACAAGTTTCTTGTAAAGTAAAAGAAAACCATCACCTTCCCAAACCAGCCCCTTTATTCTGTCTGATCTTCCCCCGCAGAATAAATACAGAGTATTGGCAGTTGCTGGATTCTCGATGCCTAGTGATCTGAGGACTCCGGCAAAACTGTCTATGCCATATCTAAGGTCTGTTCTGCCGCATACTATGTATATCTCAGAAAATCCTACCGCATCATTCAGCATTGACCATAACCTCCATTATTGAACGAACTGCCGCAGGATCAGCACTTTCGTTTATTTCTACGCTTATGCTGCCTCGTTTGAGCTGTATCGTTGAATTGCCATTCCATAAAACGCAGCTATTCTGGTAATCGGAGCAGTCAACCCGTACTATCTGTGTTTTCTCCTGCTCAGCAATTGGCATGATCCGGCATTCTGCGTTCTTCGCACATGCTGCATTCCTCAACTGCCTGAACCAGTAGTAATACTGGTCTTTCGATATGTTGTTTTCAGCAAGCCAGTCCTTTGTCTTCATACCGCTGTTTTTGCACTCCTGGACAATTGCTGTCTAGTTTGCAAGTTGTTTTTCACGAATAGCAATTTTGTTGCCATAATCTAATCCACCTCCCGAATAGTTGGAAAATTCGCTCTTATTTTCCAACAAGTTGAGATAATTATCGCAAAACTCGGGTGGCTTGGGGAGGTACTGGCTATGGAACGTTCACAATAAATAAATAGAGAAATCCTAAGCCCTACATAACTCAGGTCTTAGGATTTTATCACTCTCCACTTGGACAATTTATATCTTTTTCAGGATATCCAATGATTCCATAGTCAATATAATTTCCTTCATATTTCAGTAGTTTTAATATCACTCTAACAATTATACATTCATATACCTGACTAGTTCTGAATTGCTCTATATAGCTAATGTTGTTGCCACCAAATGAACCATGTGCAGAAAAATTACGTGCCTGCAATGCCTTTTTCTCTTTAACACCAATAATCATATCTATTCCTTCAAAGAAATGTGTTAGTTGTTCACTAACGGACATACAATTCATTCTTTCAACATATCTTTTCATCCTTTCAACATATTCTGTCCCCTTAAACTGAGTTTCAACTAAATTTTTTATTGGTTTTATTTTTTTTTCAAAATCCTTTTTATCTATTAACACTGTTTCAGGATTTAACTCCACCTCTTCATACCATTTTCTTTTTAGATTCTCTAATGCTCCAGATAGAATCGGCAGATCCATTGGTTTTGCAATTTCTTTTGCATACCAATATGCTGAAAAAAGAGAGCCTAAATCAAGTTTTTCATATAATTCCGAAAACAAATCTATATAATTCTGAATAACATCAAAATTATTATTAGCTGATGCATATTCATTATCTATTGGGGGAGTGGCTCCATTCTTACATATCTTTCTAATGTCAAATCCATATGTACACGGTGATTCCATAATAAAGCCTACTCCATCACCATTCTCATCAAACGAAGTTTCTCCAATATAAAGTAATCTCTTTCCCATAAAGAAACTCAAATAATCTCTTATTTGTTTCCTCTCTTCTTCGCTAGGTATTCTTCCATATTTTTTAAAATATGATATACTTAGATTTTTACTCCACGATGGCCCATACTGTTCTCCAACAAAATGAATATCAAACGCTGTATCCTTATACTTAATGTGTGTGAACCTACCATAATACTCTTGCTCTTTAAGGGACTCCTTTATTGGGAATTCCATATCCCCATACCTCCCCCAAACAGATCCTTCAATCTTATATTCGAATTTTGAATTTCCGCACAAAAATAAACTGCTTTCATTTCCGTTTAATATCCATTCCCTTATTGCCGAAGGAGTTTTTGCACTATTTTTCCCTTCAATCCTATAACACGATAACTTCCAGTTTGTTCTATCAGTTTTACTTTCATATCCATTACAGTACATCGGTGCAAAGGTAACAGTATACCGATCAGACAATTTTATTTCTAATCTACCTTCTGACACAGTTGAACCAGGTACAAACTCTTGTTTTTTTGCTTTAGGCTTCTGTTTTATTTCTTTGTACCTATTTAAATAACTTATACATGAAATACTAATATTATAGTCATCATCTCTAGATACAGATAATTCATCCACTTCATTCCAAAACACATTATCAAGATTTTCTTGCTTTATATCTGCATGTCCACTAAAAATAAAATTATCAACAATAATATTTTCCCATAACAACGAATCAAGTTTTCTTTTATTCATTAAAAACCTTCCTTATGTTTGGGGTATTAATATCCCCCCTACATTCCATTCTTCTTTATTCATTCTCTATATCTTCAAGAATACTATCGAACGCATCATGTAAAAAATCTTGTAGTGACGCAAAACTCTCACAAAGCCTCTTTAAGATAAAATGAGGATGATGTTTCAGTTCAAAAGCAAAACTTGACATATTCGATTGAGATATAGAAAACTTATGTGTCATATTATTTCTCAATGTATTTACAAATGAATAATTGCCATGCCACTTTTCCCCTTCAATATCATCATCCTCATTAATATAGTCAATAATTTTCTGAATGTCCTGTGGCGGATTACCATGCCAATATTTATTACAATATTGTTCTTGATTTGAAAAAATATGACTATGATAGACCTTGTGTATAGGTTCACCTAAACTGTACTTAATGTTATAAATTTGAGCTAAAATATCCCACATGGTTTCCACTCTAAACATTGCATTTTCAATATAATAATATGCTAACCATTCATTATCACCTGAGGAATGAAGCATATTATAATTATCCCTCACCTCATCACTATAAGCATACTCAATAGCCTTCTTTAGAGAATATCCTATCTTATTCTTCAAATCCAAAACTGTGCTATATATGTCCTTGAACTTTGAGATCTTATCAAGTTCAGTTCCGATAGCATTATCTCCTGGTGATATTATAAACATTTCTCTATCTTCAGATACTCGAATAATAAAAGGATTATCATCTGGTAACTTATCTGCGAAAACTGTCATTAAATACCCTGTTTCTTTAATGTCCTGTTCATCCATTTACACACTCACTCCAATCCTTTATGACTCATAATACAAGTTATATTATATCCTAGGGATCTGTTTTTTTCCACCCAAGTCGTATGTCCAGTCTTTATACCCTATCTTTAAAAGATGTGGCATAGTTCACCTTCTATATACCCCTTCCTCAGCATCGTAAAATACACTAGGTCCACCTTCATTGTAATTGATATATCCGAATGTCTTATGAAATACTGACATATCTTCGTATTCATTTTCAATTTCATAATATTGCTACAATAGGTGTGTCCCACACATTAGATGTCATTATACTTGCCAGCCATGATGTTTTTTAATCCTGACACATACTGTGAGTATTGCAATGTAAAATTCGCTTTTTAATGATGGAATGATTGGTTGATATTGCATACCTCTACATCTTTTGTAACAGATAAAATCAAAAAATTTAGAAAAGAGCAGAACATGTCTCGACATGATCTTTCAATAAAGTCATAATTAGTGTTCCTATGATAATAAAATACAACATTTGAGATTGCAAACGCTATCTTGATCAGCTGTTAGAGTTTTCATCCGCACTTGGTGTCAGCCTAAATAAATTTATTACTATTGAAACACACTAATCACACCTGTTATCATGTTACTTCGAAAATTTACTTATCAGATGAATATTTTATTTCCGTTCTGGTAATGTCTGTCCCCTTAATAAGCACCCATCTGGAATGATCATTATTTTTAGCATAGTCAAGTTTTATTACATATCCTTCACCCTCTTTAAGATATCTCCTATATCCACTCAAGCATATATACTGTTCTTCATCAGGGTCAGACACACGATACCTTAGACTACCTTCATACATTATTCCCCTATCATCCAGAAAGACTTTCAAACTTATACCTTCATTTTCTTTTTCTCTATTTTGCACATAATCCCATGCTGTATCTTCAACAGATGTATTTATTCCTATCTTAATTAAAAATTTTTCAAAAAAACGTGATGTACTAAATTTTTTCCACAAAATAGGGATTAAAACTGCCAGTATCAGTAAAGCAACATAATCCCTATTAGAAAATTCTGATATTGTACGATTTAAAATTGTTTTATATAGCAATACAAAAACATAACTTAAAACTACTGATATCTCCAACGTTTCCTTATTCCATTTAGTTTTCCTCGCAGTAGCAAAATTATACATAAAGATTGCTACCCAACCAGGATAAATATATATAAAATATAGATCAAACAACTTTGGTATTTCTTTAAGAATATCTATCCAATTCATATCCAGTCTCCTACACGTATCAAATTATTTCTACATCGCAATAATAACTATTCATCAACATCTGGCAATCCCCCTTTAACAGGCGGACTTACAACGCCTCCTCCTAATGCGATAACTCCTATAATTGTGCCCAATTCACTCCTATCGCCATTAGTAACACGCACCTTCTTACCTATTAATTCTTTTGGAGTTTGATATACCGCTAACGGCTTATCTAATTTCCAATTACCACGCTTGCTGTTAATTGTACTTACAAACTTACTTTTAATATATGTTGTAATACCGCCAGACTCAACCCTAGTTGATTTTCGTGAGTAACTCAAATTGGCAAAACATAAAATAGTTTGATTAGAAATTA
>ULQX01059897.1_pt1 | contig 12528 bp, 10 predicted proteins | sample 1954941 | NCBI WGS metagenome assembly ULQX01 (sample SAMEA4835667, study PRJEB28245) | human gut metagenome | biome: gut microbiome; material: fecal sample | place: Denmark | collected 2008
GTGGCGACGCTGCCGGGCGGCGTGGTCACCACGGTGACAATGCCGTTGGACGTAATCACGCCCGGCTGTGTCGTCGGCATGACGGTGTTCGTGCCGAAATTGAAAACGGATTCAACCGTCGGCGTGGGCGAAGGAGTGGGCGTGGCGGTGCGCTGGGGCGCTGTGACAGCAACCGTATTGTAAACAACACCCTGATTGGACAGGTCGCCCGACAGGTCGTCCGGCGGCACAAAGCAGCCCGTCAGCGTCATGGACAGCGCCAAAACACCGCACAGGGCAGCGCCCTTGAGAATGCGGTTGCGAACAGTTGCAGCGGCATGATTCTTCATGATGATAATTCCTTTCCTTCACACTCAGGGCGAGCGGAGCAAGCGTTATCCTCCTGCCGGATTTGCCGGAAAGAGGCGTATGGGCAATCGCCCATCTATATTGTACACATTTATCGGGCAGTGTGCAAGGGCTAAATTGCACTTCCCCTGCCGGAAAGTGGCGAAAAGCCCGCGCCTTCCAATGATATAACGAAACAAGCGGCGCTTTTCCTCCCTTTCCGCTGGATTAGACGAAGAAAAGCGCGGATTTGTTCCGCTGAATCAATTATTATTCGACATGTGTGCCGGATTTTCCTGCTGCGAAAACCGTTTCGATATGAAAAACCCCGCCGGAGGATTCCGACGGGATTGAATTATTCATGCTTGCGAACCTTGCATTTCAGCACGGCATCCACTGCTTTGCCCATTTCCGGCAGCTGAATGTCCATCAAGCGGCCTTCGTCGCACTTCTTGGCAAGTTCGGGCTGAATCGGCAATTGCGCCAGCATCGGCAGTCCATACTGCTTTGCGACATCCGCCGTGCGCCCTTCGCCGAAGGGGTACAGGCGCTTGCCGCAGTCCGGGCAGGTCATGTACGCCATGTTTTCCACCAAGCCCAGCACGGGGATGTTCATCATCTGCGCCATTTTGACGGCTTTCTCCACAATCATGCCGACCAGCTCCTGCGGGCTTAAGACAATCACGATGCCATCCACCGGCAGCGACTGGAACACTGTCAGCGGCACGTCGCCCGTTCCCGGCGGCATATCCACATACAGGCAGTCCACATCCCCCCAGCACACATCCGTCCAGAACTGCTTGACCGTGCCCGCAATCAGGCTGCCGCGCCAGATAACGGGGTCGGTGTCGTGCTCCAGCAGCAGGTTGATGGACATAACCTTCACGCCGTTTTCAGCTTCCTGCGGCAGGATGCCCAGCTCATTGCCGACCGCCTTGTCGCGGATGCCCAGAATGCGCGGCATACTCGGCCCGGTGATGTCCGCATCCAGCACCCCGGCGATTTTCCCGCGCCGCGCCGTTTCGCACGCGAGCAGACCCGTCACCAGTGATTTTCCCACGCCGCCTTTGCCGCTGACAACGCCGATGACCTTCTTCACCCGGCTGCCCGCGTTTGCCGGGGCAAGCAAACTCTGCGGCTTCTGCCGCGATGCGCACGCGCTCCCGCACGAGGAGCAGTCATGCGTACATTCTTCTGCCATCATGTTCACCTCTGCATCAGATTCATGGGGTATTATAGCATCCGTTTGGGAATGCGTCAAGCTGTCATAATGCCCGAATCGGGAAGTACAGATACTCCTGCTGCGTTTTCGGGTCGGTGAATTCCTGCACCGCGCCGACGAGCTTCAAGCCGTTTTCGCGGAAGTAATCGACCATGCGGCTGAATGTGTCCGCGCGGCGATTCTCTATGGCAAGGTACTCATACCCCGGCACGACCCACTTCGTCCATCCGTCCGGCACTTCCGCGTCGATGGGACATTCCACGCCCGCGAGGTACAACCCGTGCGAGAAGCCGTCTGTCCACGGCAGGAACGAACGGGTTTCGTCGCTCATCACGCCCCAAATGCCGAGCAGCGCGCCGTTTTCGTCGCGGCTGGCGACGGGGGAGACTTCGTCGAAGTGGGCGTTTGCGTCCGACCAGAGCATGGGGATGAAGCCTTCGCCGTCGTCTGTCGAGCCTTCGATGCCGATGACGGCAAAGGAGGGCTTGACGATTTTCTGAATGTTGAGGGATGATTCCATGGTGATACCTCCGATGCTATCTTATTCCCTATTCCGCCACAAGTCATTCTTGCGAATCTTCACCCGCGGAATGCTCGTCGTCAAGTCCACTTCATATATGTCTTCCTCCGTCGGATGCAGAATCACATGCACCTTCTGCCCCAGCGCCGGTTCAATGGTGGACGTATGAAACAAAATCAGCGCATTCCCCGTGCTCGGATGCGTACATTGCAACTCAATAAAGAAGCGATTGTGTTTGACGGGTGCAGTGTAGCTGACGGTCGCTGCCGTGTGCAGCCCGATTCGCCGCAGTTCCCAGCGCGGCTTCAGGCGCTGGAAGAAATCGACGATGGCGGCAGGGGAGAAGGAGCGCAGCGTCGTGCGGCGCAGGAGCAGAGCGCCCGCGAGCATCCACAGCGGCAGCGGCGCCGACGCAAGCAGCGCAATGGGATACCCCAGCAGCGCACACGCAATGCCGAGGACGCACAGCACTTCCAGCGCGACGAACGTCCACCGGGAGAAGAAGCAATGCCGGTGCAGCGCGTTCGCCGCCGCCCAGCCCAGCACGATGCCCCACGCCAGCGGCGCGAGCAGCAGCACGAATCCGGCGAACGATGCGCCCGTTGACCCGCGCGACATCAGATGAACACCGCTGAATGCCAGCCCCCCAAGCAGCAGATAGAACCCCGCCCAGCTGTACGGGCGGAGCAGAAACGCCTGCCAGAGCGGCGTTGCGCCCTCCACGGCATAGCGGACGGATGCGCGCAGGTAACGGCAGGCATACAGCGTCAAATGTACTATCAGTTTTGGCACCCACAGCAGCGCATCCAGCAGCATGTTCAGCAAGTCGCCGACCCCATGCGGACGGCGGAAGGGAAAATCCGGGCGCGCAGAACGGAGCAGCTGCATCGTCTTGCGCAGCGATTCGCCCAGCGGCGGCAGACGGAATTTCCGTTTCGGGGGCGCGGACGGCGTGTCCGGAGGCATATCGAACGGGATGTCTGGCGGCATGGTGTCGAACGAATCCTCTGCAGGGTACGGGATGAACTCCTCAGGCGAATAATACTCGCGCGTTCGGCGTCGGCGCGGGGGTTCGTCCGCATTCATGCGGCGGCGGCAGGGCGCGGCTTCGTTTTCCTCCGGCGTATACACCCGGTCAGCCCGGCGTCGGCGCGGCGTCTGCTCACTCATGGGGCTGCCTCCCTTTCGTATGCGTCGCACAGGGACTTTGCGTCGCCCTGCGCGCGGATTCTGCCGTGCTCCAGCCAAATCACGCGGTCGCAGAGTTCGCGAATCTGGCTTAAATTATGGCTGACGAACAGCACTGTCGCGCCGCCGGACATGAGCTCAAGCATCCGCGCGCGGCTCTTGCGCTGGAAACGCTCGTCGCCGACGGCAAGAATTTCGTCCACAATCAGAATATCAGGCTGAACGACGGTGGCGATGGAGAAAGCCAGACGCGCGAGCATTCCGGACGAGTACGTTTTCAGCGGGCGGTCGATGAAACGATCGAGTTCGCTGTATGCAATGATTTCCGGCGCTTTGTCGTGCAGAAAATCCTTCGGGTAGCCAAGAATTGCGCCGTTGAGGAAGATGTTCTCCCGCCCGGTGAGTTCCGCGTCGAAGCCGCTGCCGAGTTCGAGCATGGGGACGAGCGTGCCTTGCAGTGTGACGCTGCCGCTGGTGGGCGGGTAAATGCCGCTGATGATTTTGAGCAGGGTGGATTTTCCCGCGCCGTTATGGCCAATCAGCCCGGTGACACTGCCCTTTTCGGCGGTGAAGGACACATCATCGAGGGCGCGGAAGGTGGTGGTATGCGTCTGGCGGTGGAGGGCGTCGACGATAAACTCCTTGAGGTTGGTGGTGCGGTTCTGGTCGATGCGGAAATCCATCGTAATGTGGCGGGCTTCTACCAAGGGGATTCACCTCCTTGTGAAAGATTTCGTGCAATAAGAATGGTGTATTATTCTCCATCAACCAAGAAAAATCCTCTTGCCAAATGCAAAACTGACAGAAATTCCTTTCTGCTTCCGCCCCTTGACGGGAGGGCGCGGGTGGGCTATACTTATCCCGTATGGAAAAGGGGAGGAATCTGGATGGAAATCATTGCACGAATCGAAAACGGCTTTCGGGAGAAATTCGGCGTGCCGCGGCAGTCGGGGCTTGTGCCGGAGGTGATTTCCCGCGTCGTGATGGTGGAAAAGTACAGCGTCCGCGAGGCGTTCCGCGGCATTGAGGATTACTCCCACCTGTGGCTGCTCTGGGAGTTCGACCGCGCGCAGCAGGATGATTGGCGGCCGACTGTGCGTCCGCCGCGGCTGGGCGGCAATACCCGATTGGGTGTGTTCGCGACGCGCTCGCCGTTCCGCCCGAACCGCATCGGTCTGACGGTTGTCCGCTTGATTCGCATGGAGGAGGAGAACGGGCGCATCACGCTCGTCGTCTCCGGCGCGGATTTGATGGACGGCACGCCAATTGTGGACATCAAGCCGTACCTGCCGTATGTGGACAGCGTGCCGGACGCGGTCGGCGGGTTCACCGAGCAGACCGAACGCCATCGCCTGACGGTGGATTTTCCGGAGAAACTCAAAAAGTACGTTCCCAAGCAGAACCTGCCCGCCGTGATGGGCTTGCTCGCGCAAGACCCGCGCCCGGCGTATCAGCATGACGGAAAGCGCGTGTACGGCGTGCCGTATGGCGAGGTGGATATTCGCTTTGTCGTCGAGGGAGACACGCTGACGGTGGTGGAGGTCGTGCCGTACACGGAAAAGGAACAGAAAAAATGAATACGAATCGCTGGATGCAGGAGGTCGATGCGCGGTTTCCAGTGCGCAAAAGCAAGGTACAAAAGGCGCAGTTCCGCCAGTATGTGCTGCAAAAGGCGCAGGAAATGGGCTATACGGCGAGGATGGAGGAAAACAAGGCAATCTGCACGAACCGCAATATCGTCGTGGGCGATGTGGACAAGGCGAAAGTGCTTGTTACGGCGCATTACGATACGCCCGCAACCGTCGGGCTGCCGAATGTCATGCTGCCCATGAATCGCCCGATGTTTTACCTCGTTCAGGCGCTGATTGCGCTGGTGATGGTGGTGTTCATCTTCATACCGACGGGGATTGTGAAAAAGCTCACGGGCAGCATCTTCTGCACGGAAGCGACGCTGATTGGGTTGTACTGCCTGATGATGTATCTGCTGCTGGCGGGCGTGCCGAATCCGCACAACGTCAATGACAACACGTCGGGCGTGTGCGGGGTGCTGGCGCTGATGGAATCGTTCGCGGCGGAAAAGCCGGGGAAAATTGCGTTCGTGCTGTTCGACAACGAGGAGAAGGGGCTGCTCGGCGCATCGGGGCTGGCGAAAGCGCATAAGCAGGTGGCAAAAGAGACACTTGTGCTGAACATGGACTGCATTGGCGTGGGGGAAGCCATGCTGATGCTTGTGCCGAAAGCGGCACGGGAGAAGTATCCGGCACTGGGCGAGACGGCGCGGAAAAGCAGCGGCATTCCGGTCGTCCTTGGCAACATGGAGAAGTGCAATTTCTCCTCCGACCAGAAGCACTTCAAGCTCGGCGTGGGCATCTGCGCCTGCCGCAAGAAAAAGCATGTAGGCTGGTACTGCAGCAAAATTCATACCAAACATGACACGACGTACGACGAAATTACCCTGCAGGGCGTGGCGGACACGGTGGAAGCCGTCCTCCGGCAGGTCGTCGGGAAGGAGCAAGCATGACCATACGCGAAGAAATCGACGCGCAGTTCCCCATCCGCAAAACGACGGCGCAGAAGCGGGCGTTCGAGAAGTGGGTGATGGCGAAGATGCGCGAAATGGGGTATCGCCCCTATGTGGACGGGATGAACCGAAAGGACAAGCTGCGCCACCGCAACATCGTCGCCGGCGACCCTCAAAATGCCGAACTGCTCATCAGCGCCCACTACGATACGGCGGCGACCATCGGCGTGCCCGATCTGCGCATCCCACGGAATTTCCCGGTGTATATCCTCTCACAGGGCGCGGTGCTGCTGGGAATGCTGCTGATTTCTCTGCTGATTGGCACGGCAGTCGGGCTGGCGACAAAGAGCGGCGATTTGCTGATCCTGACGTTCTTTTTCGCCTATCTGGCGCTGATGCTGCTGATGATGTTCGGCGCGGCGAACAAGCATAACGTCAATGACAACACATCCGGCATTGCCGCCCTGCTGGAGACGATGCAGCGCCTGTCCCCTGAAGCGCGCGAAAAGACGGCGTTCATCCTCTTTGATCATCAGGAGACGGGCAGCCGCGGCGCAAAGAGCTACGGCGCACAGCACGTCGAAGTGCAGACGATGAAGCTGCTTGTTGACCTCAACTGCGTCGGGGAGGGCGACACGTTTGTCATCAGCGCCCCGAAAATGGCGAAGGACAAGCCGGAATACGCAGCCGTCCGCGAATCTCTTGAAGCGAACGCGATGGCATCCGGCGTGTCGACACAATTCTTCGGGCGCGCGGGTGTGCAAGGCGCGGGCGATTATCGGCGCTTCGTGTGCGGGGTGGGCGTATCGGCATACCACCACAGCGCGGGGGTGGGACTCATCACCGGGCGCATCCACACTTCCCGCGATACCGTCTGCCGGCAGGAAAATTTGGACTATCTCGCCAAAAGTCTCGCCGACGCGGCTCAAAAAATGAATGATTTGTAACAATTTGCCGAACAAGCGGCATTTTTCAGCGCTTTTGCTTTGCAATTTGTACCGGAATATGCTACAATAGTGAATAGAAAGGCTCCCTGTTGGCGAGACTGGAAGAGGAGGAAGCAGCATGCTGCCGAAAGTTTCCAAGGGATTCCGCGCCATTTTTGTCGCGGTGATGTGTGTGGTGTGCGTGGCGCTGTGTGTGCTGGCGGTTCGGCTGGCGCAGCAGGGCGAGCAGCTTCGGCTGACGCAATTGCAGCTGGATGCAAGTCTGGCGCGGTTGAAGCTCCAGCAGACGCAGCGCGCGCAAATCGACGTTGACCTGCCGGAAACGCTGGCGCAATTGCAGGCGGTGCAGCCCGAAGCGGATGCAGCGTCCGCGCGCGAGCAGGAACTCCGCGCCCGGCGCAAGGCGCTCCGCAGCGAGAATGCGGAATTAGCGGCGCAGGCGGAAACGCTCACGCAGCAGCTCGCTCTCCTTCGGACCCCGGACAGTGAGCTGATCGGAGAGGTGGAGACGCTGCAAAAGACGCTTTCATCCCTTCAGGCGCAGGTGGACGCCGCACGGCAGCTCCTTGGGCAGGCAGAGGAGTGAGCCTATTCCCCAATTCACTTGCGCTATCTGCTTGCGCATTCGCATTTGGGAATAGTATACCAGCCGCATTTATTCACAGCCTGAGATTCGACTGACAAAGCAAGGAGGAAGTTCCCATGTCCGAAAACAAGTCCCAGACGCCGGCACAGAACACGCCGGAAAACAGCGAGAAGAAGAAAGTTTCCCTGTTTGCACTCATCGTCGTGCTGGTCGTGGCGGTCATCGTGATGGTCGCGTTGTTCGTGCGGTCGAATAACCTGTCCAGTCAGCTGGATGAGGTCAACGGTCAGCTGGCCGCCAGCAACACCGAACTCCAGCAGACCATTGCCGACAAGGAGACGGCGCAGGCGGAACTGACCACCGCGCAGAATGACCTCCGCGAAGCGCAGCTGGTGCTGGAAGAATCCACCGCAAAGGTGGCGGAGCTGGAAGCCCAGCTGGTTGTGCTGAACGACGAAAACGAAGCGAACAAGGCGCAGGTGGAAACGCTGACCGCTGAACTGGACACCGCAAAGGCGAATCAGGCGGCGGCGCAGGGCTACCTCGACAACGTGTCCGCCCAGCTGGATGAGCTGATGCAGAACCTTGGCTTGGCGCAGAGCGCGCTGAATGGCGAAGCGACTGCCGAGCCCGCTGCGACGGAAGAACCCACTGCCGAGCCCGCTGTGACGGAAGAACCCGCTGTCGAGCCCGCCGTGACGGAAGAACCCACCGCCGAACCCGAAGCGACGGAAGAACCCGCTGTTGAGCCGGACGCGACGGAAGAACCCGCCGCCGAACCCGAAGCGACGGAAGAACCCACCGTTGAGCCGGACGCGACGGAAGAACCCACCGCTGAGCCGGAAGCGACGGAAGAACCCGCCGCTGAGCCGGAAGCGACGGAAGAACCCACCGCTGAGCCGGACGTGACGGAAGAACCCACCGCCGAACCGGACGTGACGGAAGAACCCTCTGCTGAGCCTGACGCGACGGAAGAACCCACCGTCGAACCCGACGCGACGGAAGAACCCGCTGCTGAAGGAAGAGTTCTTACCACCACCATCACGTCTATGCTGCCGGACGAATACACGCTTGATGTTGAACTGCATCTGGATGCGAACAATGTGGTGACGGAGTTGAAGCTGACGCTGGAAAATGAAATCGAAGGTCTGACGCAGGAAATGCTGGACGCCTTCGCGGAGCAGTTCGTCGGCAAGCAACTGCCGGTTGTCCTGCACGCGGATGCGGATGAGACGACTGCGGAAGAGCAGATTGTCGAAGGCATGGAGAATCAGCTGGAGAACAGCCGCGGCATCGTTGAGATGCTGAACAAGCTGGCAGAGCAGTAATCCCCTGACACATCGCGCCGCCCCGCTGATTGAATATGGTCAAGCGGAGCGGCGCTTTTTTGCACTTGTGTTCCTTTTCAATCAATGGTATAATAGAAGTGGACGTGTATGTCCGAGCAGGTATATCAACGATCGACGACCAATGGAGGCTGCACATGAAAAAATGGTTCTGTGCGCTGGGCATGATGCTGGCGCTGCTGATGTCCGTCGCGCTGGCGGACGGCGTGAAAGTTACCTTTGCCGAGAAAAACGGGCAAATCAACGGCGGCTATGATTATACGATGAAGCTGAACGTGTCGCCCGCAAGCGACAAAGACCTGACGGTTTCCCTGACCTGCGACGGCTTGGATGGCGCGTATTCTGTGGTCATCCCGGCAGGGCAGAAGAGTACCACGCTGACCGTTCCGACGCAGGTGGTGGAGGAGCGCGGCAAGGTCGTCTTTGAGCTGCAGAGCGGCGACGGCTACACCGGTGCAGGCAAGCACACGCTGACCATCCAGCGCCTGCCGAACGTGCAGTTCTATCTGGGCATCAACTTTGGCACGGTGGGCAAGAAGATGAGTGTCCGCATGACGGTGACGAATTCATCCACCATCGTCAAGGGCAACAACACCTTCCAGCTGCGCGATGACAAGGGTACAGTGCTGGCGGAAGCGAAGTGGTCGAATCCGAGCGGCGACATGAGCTTCTCTATCACCCCAACCGCTGATATGGAGGGCTACACCCGCCTGAGCGTGTGGCTGGGCGACCGCTGTGTGGCGGATGGCGGTTACCTGACCGTCGTTGCGAAGGGACAGCGCGCCGTCAAGAACGTGGAGACGGAGCGGAAACTTGTCGGCATCGGCATGGACTGCGGTTTCGGCGGCAAGAACACCGATCAGGTGCTGGAAGTGCTGGCGAAGCACAACACGAATATCACCTTCTTCATGACGGGCTATTTCGTCCGCACGTTCCCGGAGGAATCCAAGCGCGTGCTGGCGGCGGGCAATGAAATCGGCGACCACACGAACACGCATCCGCAGCTGACGAAGGAACGGCCATACAGCATGATGCGCCAAATCGTTTTTCCGGCGGAGACCATGGCGGAAACGCTGGGCGTCTCGCCGCGCCTGATGCGCCCGCCGTACGGGGACGTGAACAGCAACGTCATCAGCGTTTCGCGCGCGGAAGGCATGGAGTGCGTGCTGTGGAACATGAGCACGAAGGACTCCATCGGCAAATATACGGTGGAAGAGTGCATCAAGAACGGTACGACGCGCGCCAAGCTCGCGCCTGGCAATATTTTGCTCTGCCATCTCGACGCGAATCACAGCTGGGAAATTCTTGATGCTGTCCTGACCTACTACGAGGAGCAGGGCTACACCGTTCTGCCGATTTCCGCGCTGATTTACGCCACGGGCGGCTCGCTGCCCCCGATGCCCTCCACCCGCGAGGCACTGCTCTACACCGATGACTACTGGCCGAACTGGCTGGCAGAACGCGGCATTGAGATTGAGACGAAGGAATAAGCAAGCAGGCTGTCCGAGAAAAACGGGCAGCCTGTTTTTGCAAAAGGTGGAATGCCGATGCACATCACTGACTGGAAAGAGAATTTTATCTCGAAGATGATTACGCGCGGGCGCGATTACTGGCGTGCCGGGGCAGTGAAAAATCTGCACTGCACGCAGGAGAAAATCACTGCTGATGTAGAAGGCACACGGCTGTATCGGGTTGAGATTACGCTGGCAGGCGATGCCGTGGCAACTCTGTCCTGCACCTGCCCTTTTGCGAAAGAGGGCGCAAACTGCAAGCATATGGCGGCGGTTCTCTTTGCGGCGACCCATCTGCCGGAAGCGGAATTTCCTGCGCCGGAGTGGGAGAAGAAGCTGAACAGCCTGTCCGCCGAAACGCTTCGGGATTTTCTTCGCCCGCTGCTGAAAAAGGACGAAGCACTCCGAAATCGGCTGATGCTGTGCAAGGGAGACGAACCTGTCCGTGCGGATGAACGCCGCCTCAATTGGCAGCGCACCCTGACGCAGACGCTTCACGCCGCCGAACGCTATTCCGAAAACGAGTATGACGAATACGCGGAATATGACGAAGAAGAATATGACGAAGAAGAGGAATCACCCGTTCAGGAACTGCTGGAGCTGATGGATGCGGAATTGGCTGATTTGCTGACGCCGGGACATGCGATGCTGGCGTTTGAACTCGTTTGCGACACGGCAATGATGTTTGAATCCGCCGATGAAATTTTTGAACAGGAGGATATCGAAGACGCTTGCCGCGATGCATGGATGCGGATTCTTGCCATCGCAGCACCTGCCCAGCAGTCGGCAATGTACGAGTGGTTCGCCGATGCATTCCGGACGTGGAAGCCGATGCCGTATTTCACCGCGCCGCTGGCGTTCTTGTTTTCGTATCCGTGGGACGAAGCGATTCATCAGCGGAATCTTGCGCTGCTGGACGAGAAAATTGCCGAATGGAAGCCGAATGCGCAGGAACGCGGTGGAGGCGCGATGGTGAATCTGCTGAATCAGCGTGAAAAAACGATGCAGCAGCTGCACGCTTCGCAGGAGGACATCATCAGCTTCTGGCATTCGCATTGGGATGTGCCGTATGCGCATGACCGGACACTGAAAACGCTGATGGCGGCGGAAAAGTGGACGGAAGCCATCGATCAGGTCAAGGCGGATTTGCAGACGTTCGCCGGGGAATATATGCCATGCAAGCAGCGCCGCGAACAGCTGATTTTGCTCTATCAGCGCGCGAATCAGCCTGACCTTGCGCAGCAGGCGATTCGGCAGTACATTGAGCAGTACAATCAGTACAGCCTGGAGCAGATTGATGCGCTTCGAGCGACGCTTCCCGCCGATGCATGGCGCGACGAGGCGGAACGTTTGCTGAAACTGCCGACGACAAGCACTATCCGCCTGCCCCTGCTGGCATCCATTGAGCAGTGGGAGCAGCTGCTCCAGCGGATTCAGCAACACGGCAATTTTGAGGGACTGTGTACCTATTTTGACCCGCTGATGGCATGGGATTCCGCCCGCACGCTGGCACTCTACCGCAACATGGTGAATCGCGCTATGCAAGCGGCTTCGTCGCGCGCCGTCTACTGCGAGATCATCCAACAGCTGGAACGCATGAAAGGCACCGACGAGGGAAGAAAGATAATTGCTGACCTTGCTGAACAGTGGCGCAGGGACTACAAGCGCAAGTGCGCACTGCTGGACGAATTGCAGAAAGCGGGATACTGACAAAAAACAGGCTGTCCGAGCAAAACGCTCGAACAGCCTGTTTTTTTCTGCTGCTTACTCCGCCGGGAACAGGAATCCCGCCGTCATTTCCAGATAGTTTTCGCCCGCATAGTCCGGGAAAACCTCGTACATCTTCGTGGTGAAATCCGCCGTGAACGCTGCCGGTTGCAAGCGTCACGGTGGTGCAGGTCGGGGTGCTCACTTCCGCCAGCGCAGCGGACAGCAGCAGCAAAATCATCACCAGCAGGGAAATCAGTTTCTTCATGGGTTCCTCCAAGGTGGGGCGTTCGGGGAAAGGGGTTATCTTGTGGCCACGATGAAAGGATACACCATTCGTGCTATGGGCGCAAGTACGCACTTTTTTATTAGCGAGGCACTTTTTGGTGACTGGGGGGATTCGCTGCGAGGGCAAAAGAAAAGCACCGATTCTATCGAATCGATGCTAATCTGGCGGAGAGTTAGGGATTTGAACCCTAGGTGGGGTATAAGCCCACACACGATTTCCAGTCGTGCGCCCTACACGAACAAGTGTTTGCAAACTGCCGAAGTATCGGGGAGGTGGTCGGCGTAAAGGTCGGCAGTGAGGGCAAACGAAGCGTGACCAAGACACCCCTGCACGAGCTTCACGGGTTCGCCGCCGAGAACGGCGG
>ULQX01022364.1_pt1 | contig 12511 bp, 8 predicted proteins | sample 1954941 | NCBI WGS metagenome assembly ULQX01 (sample SAMEA4835667, study PRJEB28245) | human gut metagenome | biome: gut microbiome; material: fecal sample | place: Denmark | collected 2008
TGCTCCAGCTCGCGTGACCGCCACCGCTGCCCGCGTACACGCAAGGCAAGCCCGCGAAAGCTCCGAGGTTCGCGATACCGAAGACATACAAGACGTACCAGGCGGCATTGTTATTACTCCATAAGTACGCCCCGTTTCCTTTTCCAACCGAAGAACCGCCCAGCTTTTCGCACCACATTTCTAACGGGTGTTCCGGGTCAAATCCTTCCAAAAGCTGCCAGCCGGACGTTGTAGGAAACGCAAAGCTTAACGCCTTATAATTCGGGTCTGTATCTCCTACGTTATCTTTCGTCGCTGTGTTGTCGTAGCATACATATAATTTATCCTGGTATCTATTCACGTTATCTACGAAAGCATATTGTCCGTTAAACTCATGCCCTAAAAGTAACATGGCGTGCTTGCCATCATTTACTAAGCATCCGTCTTTCATCCCCAGGCTATCGGTTGTTCCCGATATGTTAGCGCAATGACTAATAATATTGCCTACCGCAATATTTACCGGGTCGCCGTCAAAATAGATTGCTTTCCCCGTTACGCTTCCGCTGCTGTAGTCTTCCACTCTTGTTATCAGTCTTTGCTTTGCTACCTGTGCTCCGCCCAGGCTCGTACCAATTTCCACAGCATTTCCTACCAGGTATTCGTTAGCCGCTGTCGCCAATGCGATAACGATACGATTCGTACTCTGTTCTGCTACCAGTGCTTTGTCTTGATCTGTATACCTTAAGAAATAATATCCTTTGCATACTTTTTCTTCTGTATTAAGACTTGCATATTTTACCAGTACCAGCATACTATACGCCCAGTAGCTTGTACTATCCATGCTGTAGTATCCTTCCCCGGCTGCTTTTGATCGTGCACGTACCGTAGCTCTATTTATTCTACAATCCGGGTGCTTTCCGCTCATGGATACGTGCTTACTTCCCATAAGTGAAGACGGGTAGCGTCCCCACTCCCACGGCTCTATATATACCGCTCCGTCAAATGCTCCGGCGGAAATCTGTACATATTCGTATGTATCGTCTCGCCAGCGTTTGAGATAATATCCCGGATACTCTGTAAGTACCATGTACTTCGTTGGGTCGTACCCCGGTTCTCCGATATACGCTATTGTTTCCCCTGTATCCAGGTCGCAGCATTTAGATACAATCCCCGCCCACGGCATTACATAAGAAAAGTCGTCTTTCCCTACTTTTGTCCCTATGGTCGGGTTTGCTTCCATGCCTACGCTTGCGTCTGTACGTTCCCAGGTGTCACTTACATTTGCTGTATTCCACACCCTTTTTACCCCGTAAATCGGCGCGCCTACCTGGGTATGGATTCCGGCAGCTCTTAAGAGTGCGTTTGTTTCTTCTTTCGTGTATCCTTTGATATTTTGCGCCGCTTCTACTCCGGCTGCTTTTACATCATTTACCGCTTTTTCACTTTGTTCTGTAACACTCTGTGCCGCTGCCACCGCCTTTCCTCTAGCTTCATCTGCTGCCTTTGTTGCGCTGTTTGCCGCTGCCGCCTGTTTTTCTGCTGCCGTCGCCGCGTTGCTTGCCGCCGTTGCCTGTTTTTTTGCTTCTGCTGCTGCGTTACTTGCTTCTGTTACCGCTGCCGTTTTTGTATCATTTACCGCTTTTACCGCTGCTGTTTTTGTATCATTTACCGCTTTTACCGCCGCTTCCTTCGCACTGTCCACTTCGCTTTTAGCCGCTTCTGCTTTGGTTGCTGCTGCTTCCGCTCTGGATACGTACCCCGGTATCTGCTGCATAGCCGTATTTGCTTTACTTACCGCTTCATTTGCCGTATTTAATGCAGTATTCGCTACTTCTTTTGCAAGCCCTACCGTTCTCAGTGCATCGGTAAGGCTTTCGTATTCGTTGCTGCTTTTAATATCGTCTTCGCTTACCGCCCCGTCGTCTACATTCAAATAGAATTTAGCTGTACTTAATACGCCGCCGTCAGTTCCGTACAGTACTACGTCTACAATAGCTGTACCCTTGCAAGTTGTCATTTGCCCGCTTATGTCAATTACGATTGTATTATTATCTTTCGTAGCATTTTTAGTAACCTGTTTTCCATCCGCCTTTCTACAGCGAACTTCTACAGTATTTACCCCAGCAAGGCTATAGTCCTCTCCGTTGTCTTTAATTTCCGCAATTACCCGGCGTTCTGTATCGCCCATCTTTGCGAATACAACTTTATAGGAATCTCTTAAGCCTACATCTAACGTAAGTCGTGTGATCTGTTTATTCATTCTTCAACAGTTCCCCTTTGTATTGTTCAAATTCCATAGCTGCTACTGTAGCATTTCCCGCGCGTACATTTGCTAAGATACTTTCAAGAACCAGCACCGTAATACTTGAATGTAAGCCGTAATTTCTTTCTGCCATAATAACCGCTGTATTGATATCTTTTTTTGCTTTTTCAATAGTTACGCTAAGCGGCTCGGCTACTCTCTTAACTGCTTCTTCTTTTGTCTCTACGTGGTTTTCTTTCTCAACCTCTACTATTTTCCCCATATTTTTAATGGCTTCTTCTTTTGTTTCTGTGTGTCTTTCTTCTTTTACTTCTTCTCTGCTCATACTACTTCTTTTTCCTCTTCTATTTTCATTTCGCCCACTTCTGTATCGAAAAGCCTTACCGTGGTTTTTTCTATTACCGGGCTTTCTTCTTCTTTCGGTTCTTCCGCTTCATTGATCTTTAAGTATCTGTCTTTTTCCATAGTTTCTCCTAACTACTCGGCGCGCTTGTTATGCCGCCATTTCTTACAGTTATCGACGAACTCCACCATGTAATAGTGCCATCACTATTCGCCTGTATTTTTGTTATTATCGGAATCGACCCCGACCAACTAGTATATCCATCGTATGACGTATTTCTTAAATCAGCGTTATACAAGTTCCAACCATGTGCGTACATATTACAACCAAAATGCAAGCCCTTTTCTGTGTAAATACTATTCGCTCTCGAATAGCATAAAATCGTATCGTAACTTGTCGCGCTGCTACTTTCTTCTTGCGCCCACGCCATATATTTTCCTTGATATTCCAAATCGAACGTAAGCCCTTTATGCGCACTATTACTCTTCCACTCATTTGTACCTATTCGCCCTACAAAATAATTATCCCTATAAAATGCATTTCCCGACTGATCAAATACTGCTCGTTTGCCTTTTGTTGTTACTTCTCCATTGTAAATAGCGATCTGTCCGGCTGAAATTTGCACATACTTAGAACTATTATTAAATGCAACTAGCACATTATTGTAATATTGGGTTATATAGCTTCCCATATCCCCTTTTTCTACTTTACTCGTTATTTTATTTGCATTTACTTGTATAGAGCTTCTAAGTTCGTCTTCTATGCCTTCTGCTCTTTTTACCTCTGCTTCGATAGCGTCATTTGCTACTGTAAATTGCGCTTCTGCATGGTCTTCGTATTTACCCAGTACTTCAACGTCTTTAATGTAAATCGTAGTGTTATCCGCATAGTTATACACATAAAGGTACTTTGTCCCCGCCGAGCTTATAGTTATCTCCGTTTCATACTGTTTAAATACTTCGTCGTCCAGTTCTCCGGCTTTTGTATAATAACTTGTTCCACCAAGCGAAACTCTAATTCTTGCTTTGCTTATGCTTCTTAAGTTCGCCCCAGCTTTGAACCTTACCGTATATGTTCCAGCTTTCAGTTTCCAGCTTTGGCGCATGTAGATGTTAGACGTTCCCCTTGTAATACTTGCTACATTCCCTAAGTATTCGTCGTTTATAGCTTTAATATTATTGCTATCACTTAAGTTCCATCCGTCTAAGTTTCCACTTTCAAAAGTTCCATTTTCTACATAGTTATGTTTCAGCTCGTTTACTGCTTTTTTTGCATATGTTTTTACTGATTCTGCCGACTGGTTTATAGCCGTATTCATGCTAACCTGTGTAACATATTTCTTAAGCTTTTCGTCCGTGTCGGCTTTTGCATCTGTCAACGCCTTATTTGCCTTTGTGTCCGCGTAGTTTTTCGCATTTGTTCCCACTGTATCGGCATAACTGTTCGCTCCTGTGCCTACCTTATCTGCATACCCTTTTGCGTTTGTTTCTGCTTCGCTTGCCAAATCCCCCGCCGTATTATCTACATACTGGAATGTTGCGTATTCTCTACTAGCTTCGCTTTTAATAGACTCTGCCGTTTGGCTTATAGCGGTCTTCATAGAATCCGTTGTAACATATTCTTTTAATTTTTCATCTGTATAATTTTTTGCCCCAGCTCCTACGGTATCCGCGTAGTTTTTCGCATTTGCTCCCACTGTATCGGCGTAACTGTTCGCCCCTGTGCCTACCTTATCTGCATACCCTTTTGCGTTTATTTCCGCTTCGTTTGCCGGGTTCCCCGCCGTTTCGTCTACATACTGAAAAGTAGTGTAGGTTTTCTTGAAATCGCTTTTGAGCCCGTCGATATCATTTTTATAGTTTCTCTCTACAGTGTTTACCGCTTCGCTTATATGGGTTTCCACCGACTTTTTATAGTTGATGCTGATAGATTCCGCTTGTATGCTATCTGCTTTTATAAGCGCTCCGTCAAGCTGCCCGACACATATATAATCAGCATAGAAACCTCTACCAGTTCCAAAGGTCTTCCAATCCCAGTCTTTCCCGTCTGCTGTACGTTCTGATGCAATACAGAAGCCCATTGTACCGATAGACATAGCCCCGTAAGTTGGGCTTCCTTCTACCAGGTCTTCAAATATTACCGCCCTTACTTCTGAAGGTTGCGATATGTCGCGCTGGGCTTTTAATCGTGCCTTTACAGCGTCGATTTTACCGTATACTTCTTCTGCCTTAAGCGTCCCGTCTTCCCTGGTTACTTTCTGTATAATATCTGCCGCGCTGGTTGTCTTGTCAAAATAATTTTCTATAAAGTTCCCTAGCTCAACTTCTGCGTTTTCTTCCTCTATGCAGTCGTACACAAGCCTTATACATCTTGCCGTTACATTTATCTTAAGCTTTCTGTCCTTTGTTAATACGTCGTCGCCTATTCCTACTGTTGTTAATTTCTTGTAGTCTTTATAGTCTTCCGTATTCGCAACTTCTACCAGGTCTACTTTATAATTTACTTTCGGCTTATCAAGCCCGTTTTCATACTCTTTCGTGCACCGTCTTTTAAGTTCTTCCCTTAAAAGTTCCAGCGTACTAAATCCTTCTTCCCCTTCCTGGCAATCTTCCAGCAACTTAACATCTTCAAATTTAATAACTGCTGTCCTGGGATTTGCATAGCTTCCAATGAGCGGGCTATCTATCCACGGTTCTTCCCCTTCCAGGGTGTGCCCGTTGTATGATACCGGGATAATTCGCGTTACTACATCGTCTATACTTATGTCCGCTTCTATCCCTGTCATATTCCGCCCAAACTCTGCGCACGCTCCATAGTCCCCGCCCAGGCGGTCATTTATGATAACAGTAAAATTATCATACATTCTTTCGCCGCCCCAGCGATTTATAAAGCTGTTTTCATCGTCCCCGCCGATTGCTTCCATGATGTTTTTACGGATATAGTAGGCTGTGGATCGCGTTTTAATATTTGTCTTCGCTTTATACTTAGTGCCGCTTAAGATTATATCTAACGCTTCTTGCCCTGTCTTGTCCGTCGGTCTTACATCTACCAGCATTTCCCCGGCAGAATCATAGAAAATATGTCTTGCATAAGCCGTTACTTCTGTCTCAGTCTTTGTATAATCATAGATTCTAAAAAGCTGCTTCTTTGAGTATGGCGTAGGTGCTGCTATCACATTATCATTTACCAGGTATTCCCAGCGCCCCAGGTCGTCTATAGGATGTTCTAAGGTAAGCTCTGCTATTCCTTCTACAGTAAGTTCTACTTCGCACGTAGTCGGCGTTAAGGTCATATCTCCATTGCTTTCGTAGTCCTCATTACCTTTAACGTATACCTCTATCATTTATCTGCACCGCCAGTTAGGTTTTATCTTAACTGTAAATCCAGGGCTTGCACTAAATGTATTTTCCCCTTCTTTTAAATACAGGTCTTCGTAATACCCTGTAAGCCTTCTGTTTGCCGTTTCCTTTAACGCCGTGTAGCAAAGTTTCAGCCCAGTATCTATTACCAGCTTCCCGCCGATATTTGCCGTAATTTTTGTACCATTTACAGTAAGTGTGCATACGCCGTCCCCTGTGATCTCGTACACTGGTTTGCACTCTTCAAAAGCATTATACAGTGTGTTGCTTAAATTCCTGGTTTCTGCCCCTTCTGTTAGGTACATATATCCTTCGCAAGTAAATGTTACCTGGAATTTTCCGATACGCTTAGCTAGGCGCTCGTTTGTTCCTATATCAATCTTCTTCACTTTGTAATAATAGTCTGGGTCGTCCGAAAACATAAGCATCCCTGTACTTTCCTTAAGAAAGCGCCGCTTTATGCTTCTATAGTCTTCCGCCCAGTCTTCCGGGCATTCCGACATAAAGTTATAAGTGATCTCGATATCAATATCTTTTAGCGTTCCTTTTTTTCTGTATAAATTTCCGTCTCTTCCCGGTACTTTTATCTCATCGTATTCTTGCTCTGCCGTAGGGATATTAGGGCGGCTCACGGGCTTAACGCCCGCGTCTCTGTCCCTAATATTGTTGTATATTGTATAATATACTCCGTTCATTATGCCGCCCCTTTCGCTTTCTGCTTATTTTTCTGTTCTTTCGTTACGTTCTTAACTACTCGCTTCGTTGTCTTTCGTGCTATCTCTTTTCCGTCAAGCTCTGTAATATTCGTAATTTCTACTATTACGGTCTTCTCTGAATTGTCCGTAAACTCTGTAGTATCTACTCTATTGTTCAGTGCTACTACTTTCGCGCTCTGCTTAACTTCTGTTATCGGCGTAATCTTTGCTACGTTCTTTGTAAGTGTTCCCAGGCTCTTATTTATGTCTTCTTCGACATTTTCAAGTTCGTTTGTGAATCCTACGCCCGCTCCTTGTGCCATGTACTTACCTATTTCGTCCCGGAATACCCTTGACGGCGAATGAATACCAAGCGCATTTTTTACGCCGTCTACGATTCCGCTAAAGAAGCTCTGTACTTGTCGTCTGAACCAGCCAGCGGCGTTACATATTCCATTCCATACACCAGTTACGATATTGTATCCTACGCTCGCCATTTGCGACGGTAGCGAAGCTACACCGTTAATCACAGCACTTACTAACTGACTTGCCGCGTTTCTACCCTGTTGTAACAGTCCGCTTCCCCAGTTTGCTACAGATTGTATAGCGCCCTGTATTGCGTTCCAAACTCTGCCCGGCATCTGTGAAAGTGTTGAATATACATTACTTAAAATATTCGATGCTGCCGCGCTCGCCTGGCTTAACATCTGCTGCCCCCAGTTCGCCATATTTGTAATCGCGCTTACTATTGCGTTCCAAATCTTACCTGGAAGCTGGGATAAAAAGTTTACGACCGTCGTTATAGTATTCTGTATATAATTAGTTGCTTGTGTGTATACCTGTTGTCCCCAGTTCTGTACGTTCGTGATCGCGCTTACTATCGCGTTCCAAATCTTACCTGGAAGCTCTACCAGGAATCCCACTACGGAAGTTATCGTATTTTGTATATACGTTGTTGCTTCCGTGTATATCTGCTGTCCCCAGTTCTGTACGTTCGTGATCGCGCTTACTATCGCGTCCCAAATTTTTCCTGGAAGCTCTACCAGGAATGTTATTACCGTGTTAATAAAATTCGGTATTTCTGTAGTCGCCCATGTTACCAGGTCAATACCGAACTGTACTACATTTCCGATTGCTTGACCGATTACATAGCCGATTTTATACGGTAATTCCTGGAAAAACGTTACTGCATTTGTTACAAATTCTGTAGCAGCCTGTACAACTGCCGTTTTCATGTTTTCGCCCCAGGTCGTTACAATCGTAACCGCGCCCAGGATTGCGTCCCAAATCTTGCCCGGTAATTCCTGGAAGAATGTAATAACGCTTGTTATAGCGTTACTTGCCGCCTGTGTCGCCGCTGTCTTTACATTTTCGCCCCAAGTTGCTATCTTCTCAACCGCGCCCAGGATTGCGTCCCAAATTTTCCCCGGTAATTCCTGGAAAAATGAAGCTATATTATCTACAATGTTTCGGAAGCTTTCGCAATGCTCATACAGTAACTTAACTGCTCCCGCGAATGGATTCGCCAATAATAACAGGATATCTTGCCAGTTATCTTTTACAAAATCTACAACCTTACTAAGTGCGTTCGGTATTGTTTCTGTAAAGAATTTTGCAATTTCTCCTACTACTTTTCCTATTGTATCTTTTACAACGTTCCAGGCATTTACTACCGCTGTTCTCGCATTTTCATTTGTCGCTACAAATCCGACTATAGCCGCTACCAGTGTAGCAACCAACGTAATAATTAACATCATCGGATTAGCAGCCATTGTTACATTTACAAGCTTCTGTATTGTATTTAAAGCTACTTCCGCTGCCGTAAGTCCCTGTATAGCCGTTACTACGCCGTTAATTATCGACGCTACCTTAAATACTGCAAATCCCGCACCTATTGCCGCTAATATACTTGCTATCGTGTCTCCATGATCTGCTATCCAGCCCAGCCCTTCTAATATTTTCGGCAATACTGCTACAATAATTTCACTAGCTTTTTCTACCAGGTTTCCGAACCCTGTAGCAATCTTATCAAGTGCGCCGCTTAGTTCTCCGCTCGTTAAATCTGTTTGCAAATCTCCTATTACGTTCGTAATATTTGTTACTGCATTTTTTAACGGTGTCTCGAACTTTTCATAAGCAGCTATTCCTAGCCCTTCAAGCCCACTCTTTAATATTGTAATTTTGCCCTGTAAGTTATCATTCATTGTCGCCGCCATATTTTCGGCAGCTCCCGTAGAATTTTCTATATAACCGCTCAACTCATTGAACCGCTCGCCGCTGTTCGCAAGTAGCGCGTTTACGCTCTTAAGGTCTACTTTATTAAAGATTGTATTTAAAACTTCTGTCTGTTCTCCCTGGGTCATATCCCCCAGGATTCCGTTAAGGTCTTGGAAAGTCTCATTTAACGGTCGCATATTCCCGTTTGCATCGAAGACTTCAAGCCCTAATTCTTGCATTTTCTTCTTTGCTGTATCTGTCGGTGCTGTAAGGCTTAAGATAACGTTTCGTAACGCTGTTCCGCCTTCCGCTCCCTTTGTTCCACTATCCGCGAATATTCCTAATACGGTATTCGCTTCGGTAACTCCGCCCGCTAAGCTCTTAGCCGTTCCGCCTACAGTAAGCAGCGCTTCGCCCAACTGCTGCACACTGGTATTACTCTTTTGTGAGGTCTTCGCCATTTTATCTACAAAGCTTTCTGTAGTTCCGGCTTTGTCCCCTAGTGCGCTCATGCTGTCCGTTACCATATCGGAAGCTGTCGCTAAGTCCATTCCCCCGGCTGCTGCCAGGTTTAGAACTGTTGGTAATGTCTCTACCGCTTTGTCTGCATCGTATCCGGCAAGCGCCATATAGTTAAGGGCTTCTGCTGCCTGTGTCGCGCTAAACTGTGTTGTATTTCCGGCTTCTTTTGCTGCATTTTCCAGTTTTGTATAAGCTTCGCTTCCCCCGGCTATTTCCTGGGTAGTCATACCCATAGTAGCCGCTACCTGGCTCATACCGCTCTCGAAGTCCATTCCTACACTTATCGCGCCTTTTGTAAGTTCCTTTATACCATTGGCAAGTTCTTTTACTCCGCTTATGATCGCGGAAGAAATAAGATTAGCTTTAATAACGTCGCCCAGGCTCAAAGTTTTGTTCCCGGCTTCGTCCATGTTACTTCCCGCCGTCTGTATTTCCTGTCCGAAAACAGTCCATTTTTTTCCGGCGTTCGTTAATTCTTCTTCTGTGTTTTTTAATGCTGTATTCTGTTCAGTAAGCGCCGCTTTCGATTCATTCAGTTTAACCGTATTCTTCGCTATCGCGTCTTCCTGTTTCTTTACAGCATTTGTAGCCTTTGCGTGTGCTTCTTTTGCTTCTTCTAGCTGTGCATTTAGTTTTTGGCTTTCCTCGCTGTCTTTTCCAGTCGCCTTAACGCTATCTTCGTGGGCTTTTGTAAGTTCTGCTACCTTCTGCTTTGCTTTGTCTTCCTTCTCAATCAGTTCTGTAAGCTTCTGCTTCTGGGCTGTTAAGTTGGTTTCCTGTAGCTTGATCGCGTCCGTTTGCAGCTTAATCTTACTTGTAAGCTCCGTCTTTTTCGCCTTAAGTAAATCTGTTTGATTTCCTAATGCTTTCGCCTGTGCTGCTTCTACCTTGTATTCACTGGTAACAAGCTTCATTTGCGTAAGCATTGATTTCATTTGACTGGTAAACTCGCTTGTATTCGCCCCTACTCTGAGACTTGCACCAGCCATTTATTACGCTCCTTATGTCTACTTTTCCCGGTCATATTCGACTTGAAATACAACGTAGTCCAATAAGTCGCTTAAATCTGATTCTAAGCACTCCTTATAGCTGTTCCGCATACTTTTTATACATATCTGTAGGATAGCGTCTAGGTTATCCCCGTATGATCTCCATATATCTTCCTGTGTCGTTTCTTCAATGTATCCGTTTTCCTGGTCGTATTCATCGAACGCGCTACCCTGGTCTTCTTCCAGCGTTCCGCCCAGCATTGTACCGAGATACCTTATTTTTTCATTTACAGAAATATCTATGATTTCTACTATCGCTCCAAACGTGTCTATAATGTCTGTTACGTCCAGCCGTTCTATTTCTTCATTCTCTACCCTGTCGTTAAATACAACCTGTATCACGGCAGCGTACAGCTCTAATAAGTCGTCTTCATCATCTGTACGGCTAATTTTTTCCATAAGCTTTATAAATCTTCTGTAAGCATATGTCGTTATTCTGTATAGCCTTTTATCTCCTTCCTCACATTCCAGGTAATAATCTATTACACCTGTGAGCTTAAATTTTTTTTTGCGCCCGCTGCTTCGTCCTTAAACTTTTTAAGGATATTCGCGTTAATTAGTCCGAAGTTAAAAATAATCTCCGAAACATCTTCTAAAGATTTATTCGCTTCTTCAAAAGTAAACTGATTATCATATACCAGTACGATAGTGTTAATCATTTCATCCAGCTCCGTATCTGTATATGTCTGTTTCTCCGGGCGCGTCAGTCTTTCGTATACCTCGCGGAAAGCTTTGTATTTCTTTCTTCCAATCTTTCCGCAATCGTATTCTTTTCCGCCGATTGTAATAATATTTGCTTTCCCTGTCTTTGCCGTCTTTTCTGCTTGTAAATTGCTCTTATTCAGTATTTCCGCATTGATAAGTGAGAAATTAAGCAGAATATCCTGGATTTCGTCCAGCGCGTCGCTGGCTTCATCAAATGTAAACTGATTCCCGTATACCACTACGATAGATTCAATCATTTTATCTAAGTCTTCATCTGTGAAAACCATAGAATTAGCATCTTTCTTCAAAAAGCTATCGAACGTTTCACAAAATGATCTGTATTTTTCTCTTGTAATTTTTCCGCTTTCATATTCTTTTTCGTTAATTGTAATTCTCATTTTTATACCTTTTAGCGGTGTCATATTCTGACACCGCCCCTTTTTTCTCTTTTTACGCTGCTACATCTGCTTTGTATTCCTGTACCGCTCCGAACCATTCCGCAATAGCTTTTTTAGCGTTTGTATGTTCTTCTAATAACTGCGACTCATCTACTTTAAGTGCATAGAAGCGCTTTGCTTTTCCATCTACTGTATCTTCTTTCTTTCTCGCATAGAATGTGAAAGTAATTTTCTGTGTCTGCGCCGTCTTCTTGTCCTTGATCGTCTCGTAAGACTCTTCCGGATGCTCTGCTTTTCCGCAATAGTACCATACAAATTCGTACTTCCCGTTGTTCTGCTTCGCTCTGAATCCTAAAGCTACTTCTTTCGCTCTGTCGCTCTCTGATTTTACCAGGTAGCCGCCTTTATACAGAGAATCGAATAACAGCGCATAATCTCCCGGTGTCAGTCTGTTTACTTCCAACTCGATCTCTGCTTTTACAAATGTCTCTGTAGTATCCTCTACTTCGTCGTCACTGTATAAGTACTCTACCTCGAACGTCTCTTTAATAGTTGCTGTGATTGCTTTCGCCAGCCTGGTAGGTATTTCCGCTGCATATGTTGTAGCGTCGTTTGTGGTAACTGCTGCTACGCAAATGTCTTTTAAGCCTACTACTCTGCTTCTCTCGATTGTCTGCTTATTTTCCTGGACTTTCATTACTTTAATCTTCTCCTTCGGTATTTATTAAAAAATAAAATCTTGCTGCTTTATGGTATATTTTCGTATCCTGTTCATAATCATCATTCCCCGCAAAATATGTAAAGCCCGCCTTCTTAAGTAATTTCTTTATTTTCCGTTTCAAAAGAAAACAATCTTCTTCACTCCATATATCTACCTGTATATAGTATTCTTCTGCTTCGTTCTTATCGTCGCTATGGTTTGCGTCTGTATCCGTTATATAGTAAAAAGTAATGTGTGTATCGTTTATATCTTGGTTGTAC
>ULQX01045318.1_pt1 | contig 12454 bp, 9 predicted proteins | sample 1954941 | NCBI WGS metagenome assembly ULQX01 (sample SAMEA4835667, study PRJEB28245) | human gut metagenome | biome: gut microbiome; material: fecal sample | place: Denmark | collected 2008
GGTGCGAGCTGCCGCGGGCGATTGACGCCGGGCGGATGGAAAAAGCGCAGGTCGTGCTCCAAACGGTCATGACGGGACTGACAGACATTCAAAAAATTTATCCGAATCTCATTCGGATACAGCAAGAAGAATGGAGGCAAGCAGATGCTTACGATGAATCTTCAGCTCTTCGCTCATAAGAAGGGCACCGGTTCTTCCCACAACGGCCGCGACAGCGAGTCTAAGCGCCTCGGCGCGAAGCGTGCGGACGGCCAGTTCGTCCTGGCGGGCAACATCCTGTACCGTCAGCGCGGCACCCACATTCATCCCGGCACCAACTGCGGCATCGGCGGCGACGATACCCTGTTCGCTCTGGTGGACGGCGTCGTCCGTTTCGAGCGCATGGGCAAGAAGAAGACCCGCTGCAGCGTGTACCCGGTTGCGCAGTAATTTTTCTACGCAGATTCAGAACGTCTCTTGAAAAAGGGGCGTTCTTTTTTGACGTTTGGAAACAGCATGGGGGATTTGCGGCGAAAAAGGTATAAAAAAAGAACAGAAAAAACCGCAAAAGTCAGGCGCTTTTTTACCTGTTTTTGCGCGTGGGTCAGTGATATAATAGTGCATCGGAACAAAGGAAAAAGTGAGGTAATCGTTATGGAAACGCTGCTCAGCATTGCGATCGCGCTCTGCGCCGGTCTGCTGGTTTCCCGCTTCGTCAAGCCGCTCAAGCTGCCGGCTGTGACGGGCTACCTGATTGCGGGTATTTTGATCGGCCCGTACTGCCTGGGCAAGCTCGGCGTACAGGGTCTGGGCTTCCCGACGAACGGCGACGTGAAAGCGCTGAGCCTGTTTAACGACGTGGCGCTCGGCTTCATCGCCTTTGCCATCGGCAACGAGTTCCGCCTGTCCCAGCTTCGCCACACCGGCAAGCAGGCGACGGTGATCGGCATTTTTCAGGCGCTGACGGCGACGCTGATGGTCGATCTGGTGCTCATCGGGCTGCATATCTTCGTGCTCGGCGATTCGATGTCCCTGGCGGATGCGATTGTGCTGGGCGCGATTGCGACGGCGACCGCTCCGGCGGCGACGCTGATGGTCGTCCGCCAGTACAAGGCGAACGGCCCGGTGACGCGGATGCTGCTGCCCGTTGTCGCTATGGACGATGCGCTGGGGCTGATGCTCTACGCCATCATGATGGCAATCGCCCGCACGCTTGACAGCGGCGCGGCGTTAAGCGTGATGACGCTGCTGGTGAAGCCGCTGATTGAAATTGTCGGCTCGCTGGCGATGGGCGTTCTCATTGGCACGGTGATGGTTTTCTGCCTGCGCTTCTTCCATTCGCGCGGCAATAAGCTGACGATGACGATTCTCATCGTGTTCCTCGCCGTTGGCTTGAGTACCATGCTCGATTTGAGCAGCCTGCTGGTCTGCATGATGATTGGCGCGACGATGATTAACGTCAGTAACGATTCGCCCGCGCTCCTTGAGCAGTGCGACCGCTTCACGCCGCCGCTGTTCCTGCTCTTCTTCGTCTTGAGCGGCGCAAGCCTTGATTTGTCCGTGCTGCCGACGGTCGGCGTGGTGGGTATTGCGTATGTTTTGAGCCGCGCAATTGGCAAGTCGCTTGGTGCAACCATCGGCGCTGCCATCGAGAAGTGTGATAAGAACATCATCCGCTACCTTGGTATGACGCTGATTCCGCAGGCGGGTGTTGCCATTGGCATGGCGCGCATGTGCCTGACGGATTTGCCCGCCTACGGCCCGACGATTAACGCCGTCGTGCTGGCAGGTACGCTCATCTACGAACTGACTGGCCCGGTCATCACCAAGATTGCGCTGACGAAAGCCGGCGAAATCAAGGAAGGCGGCGCAAAGCCCGCTGCGGTGACGGCAGCCAAATAATACTAATTCAAGACTCATCTGGCAATAGTATAAATCCACCAAACAGAACGCCCCTTTCCGGCAGAGATGCTTCGGAAAGGGGCGTTTTTGAGTGCGGTCAGCTGCGCGGAATCCCGTCAGAGAAGTCCTCACGGCGCTTCCTGCGGCGATGCACACGGAAGATGATGAACAGCGCAATGGTTGGAATCAGCAGAATCACGACGATGGGAATCACCGTTTCCGGCACAATCGGAATGCCGGTTTGCCCCTGCGTCATCGCGACAATCTCCTCATATGTCAGCGGCATGTTCGAGCGGCGCGCGACGCTGCGGCTGGCGACAAGGTTGAATGTAATCGGCGTGCCATCGTCGCTGACGTAGGTCATTGTGCCCATAATCTCGCCCGCGCTGACGGGTGCGGCAAAATCGCGCGTGTAGGAGACGGTAACGAGGTCGCGCAGGTTTTCGGACAGGTAGTCGATGCGCTTCTTCGTCGTGCTGAGTTCCGCAAGGGCAGCCTGCGTGGCATCCTGCGGCTGGCACAGGAGCGTCAGCTGCCCCTGATTCGGGTCGTCAATCTCATACGCGCTGGTGTAAATGCTGATGGGGTTCAGGTTGTACAGCTCGGAAATCGTGACGTGCTGATACTGGCTGAAGCCGTACGCCATCAGCTTCTTCGTGTCCGTCCAGACGCCGTACTGGCTGGAGTACATGACGACGGAAATCAGGTCAACGCCGTTGAGTGACGCCGAACCGACGTAGCAGTAGCCCGCCAGCGACGTGGAACCGGACTTAATGCCCGTCATCGGCGCGTAATAGTAGCGGTTGTCCGTCTTGTTGTACTGCGGCAGCATGATGCGGTGGCGGGTCGTCAGCGTGCGCGAACGCTGCTTGTTCGTCGCCGCCATCTTGTACTCGGTCGTTTTCGCAATCGTGCGGAAGGTGTCGTTCTGCATGGCGTAGCGCGCCAGCGTCGCCAAGTCGCGCGCAGTCGTGTAATGGTTGTCGTCGTGCAGACCGTGCGGGTTCATGAAGTGCGTGCTGTTCATGCCGAGGTCGTGCGCGGTCTGGTTCATCAGCGCGACGAACGTACTTTCATTCCCGGCGACGGCCTCCGCAATCGCTACTGCGCCGTCGTTGCCTGAACGAATCAGCGTGCCGAAGAGCAAATCCTGCATCGTCAGCTCTTCGCCTTCCTGCAGGCTGATGACGGTCGCTTCCGAGTCAATGGCGCGCATGGCGGCGGCAGAACCGTTGTAGCTGACCGTTACCTTGTCGTCAGGGTTGCTGTTGAGGATGCCCAGCAGCACGGTCATAATCTTTGTCGTCGAAGCGGGGTACATGGTCAAATCGGCATTTTTCTCGAAGATGACTTCCCCCGTGCTCTGCTCGATGAGAATAGCGGATGTGCAGTACAGCTGGTCGGCTTCGAGCAGCTCCGGGTGCGTCTCATCATACGGGTTCGCGTTGGGGTCGAGGGTGGGGTTCGGCATTTCTGCCACGGCGCTGATGGTCAGCAGCCCAAGTGCGAGCAGGAGACAAATCAGCCGGCGAAACGTTAGCATCAGGCGCAATCGTCCTTTCTGCACAGCAAAGCCATGCGAGAGTACAAATATCTATTCTATTATAGCATTTTGCGCCCCGGATGGCAAGGGGCAAAAAAGGCTGCCCGCCCAAAGACGGACAGCCCATGTGATTGTTACACATTCCAGAACCGAAGCGTGCTCGTCACCGCACCAGACATGTCCGGAATGGCGAACGGCACCGTTCCCGGATAGCCAATCAGCTGAAGTACCAGAATCAGCACGCCCAGAATCGCCACATACAGCGCGAACCAGTTCAGGCTGACGCGGCTGATGAGGCTGAGCATGAAGCGGATAGCGATATAGCCGCTGACTGCCGCCACGAGGATGCCCACCAGCGTCGGCACGAGCGTCAAATCCTGCACCCAGCCCTCTTCGATTGCGGTTTTGCCATCGATGATGAGTGCGCCGACAATCGCGGGGGCGCTCATCATGAAGGAGAACTTCGCCGCGCTCTTGCGGTTCAGACCGGAGAGCAGACCGCCCGCCAGCGTCGAGCCGCTGCGGGAAACGCCCGGCAGCAGCGCCACCCCCTGCATACAGCCCATGATGATGGCGTGCTTGAAGTTCGGCTGGTCGGCGTACTGCTTGCGGTGTGCGCTCAGCGTTTCCGCCAGCAGGAGGAAGAAACCCGTCAGCAGGAAGCTCGCACCGAGGAACCAGCCTGTCTCGCAGGAGGTGATGAAATCATCAAACACAACCTTGAACAGCAGTGTCGGCAGGGAAGCGATGAAGAGCAGCAGCAGTGTCTTGGACTTGAAGGGGTTCTTCAGAATCGCCCACCAGTCCTTCCAGAACACGATGAGAACCGGAATCAGCGTGCCAACATGCAGGAGGATGTCCAGCATATGGTAGGCGCCTGTTTCATCAATCGTGAAGCCCATCAGGATGCGGCTGAGCAGCAGATGACCACTGGAGGAAATCGGAAGAAACTCGCCAAGCCCCTGCACAAGGCCGAGAATGGCAGCTTGCAGAATATTCATCGGGGAAGCACTCCTTTCGGATGACCGAAATTATCGTCCACGAATCAGTATAGCATACTTGCCGCCATTTGTCAGCCTTTTGCAGGAAATTTTACAGGGGAGGCAGGCGAATTACACCCGCATCCACTGCACGCCTTCTTTGTTGTCCTTGACGGCAATGCCCATATCCTTCAAAATGTCGCGGATGCGGTCGGATTCCGCCCAGTTCTTGTCCTTTCGCGCCTGATAGCGGCTCAGCAGCAGTTCACGGACGGTGCTCTGCTCTTCGTCGGTGGCGTCTGCCGGGGCAATGATGACGTATTCGCCGTCGCCGTGCACTTCGCTCGTCGCCTTCTGCGCGTCGCGGATGACCGCTGCCTTTTCCAGCAGGCTGAGTGACAGCACCGAGTCAAAGTCACCAACCAGCGCCAGCTTCTCATCATCGGACAGGTCTTTTGCCTTTAGCACGTCATACAGGCGCGTCACGGCCAGAGAGGTGTTCAGGTCAGCATCCAGCGCCTGACGGAACTTCTCCTGATATGGCTTCATTTTCTCCGCATCCACCGGCGTACCCGCGGGAATCAGCGACGCAATGCGTCCCAGCAGCTTCGTGTACGCAGCAGCAGCATTATCCATGTTCTCCCAAGTGAACATCTGGCTCTGCCGATAGTGGCTCTGCAGGCAGAACAGGCGGTACACCAGCGGGTCATAGCCTTTGTCCTGCAAAAGAGACACGGTCAGGAATTCGCCCTTCGATTTGCTCATCTTGCCGCCCGTGGTGTTCAGGTGATGCACATGGAACCACGTTTTGCACCACTCGTGACCGAGGTAGCTTTCGCTCTGGGCGATTTCGTTGGTGTGGTGGGGGAAGGCGTTGTCGATGCCGCCGCAGTGCAGGTCAAGATATTCACCGAGGTGCTTTTTGCTGATGCACGAGCACTCGATGTGCCAGCCGGGATAGCCCACGCCCCACGGCGAATCCCACTTCAGCGCCTGATCCTCGAACTTCGACTTTGTGAACCACAGCACGAAGTCCGCCTTGTTGCGCTTGTTCGTGTCCTCATCCACGTCGTCGCGCACACCGACTTCGAGGTCTTCCTCGTTGTGGTCGTTAAAGACGTAGTACTTTTCCAGCTTGCTGGTGTCAAAGTAGATGTTGCCGCCTGCGTGGTAGGCATAGCCTTTCTCCAGCAGCACGGTAATCATGTCGATGTAGTCGGGGATACAGTTCGTTGCGGGCTCAACCACGTCGGGGCGCTTGATGTTGAGCTTCTGGCAGTCAGAGAAGAACGCATCGGTGTAGAACTTCGCGATTTCCATGACTGTTTTGTGCTCACGGCGCGCGCCCTTGAGCATCTTGTCCTCGCCCGTGTCGGCGTCGCTGGAAAGATGGCCGACGTCGGTGATGTTCATTACGCGCTTGACGTCATAGCCCTCATAGCGCAGCGCCTTTTCGAGCATGTCCTCCATAATATAGGTGCGCAGGTTGCCGATATGCGCGAAATGATAGACCGTCGGGCCGCAGGTGTACATGGACACCTTGTTGCCGAAGCGCGGCACAAACGGCTCCTTGCGGTGGGTGAGCGAATTATACAGAATCATCAGATTCCACTCCTTTTACTGTGCAGCTTCTTCCTGCTTTACAAAGGTGAAGCCGTAGAAATCAAATTGACTGCCGGGGAGGAACACGAACGCGACTGAACACACGCCCGGCAGCACGTTCACGTCGAAGCACTGCACGCCGCGTTCCGTTCCGCTGAACTGCGCCAGCGAGGTCAGCTGCTCGCCGTCCTGATTGGTGAAGCGAATCGTGACGGGGTTCGTCGAAAGCGGCGTCTGTCCGTCCAAGCGGAGTTCCGCATGGGTGGATGCACCGAAATCCATGTTCTCCCAGACAAGCGACACGTTGTTGCCGATGCTCGTGACGGCACTGCCGCTGCGGGTGAAGCTGTCGCCGTAGACTGTGTCGGCGTCCTGCGCCGTCTGCGGCAGCCACGCGCGGCTCTGCTTCTCGAACGAGAAGCCTTTCAGGTGAATCTTGCTCGTCAGCGAGAAGCACAGCGTATGCACGCCCGTCAGGCGCTCCGGCAGGTGGTACGTTTCGCTCTGGTAGACGTTCCAGATGCTCGGCTTCTGGTAGGGCAGAACGGCAATCAGCCGTCCGCCGTCCGCCGGGTCGCCGTCCCAGAGCTTGATTTCGTACAGGTTGCTGTCCAGCGCGAAAACAGGAAGCGTGATAACATCCGAACCAACGTCGCCGAAGTCGATTTTGGTGTAGCCCGCCATGCTTTCGCCGTCGCGCGCGAAGGATATGCCCTGTTCGTTGCCATTGCCGATTTCGCCGGAGGAAAGCGAGTACAGCCCGCCGGAGATAAAGCCGTAGGGATCAAGGAACGGCTGCCCCAGCCCGGTGATGACAATATCCTGCTGGCTGATAATGCGCGGATGGTCATACCCGTTTGTGCAGGAGGCGCGCAGGTACACGGTGTCGTCGCCCAGCGCCGTCACCGTCACCACGTCGCCGTCCACCGAACACGACGCGCAGGGGGAGTCGATGCCCTGACCATTGGTGACGCGGAAGGCAATCGCCTGCTTGTCCGCATCCGCCGGATGAACCGCCACGCGGAAGGAGACCGTCGGATGCTCGATGCCCAGACGCTTGTCGCCCAGCGGCAGCAGCTCAATGCGGCGAACCGGCTTGTCCGCGGGCATTTCTTCCTGACGGCACAGCACGGCGGAGCAGCTGCGCCCCGGCGTTTTGCGCGCCGCACGGACGGGCAGCGTTAATTCAGCGCCGACCAGCCCCACGCCCGACACGCGGATGCGGATGGTGCCTTCGCCTGCCAGCGCGCCGACAATCGCCAGCAGCTTGCCACTGAACAGGCGGCGCGTGTTCGTCTTGTAGCCGTCTCGGTCGGTGGAGTCGCCATTGTCCAGCCCCAGCAGCCGCCCGCAGCCGTCAACATCCACCAGCACGCGATCCACCGCGTTTTCAACGGGGTTGCCGTTTTCGTCCGCAACGGTGATGGTCACGAATGTCATGTCCTCGCCGTCGCCCAGCAGGAAAGCATCCTCCGCGGACAGCACGATATGGTGGCTTTCGCCGGGTGTGCGCTGGATGTCCTCGGCAATCAGATGCCCGTCCGCGTCATACGCGCGCGCGACCAGCTCGCCCGCCTCAAACGGCACTTGCCACGCCGGACGGCAGCGTGTCCAGTCCGTGCGGCTGACTTCCTGCACACCCAGCGAACGCCCGTTGAGCAGCAGTTCGGCTTTCACGCCGTTCGTCATGACCGGCACGTCAATCATTTGACCCGGATTCCAATCCCAGCATACGCCAATGTGCACCATCGGCGCGTTCGTCCACAGGGATTTGAATAAGTACCAGTAGTCTTTCGGGAATACCGCCGTGTCCATCATGCCGAAATAGCACGACCGGGTGTGGTACGGCGTGGGTTCGCCGATGTAGTCAATGCCGCTCCAGAGGAACTGCCCCAGCGAATACGGCGTGTTCAAATCTTCCACGATGCACTTGCGCATGTCCTTCGTGCCCCAGCTGGACGTGGAATTGCCCAGCGCGGAGCATTGCAGATCCTCGTCGGAGAGAATCGACGCTGCCATCGGGAAGTGGTAAATGCCGCGGCTGGACAGCGCCGAAGCTGTCTCACTGCCGTAAATCACCCAGTCAGGATGCTCGGCGTGGTGCGCCTCGTAATACTTTTCGCCGTAGTTGTAGCCTTGCGCGTCTACCAAATCAGCGCATTTCCGCGCACCTTCCCACGGCATGAAGTTGCTGCCGATGGTGATGACGGCGTTGCCGCGCGGGTCGTGCAGGCGGACGTTCTCGCACAGGTCGCATGTCACCTGTTGTGCGGATTCATCCAGATGCGTGTCCAGAATCTCGTTGCCGATTGACCACATCAGCAGCGACGGATGATTGCGGTCGCGGCGCACCCACGCGGCGACATCCGACGGCATGTCGGTGGGGAAGAAGCGCGCGTAGTCAAACGGCGTTTTGGCGCGCAGCCACATATCAAACGCTTCGTCTACCACGAAAATGCCGAGTTCGTCGCACAAGTCCATCACCTGCTTCGCGGGCGGGTTGTGGCTTGTGCGCAGGGCATTGACGCCCATTTGCCGCATGGCGCGCAACTGACGGCGCATCGCCTTTTCGTGGAACGCCGACCCCAGACAGCCTAAGTCGTGGTGCAGGCAGACACCGTGCAGCTTGACGGGCGCGCCGTTGACCAGCAGTCCGCGATCCGTGGTGAATGTCAGGTCACGGAAGCCGACGTTCTGCCGGATAACCTGATTGCCCAGCATGGTTTGCAGCGTGTAAACATTCGGCGCGTCCGGCGACCAGAGCTTCGGCGAAAGCACCTGCATGACCGCATTGGCGTGGTCACCCGCGGCTTCCACCGTCACATCGCACACCGGCACGTCGCCGTCGAGCAGCACATGTGTCAGCACGCCGTTGTCCTTCACGCCGCAAAGCTCCGTGTCAATGGTCATCGTCCAGCTTTCCAGCTCGTGCGTGGTCGTGACGTACACGCCGTCCAGCGGAATATGGCGCTTGGGCAGCACATGCAGCGTCACGTCGCGGTAGATGCCCGCGCCGGAATACCAGCGGCTGTTCGGGCTTTGATGGCGGACATGCACCGCCAGCGTGTTTCTGCCGACGAGCAGCCGGCTGGTCAAGTCCACATCGAACGCCGTGTAGCCGTAATGATGCGTGCAGACGACGTGTCCGTTGAGCAGCACGTCGCAGTCCATATACACGCCGTCGAACCGCACGAGGACGCACGACGCGCACCAGCTTTCCGGCACGTCCAGCGTGCGCAGATACCACGCATCCGTCGTCTCGTACAGGTCATTTTCGTTTTCAATCAGAAAATCATGGGGCAAATCGACTGCCTGAAGTGCCGCATTGCTCACATCTTCCAGCGTCGAGCCGAGCGGCAGCTTGCAGAATTGCCAGCCATCGTTGAGCAGCTGTTCCACGGTCATCCCTCCATCGTATGAAGTCAAGGCGGCGCAACAGTCCGCCCAAATATCCGATGTAGAAATTCGCCTTTTCATCAGAAAAGTCCTGCTGAAAAAGGCTTGAACTGCGCAAAAAGTCATCAAATAGGTGCAAAAATGCAGGTGAAGCATCCGCTCCGCCTGCAAGTAAGTCACACGTCGATGAATTTGCGGAATTCCGGCAGGATACCGATGCCGTCCGGGTAATGCGCGGCAAACTGAGGTACAGCATGGCTGGGGAAGCTGTTGCCCTCAATGAACGTCGGGCCGTTCGGCGTGATGGCGACGTCCCACGCGACAAAGCGCATTTGCGGTACTTTCTGCGCGGCGTCAAGGCACATCTTCTTCGCCTCTTCCCAGTAAGGAATCGTAAAGCCGATAATGTCCGTACCGGTGATGGGGTGCTTGGTGTAGGTGTTGCCCGCCTTGTCCGCGCCAACAGTCAGCAGCTTGCCGCTCTCCAAATCAATGCGCGCTGCCATGCCGCCGCAGTCCACATTGTCCATCACCTTGCCGTTGCCGATGCGCAGGAACGCATAGACGATGCCCTGCTTCTTGTCGCCCAGCAGCGTCGCAATGCGGCAGGTGTTGACCGACGTCGGGCACATGCGCGCCATCTCCGGATGCTGCACGACGATTTCTTCCAGAATGCCGATGTTCTTGTCCATCAGCAGCTGGTGGAACGCCTTTGCGCCCCCCTTCCAGTCCTCCGGCGTGAACTTCAGGATGCCCTGACCGCTCGACCCCTCCAACGGCTTGCCGATGAGGGCGGGGAGCGCCATCATGTCCTCCAGCTTGTCAAGCGGCGTATCCGCGTTAATCAGCAGCCACTTGCGCGGAATCCATTCTTTGAACAGCTCGTTGAACTGCGTCTTGTCATCGAAAAAATGCCAGTACGCCTTGTCGTTCATCCGGCGGACAATGCTGTTGGAAATGCCGCGCGTGATGACGGTCTTGCGCTGCGCATCGTTGAGTTTGTACATCTGCGCGATTTTGTAGTCTACATAGCCCGCGTTGTACTTTACGGCGCAGCGGAGCATGTCGCACAGCAGCCAAATGCGGGATTTGCCGGAGCGCTCATGCAGCAGCCCGGCGGTTTTCCACATGGCCTTCCAGTCCATCTTGAACAGACGCTTGAAGAAATACGAAAGACGGCTCATGCTGATGCCCCTTTCTTGCTTGCAGAATCAGATACAATCAGACGTTGAAGCGGAACAGCACGATGTCGCCGTCCTTCATCACATAGTCCTTGCCTTCGGAGCGAACCAGCCCCTTTTCCTTGCATGCCGCCATCGAGCCGAGTTCCACCAGCGTGTCGAAAGGCACGATTTCCGCGCGGATGAAGCCCTTCTCGAAGTCGGTGTGAATCTTGCCCGCGGCTTGCGGTGCTTTCGTGCCGTTGACAATCGTCCATGCGCGGCATTCGTCTTCGCCCGCCGTCAGGAAGGAAATCAGCCCCAGCAGCCGATAGCACGCCGTAATCAGCCGATCCAGACCCGACTGCCCGATGCCCAGTCCTTCGATGAATTCCGCCTTTTCGTCGGGACTCATCTGCGCAATTTCCTCTTCAATCGCGGCGGAAATGACGATGATTTCGGCATTCTCGCTCTTCGCGATGGCTTCCACGCGGTCAAGCCCCTTGATTTCGCTCTCCGGCTTACCGAGGTCTTCTTCGGCGATGTTCGCGGCGTAGATGACCGGCTTGGTCGTCAGCAGGAACCAGCCGTCCAGCACTTCCTTCTCCTCGTCAGTCACGGGGCAGGTGCGCGCGGGCTTGCCGGCTTCCAGATGGGCGTAAATCTTGTCCGCCAGTTCGACCTCGATGCCCGCCTTCTTGTCGCCGCCGCGGAAGTTTTTCATCGCCTTGTCCTTGCGGCGCTGCACAGTGTCCATGTCCGCGAAAATCAGCTCGAGGTTGATGGTCTCAATGTCGCGGGCAGGGTCAATCGAGCCATCAACGTGGATGATGTTCTCGTCCTCAAAGCAGCGCACGACGTGGACAATCGCGTCCACCTCGCGGATGTGGCTCAGGAACTTGTTGCCCAGACCTTCGCCGTGGCTCGCGCCCTTCACCAGACCGGCAATGTCCACAAACTCGATGGTCGTAGGGGTAATCTTCTTCGGGTGATACATTTCGCCCAGCACGTCCAAACGGTGGTCAGGCACCATGACAACGCCCGTGTTCGGCTCGATGGTGCAGAAAGGATAGTTGGCCGCCTGTGCGCCAGCCTGCGTGATGGCATTAAACAAGGTACTTTTGCCGACATTGGGCAAACCGACAACGCCTAATTTCATAATCTGGATTCTCCTTCTGTGATGCTGTGATAGCGTTCTTTATTATAAACGCATTCCAGCAGAAATGCAATTCATTTTGCAAAGAAATTCGCCGATTCGCTGATTTTACTGCAAACCTTGACGGAAAGTGTGCGTTATGCTATCATACAGGCAGAAGAACGCGCGAAAGGAGCGGAGGGAAAATGTACTACTGCACGAACTGCCATCGGGTGACGCCGGAGAGAGCGGAAAGCTGCCCGTACTGCGATAAATTCGACCGTCTGCGTCCGGCAGAGGAAGCGGACGAGTGCCGCTTGACGGAGCTGGATGCGCTGAACGCCTCGGTGCTGGAAAGTCTGCTCAAAGAGGCGAATGTGCCGTATATTGCCCGCCCGATGATGGGCGCGGGCATCAGCGCGGCGCTCGGCGTAACGCTGGAGAAATTCGTGTTCTTTGTGGCGTACCGCGACTACGCCCGCGCCCAGGAGCAGCTTGAAGCCCTGCTTGCGCCGGACGACCACGCGGCGGATGCAGACTTCGCGGACGAGGACGAAGAATCGGAAGATGAGGACGAATAATCCGCATACAAATCGCGGCGACTGGCATTGCTGTCAGCCGCCGCGTGTGTTTTTTGGGATTGGGGCAACACCGCACAATTCGGCGGCGCGTCGGAACTTTATACTATTTCCAAATGAGAATGCGCCAAGATGCGAAGCGAATTTTTCGCGCTGGCTAACGCGAATGAAACGCAGCG
>ULQX01007094.1_pt1 | contig 12305 bp, 6 predicted proteins | sample 1954941 | NCBI WGS metagenome assembly ULQX01 (sample SAMEA4835667, study PRJEB28245) | human gut metagenome | biome: gut microbiome; material: fecal sample | place: Denmark | collected 2008
TCTTGGATGAGGTTGGCGATGTACTCGCTGGTGGTCTGGCCCAACCGTTCCCGTTCTTCGCTGACTCGCTCGTGGAGGGCGATGGGAATCTGAGCACACAAGTTTTTGGTAGTTGCCATTCTCGGATGCCTCCTTCGCTTTTTTGTAACGCAAGCATACCCGAAAGATTACGAGAAAGCTATTACCAATACCATCAAGGAATGGCACACAAACGAAGCAGAAGCAACATAAGCACCGAAGAAGCGAAAAAAGGCCACCGATCTGCTCCCTGTGAGGGAGGAGAGATCAGTGGCCTGTTGGTTTGTTCTTTTTTAATGCCCTGGCGTTCGAGTCACATCAGTTCATAAAAATGCCCTGCTGCATCTCTAAAATGTCGCCTGTCGCGGAGAAAAACTCGTTGTCCGAAAAATCCTGTTTTTCTAACTTTTTGAATTGAAAAGTGGCGGTAAATATATGAAAACACCGCGCTTTTGCGCGGTGTTTTCTGTGCTGCATCTTTCATCAACACATTTTGGTCCGAGTGGCGAGATTCGAACTCACGGCCTCATGGTCCCGAACCATGCGCGCTACCAACTGCGCTACACCCGGATATGAAATTGTGCGGCTCACGCCGCGAACAGTAGTATTATATGAGCTTCCCTCCGTTCTGTCAAGAGGGAAATCCACATTTTTCAAAAAGCCCCGCGGCACACGGCCGCGAGGCTCTGGCGGGAGCATGTGAGGATCGAACTCACCCGAGAGGCTCTTCACCCCTCTCACCGGTTTTGAAGACCGGGGAGCACACCAGCACCCATCTACTCCCATGTGAGAGGCGACAAAAGCCGCCTCATTTTTCTATCTCGCCAAACTGCGCACCCGGCCTGCGGACATCGCCCTCGCGGCGAAGAATCCCTCGCCGGTCGTAATACTCCAGCACCAGCAGCGCGTGGTCGCGCGAGGTGCCGAGCGCGTCGCGGAATTCTCCCAGCGTGAGCGTGTCGTGCGTTGCAAACCATGCCTTCACCCTTGCGTCGACCGCATCCAGAACGCTTTTTTCAACGCAGAGCTCCGGCGCAAGCAGCACAAGCTCGCCGGTGGACAAAAGGCTTTCGAGCACGCGCGCGCACTCCACGCGGTCTTTTTTATCGAACAGCGCGCAGAGCTCGTCCTGCTTTTTGCCAAGAATTCCCGCCGCGCGGCAAGTGCGCAGCAGCTCTTCCCGGATGGCACTCTGCCGCTTGGTCAGATGCACGGAAAAGTCCGCAAGCGCGCAGTGCTCCGCCGTCAGCGTGAGTTTTTCCTCGCGCGCAAAGCAGGCGAGGATCGCGTCCGCATTTTCCCGTGCTTTGCCGCGCAGAAGCCGCTGCCGCGCCTCGGCGAGGCGCATGCCCGCGTGCAGCGGATGTTCGCGGTGGTACTTTGTCAGCATCGTCTCACAGTCTGTCCACAGCCTGTCCAACGTCGACGATGTAAGATAGCGCGACGGCGCGATCTCGACGAGCTTTCCTCGCGCACAGAGCACGGCGAGCATTTCCACCAGTTTTTCTTCCGGTTCATCGAAGCACGCGGCAAGGTCCGCAAGCGTCATGCCATCCGCGCCGTGCTCGCCGACGGCCTGCACAAGCTTTGCCTCGTCCGATCCGCTCTCGCGCACGGCGAGCGAGGCGATCACGCGCGCGTCGTTTCGCTTGTGCCGGTACGGATGCTCGTCCAGGATCACCCCGCCGCCGACGGTCTCGAGCGGCGAGTAGAAGCGCACGACAAAGCGGTCGCCCTGCCGCGCGGCGAGCGCTTCACTCAGCCGCAGCTGGGCATAGCAGCTCTCGCCCGGACGCAGCGCGTCGCGGTCCAGCAGCACCGCCTTTGCAAGGCGCATCGCCGCGCCGTGGTAGAGGTGCAGGCGCGAGCCGCTCTCGATGATCCGCTTAGAATCCGGCAGATTTTGCAGTTTCACGTCCAGCATCAGCGACGGCTGCATCGAATCCGTCCTGCACAGCACATCGCCGCGGCTGATGCTCTCTTTTTTGATGCCCGCTAAGTTGACCGCCGCGCGCTGTCCGGCGTACACCGCCGACACGTCGCGCCCGTGCACCTGCAAATTGCGCACGCGGCACTTATTCCCGAGCGGCATGAGCTGCGCCTCGTCGCCGACGGCGATGTGCCCGTCGATGAGCGTGCCGGTGACGATCGTGCCGAAGCCGTCGACGGAAAACACGCGGTCGATGGGCAGGCGGAACGGCGTGCGCGCGCTCTTTTCCTCCGCGTGCAGCGTCAGAACGTGGAGCGCTTCGCGCAGGGCCTCAATGCCTTCGCCCGTGCGGACGGACGTGCGCAGGATCGGCTTATCCTCTAAAAACGTGCCCTTGACGTGGCTTTTGACGTCCTCTTCGAGCATGTTCAGCCAGTCCTCGTCGACTAAGTCGGTCTTTGTCAGCACGATGAGTCCGTCCTTCACACCGAGCAGCTGCAGGATGTCCAGATGCTCGACTGTCTGCGGCATGAAGCCCTCGTCCGCCGCCACGACAAGCATCGCAAGGTCGACACCGCCCGCGCCGGCGAGCATGTTCTTGATAAACCTCTCGTGCCCCGGCACATCGACGATGCTCGCACAGCTCCCGTCCGGAAAGTCGAGGCGCGCAAAGCCGAGGTCGATCGTGATGCCGCGCTTTTTCTCCTCGGCCAGCCGGTCGGTGTCCACGCCCGTGAGCGCCTTGACGAGCTCGGTCTTGCCGTGGTCGACATGACCCGCCGTGCCGATGATAACATGCTTCATCGGATGGCCTCCGCAGCCGCCGCGGCGATCTCGGCAAAGTCTTTCTCTCGAATCGTGCGCACGCACAGCAAATATTGCCTGCGGTGGATACGCGCGACGATGGGCTTGGCGCGAAGGCGCAGCTTCTCTTCCAGTTCATCCACGCTGAGCCTCCCCGGCTCGATCGCGACGGCCCAGCCGGTGAGCTCCTGCGCCGGAGCGCTGCCGCCGCCGACAGCGTCGCCCGTCCGCACGAGATGCGAGGAAACGCCCGTGTCCGCGAGCGCCTTTTGCAGCCGCAGCGCCTTGGCGTGCAGCTCATCCTCGCCCGCCGACAGCATCGCGAGCGTCGGGATCTCTCGCACGGCGATCTCGGCATCCAGATAGGCGCTGAGCGTCGCGTGCAGCGCGGCAAGCGTCATCTTGTCGAGCCGCAGCGCCCGCGCAAGCGGGTGCTTTTTGATCCGTTCGATGTACTCCCTTTTGCCGACGATCAGCCCCGCCTGCGGCCCGCCGAGCAGCTTGTCGCCCGAAAACGACGCAACGTCCACACCAGCGTGCAGACTTCTCTGCACCGTCGGCTCGCCGCGGATGCCAAACGGTTCGAGGTCGACGATCGCCCCGCTGCCGAGGTCTTCAATGAGCGGCAGGCCGTGCCCATGCGCGATCTCCGCCAGCTCCTCCCGCGGTACGGATTCGGTAAAGCCCACGATGCGGTAGTTGCTTGTATGCACCTTCAAAAGCGCTCTCGTCTGCTCGCCGATGGCGGCTTCATAGTCGCGCCGGTGCGTCTTGTTCGTCGCGCCGACCTCGCACAGCGTGCAGCCGCACTGCGTCACGATCTCCGGAATGCGGAACGAGCCGCCGATCTCGACGAGCTCGCCGCGCGAGGCGATGACCTCTCCCCCGCCCGCGAGCGCGGACAGGATGAGCAGCACCGCCGCGGCGTTGTTGTTCACGGCCATCGCCGCCTCCGCGCCCGTCAGGCGGCACAAAAGCGCCTCCACGTGCTGATAGCGCGAGCCGCGGCAGCCGTTTTCCACATCGTATTCAAGCGTCGAATAATCTCTCGCCGCCTCTGCCGCGGCGTTCGCCGCGCGCTCGCTCAGGCAGGCGCGGCCAAGGTTCGTGTGCAGCGTCACGCCGGTCGCATTGATGACCGAGCGCAGCGTCGGCAGCTGCTTTTCCTCTGCACGTGCCAGAATGCGCGCGCAGAGTATGCCTGTCTCCGGCAGCGCGGAAAGGCCGCCGCGCACTTCGTCTCGCAGCGCGTCCAGCTCCTCGCGCACGCTCTCGCGCAGCAGCACCGGCGGCAGCGCCGACACCTTGAGCTCGTCCCGACCGAGCAGCTCGTCCACCCGCGGGATGGAACGAAACAGATTTTCTTCCACGCTTTTCCCTCCCCGCGCCCGACACGCAGTGCGTCGGGCGCCAGTTCTCCAGTTTGCCTTTACCCTATCAGAAAGGCCTTCGCCCGTCAAGAAAAACCAGAACCGTTCGCTGAATCAGCCATGCAGTTCTGGTTTTTCTATTGTTCACAAGAGCGCGGATCGTCCCGTGGCCGCAAATTTTCAATTCTTGAAAATTTCTGTCTCTTTGGGACAGCTTCCTGTCGGGGCGTGCCCGCCTCAAGCCCTGTTGGGATCAAGTTCAGCAAACTGGAAATTTATCGCAATATTTCATTCTTGGATTATACTCGCTTATAGATAATTGGTTCATCATATCCAAAAGTTTTCTTTCCATTAACTTCCATGCTTTCAGATACCTCCAGACAACTATCAGAAAACTTTTCCCAAAGCTTAAATGTCATTACCGGTGAAAACTGGCTTGTACTGCCTCCTTCCCAGATTCCATCTTTCTCATGATAGAGCGCCGGAGTGAATTTTTCAGATTTTTTCAATTCAGTGTAGTCAGCATTTTTCATAGAATGAATTATTTCAAATTTTCGCTGACGCAATTCGAACCCCCGTCCGAATTCAACACGAGTATTACTCGTCCAGCTTTTGGAACTCATCCAGCCGCAATTCTCGCTTCAGTTCTTCTTCTGTCGGCAGATAGGTGAAATATTTGGATGCGAAAATCTGGTGATTATCCTCCGGTAAAGTGTACTTCACAACAGCATCACTTTTATCGGCACAGAGGACAATGCCAATCGGCGGTGTGTCCCCTTCGTTCATCAACTCACGAGTATAGTAGCTGACGTACATCTGCATCTGGCCAAGATCTTGATGCGTAAAAGGTCGATGAAAAAGTTTTGACCATCCAGCGTAAACTTCTTCTGTCGTGCTACAAAGGAGAATCCTCGTCCCAGCTCCAGCAGGAAGTGTTGCAGGTGGTCAATCAATGCCTGCTCCAATTCTCCCTCATACACATGCGTATCTGGTTGGATTTGCAGGAACTCCATTACATAGGGGTCTTTGATGATTTTTTCATATTCCGGTTTTGGCTCCGTCGTTTGTATCTCAGCAGCGACAAGCGATTTATCCTGGCTTGCCAAGATGCGCTGATAGTACATCGTGTGGATCTGCCGTTCAAGCTGCCGGACGCTCCATGCGGATTTCGCGCATTCTTCCGCATAGAAGGCTCTTTCTTTCTCATTGGGAACGCGCATCAGTAGTCGGTAGTGCGACCAGCTCAATTCAGGACACAGTGTGTCTCGAATTGGATATGCGCAGTAGAACTGGCGAATTTTTCGCAAATTTGACTCGTCGAATCCTTTCCAAATTCAGCTGTCAGATGTGCTGCAGCAGCTTTTTGCCATATCCTGCGCGGTCATTTTCTCCGCAGGCTTTGTAGATCTGCTCACCGATTTCCCAATAGGCCGTCACCATTGCGGAGTTTACTGCCGCACTCAAACTACGCTGTGCAGACACAATGGAATGGCGGATTGAATGATAGGTTTGCTCTGTTGTATAGTTCGTTTGAAGCTCGTTATCCATTCCGTTCACCTTACCACACATTTGTAAGTTAGCAAAATTCTATTTCTGTTTTATACAGCAGCCCCTGACAGCCTGCCAAGTCCTTCATCACGAACTCCGCCATCGGGCTGTGGCAAATATTGCCCAAGCACACAAAGAGTATCTTCTTCATCGCACTCGCTCTCCTGAGATATTTCTTTTTTCAGTATAGCAGGAAACTGTTTGCTCGTCGAGAGGCATTGAAATGCATTCTTCTGCGAATGGTGCCGGTTGCTACACAATACACAAAGAAAATGTTATAATATGGCGTTATCTTGAGAGGAAACGGTCATACGTCTTCTGCACCGGCGCACCCCGAAAAAGCCTAAAGCATAAGATACTGCCAGCAATGAGGGCTCGAAAAAATGTGCGGTTTTTGCGGAAAGGCCTGAAAATCCGGCGGCATATAATCAGCTAATTTGGAAATATCAACAAAATAGCATCATGATTTTTATATTTTGTGCTGATTTACGCAATAGTCAAAAAACTGTTATAATTATCATTAAGATAAGTAAAGCTTTTGCACTTTTTGCATACAGACTGCACAAACGCGGTGCGCAAGCACGCGAAAAGCCGCCTGATCTGGTGGGACATTTCACCGCCGCAGCGAGGATAGAACCGCGGCGCAGAAGCTGTGGCTGGTGCCGAAGGATCTGTAGGAATCGCCCGAAGGGCGTTTGATTAAAGGATAAAAGGAGGCATCTATGAAAAAACGTGTGATCAGCTGGCTGCTCTGTCTGGCGCTGTGCCTGTCGATGCTGCCGATGGCGGCACTGGCAGAGGATGTGCAGGCGCCGGAGGGGCCCGCTCCGTCTATGAACGAGCCGCAGCCCGAGCCGAGAGCCAAAGAAAATGAAACGCCGACTCCGGAGCCGGAGAAGAAAGTACAGTCGGAACTGATGACGGCAGAGAAGCTGCTCATGCCGCTGTCGCTCGGGGATGAAAACTCTCCGTTTTCAAGTATAAGCATTGTTGTATCACAAAATGGCACTGATATTGGAGATGAGGATCAAGGTATCCTTAATAAGAGTGTTACGCTGTACGGTGAGCTTATTTGCAAAGACGCCGACCAAAAAGGTGCAATTATAAAGGATAGTGCAATCAGCTTGAAAGTTGATGATGAGGACTTTAAGTCGGGATTAGGTGGAACTACAAACCCAAGTGAAATTCTTGTAAACGCAAGGGACCTTACGCCGGTAAAAGAGAAGTATACCATTACGCTTTCGATTACATATGGGAAATACTCAGAAACAATTACACGTGATTTGACCTTTAAAAAGTGCTCGCATCCGGGTATCAAAAGCGGAAATACATGCAGCCAGTGCGGCGCCGCACTCGTGGCGGAGCTTACCGCTGGCGCGTCCAGCTCCGCCACATATTATGATACATTGGAAGCTGCACTGAATGCAGCGCAGGAAGCAGACGCTGGAAGTACGGTAACACTGCTTGCTGATTGCAGCCTCAACACTTATGAGCTTCAGAAGGGCACCTTTACGCTCGATTTTAATGGGCATACGCTAAAACAAATAAATTCCTTTGGGGTCGACGGTACGGCCAACCTGACCGTAAAAAATGATCGTTCTACGGCAGTCGAAAATAATGGCAGATTTTACTTGAAAAGCAAAACAGCTACGTTGTCGGTCACAATAGGCAGTAAGTATGATGGTCTTATGAGCTATAGCGGGGTCGGATATATTTTAGGCCCTGACATGGGATATAAAGTAAATGGGAAGTGGGCGACCTTGAGCCAACTTTTAAATACGCTTATCTCCAAGGTGACGGTTGAGAAAGCCCCCTTCTCAACCTCAGATATTACAGTCACTCCGGAAGATACTTATGTAAACCGAAAGGTGACGCTTGCTGTAACACTGGACTGTCTCGCGGACGGTAGAGATGCTACTTGCGAATATTTTGTTGAAACTTCTACGAGTTATGGTACGACGAATAGTGAGCAGCTCAAAAGTCCTACACTCGATGCCAAAACATTTACGACTGATTATACCCCCAAAGTACCTGAATGCACCATTTGTGCGCGGATTACCTCCGATGATTTTTATGTTATAAAGAAACTTGAAAAGACATTCAAAACTTGTACGCATGACCAGGTTAATCAGGATACTGGTTACTGTGATAGATGCGACTCGCAAATGGCGGCCAGCGTGTCTCCTAGTGCGCTTGTCGGTCAGAGAACCTATTATGAAACCTTTGACCTTGCGATGAACGCAGCCTGGGATATGCTGAAAACCAGCGATTGCTGGTTTACCATGTTCGAAAACGCAAATGTTGGAGGTGCCCTTAACAACGAGTATGTCACCGGTGGGCATACACTCTACATGGTAATGAACGGCAAAACGCTTACGAGTAGTAGTGTGGTGTTCTCTGTCCCAAAGGACAGATGGAAGCTGAATTTCAGGGCAGTAGGCGATAGCCCTGGTGGCACGCTGATTGGAAAATCGCGTGATTGGGGGGCGATTTATGTGCAGTCGGGTGGTTCCCTTGAAATTGGCAGCGGAAAATATACGATCCAGAATACGTATTCAGATACTGCCGCAAGCATTGTGGTGCATGGAAGCTATGGCACATATTACACTCCCGGCATTGCTACTATTTATGCCAGCGAAGATTCTGATCTTGGAAATCTGTTGATCATGAGCGGCCAGGTGACTGTGCATGGTGGTACTTTTAAAAATGCGACAGTTTCTTCCCCAGGTGGCCGGTTGACTGTTAGTACGGGCAGATTTACAGGAGACGTTACCGTAAAAACGAATGCATGGTTTTATGCTGGCAGCAGTCAGGCATATTTTGACGGAACTGTCACAATCAATAGTGACGGTGGGGCAACGCTGGACGGCGGTAATTATAAGCATCTGAAAGTGGATGAAGGAAGAACGCTTGGAAGCTTTATGCCAAACACCCTGGATATGTTTAAAATGGGTGACGACTACCTGCCGCACGCAAGAAATGAGGCTGAACTTACTGCGGTCGAAGATAAATACATTACGATTGTGCGCCATAGACACGATTTTAGCAACAACGGTAAATGCTGGTGTGGCGCTGAAGCTGAAGCATATTTGTGGATAGACGGCCAGCAAAACTATGGTTACTTCGATAATATGTTGGCCCTGGCGGAGGAAAAAGATGGTTCCTGCGTGTACTTGCTAAAAGATGTAACCATAATCAGAGATACGGAAGTTAAAAAAGGCAATTTCAGTATTGCGGGCGGAAGTTTCAAGGTGACTTGTTCCGGCCCGTATGCGCTCGTATTCGGCGGCGGTACGGTCTCAATCGGTGACGGCACGTTCGACCGTCTGAAAGTCACAGGCGAAGGCAAGCTCACGCTCAACGGCGGTAAATACTACGCCATCGATGTGACAGGCTCGACCTATGAAAACTACGGCCAGCTGCTTCCTGGCGGTTATGCCTTTAAGACTTCGTCGGGCTGGGAGGCAAAGGGCGACATTACAGAGGAGAGCTTTGTATCGGATACGGCCAAGGAGGTAAAAATCCTGCCGCTTCACTCTGTGGAAATTTCGCCGCGTGCCTCTGAAGCTGCGTTCGGCATCTCTGTAACCTTTACAGCAACACCCAGCCACACGGACGGCGCAACCTATCAGTGGTATCGCAATGATGTTGCAATTCAGGACGCCACAACGAACACACTGGTTGTGAACGAATCTGTAGGCGACTACACATACCGTTGCGACGTCACTCGTAACGGCTATACGATGTCGGCTACGGCTCAGCTTTCGGTGAACCCTGTGAATCTGTCCGGCGCAACCCTTTCGGCTACCATTGCCGAGCGCGCCTACGACGGTTCGGCAAACGCAACCGTTACAGCCAGCAGCATCGGAAACAGCGGACTGGCGGCAAACACGGATTATACTATTTCTTCGGCAGAATTCGAGGACAAGAACGCCGGGAAGAACAAAAAAGTAACCGTCACGGTTACGCTGACGAACACCAACTACTGTTTTGGCTATGACGCGAACAAGCAGCCGATCATGGAGGAAACGTTCGAGACAACCGGCACGATTAAGCAGGATACAACACCCAAACTAATTTCTAAGGATGAGAACATCTATAACTCTGCTGCAAATACGTATGAATTTGATTTGGATTCGTATCTGACTGCGATCAAAGACGATCTTGGCACGATGAGCTATGGCATGCCTGAGCCTCATAGTTTGCAGAACGGAATCGGAACGCCTGTCCTGGAGGGACATACGCTGAAGCTGCCCGTGAGCGCGATCCGTTGGGCTTCAGAGACTTTGCTCGGCAGAATCACGATTCCTGTCAACAGCCAGAATTACGCAAATGTTTCGATTGAAATTCGCTTGAACCTTGTTGAGCGTACTGCGGTCACAGCGTCCGCCACACCGAGCAAAACAGAGCTTACCTACGGCGAGCGGCTGAACACCATCGCACTTTCGGGCACGACAGATCCGACGATTCAAGGAACCTTCGCCTGGCAGACGCCGGACGCAATTCTGGACGCCGGTAGGCACGCAGATCTTGTCTGGAAGTTTATCCCGGCCGATTATACCTACGCGGAAGCTTCCGGAACGGCCGAAATCACCGTCAAGCAGGCCAAGCTGTCAGACCCCGCGCCCGTGACGCTCACGATCTACAACGGCTGGGCCGCTACCTACGAGGCTGTGCTCCCAGAGCTTCCTGCGCTGGCTGAAGGGCTGTATTTCGGCAAAAATACGGCCTATGGCGAGCCGGACGTCTCGGCTGGCGAGTACTATAGCTCCGGCGCGGAGCTGAAGACGGTAAACGGCAAGCAGGGCGTCTCGATTCCGATTCTCAAGAACGAGACGGCGAAAGAGGGAAAGGTTGGCACCATCACCGTCCAGTATACCTCGCAGAACTATAAGCCGGTTACACTGGCCATCAACCTTGTGGCAAAGAACCGCACCGCGCCGACGTTCATTTTGACTGCCGACCACGACACACTCTCGGGCGGCGGCAAGGTCACGCTGACGCTTGCGCGTGGCAATCTGCCGGATGGCGCGGTTGTGACGGTCTCCGGCACGGACGAGGCCGGTAATGCCGTCACCCTGACGGACAACGGCAACGGCACGTATTCGGCCACGCTTCCCAACAAGACGCAGACCTATACCTTTATCGCTGTCTATGACGGAAGCCAGACGATTGCGCCGAAGACGGATTTCACAACCGTGAAGGTGCAGCAGCGCTCGTCCGGCGGCGGCGAGCCCGCCAAGCCCAGCTTCCCTGTGAAGATTTCGAACAGCGGCGACGGCGTCGCCAAGGTCGACAAGTCCTATGCCAGCGCGGGCGCCAAGGTCACGATCACTGTCACGCCCGGTCGGAACGCCACTGTGCAGCGCATCACGGTCACGGACGAGGACGGCAAGCGCCTCAAACTCACCGAAAACCGCGACGGCACGTATTCCTTCACCATGCCAAGCGGTACGGCAAACGTTTATGTCCGCTTCAGCGGCAGCGGCCTGCCGTTTGCAGATGTTCCGTCCGGCAGCTGGTACTATGACGATGTTGCGTATGTCTATGACACGGGGCTGATGACCGGCCTAACGGCCACGGCGTTTGGCCCGAATCTGTCCACCACACGCGGCATGATCGTCACCATCCTCTGGCGTATGGAAAACGAGCCCGCGGCCAAGCATGGCTGCCCGTTTGCTGATGTGCGCCGCGGCAGTTACTATGAGCAGGCGATTGCATGGGCCTCCGAAAACGGTATTGTCACAGGCTTCGACGCGTCCACCTTCGCGCCTGACCGGGCGATTACGCGTGAGCAGCTGGCGGCCATCTTGTTCCGCTTCGCGGCCTATCGCGGCATGGATGCCGTGACACTGCGCGAAAACCTCTCCAGCTTTCAGGATCAGGCCGCCATCAGCGCCTACGCTGTCTCGGCGCTCAACTGGGCCGTCGGCGAGGGGCTGATGCAGGGGACCGGCGATAAGCTGGAGCCCACCGGCAACGCCACCCGCGCGCAGGTCGCGGCGATGCTGCGGCGCTTCATGCAGCGCAATTTCTGAATACCAAAATAAGCGCAGCGGTTCAGTTGAACTGCTACCCGTCAAGAGGACAGTGAAAAATATAAAGTTTTCCCGGCCAGCAGAGTAAACTGCTGGCCGCTTTTTATGCGGCAAGAGATAGTCTGTGCTTTTTAAGGGGAAACTCACCCCTAAATTGTAACCGTCAAACCACCCTGCGCATGGACAGGCATGAGACAATAGTAGCGGAACGTTGCGAAACGTTCCGCTACTATTGTATTGTGGGGGTGTTAGGATGACAAGCGCAGAGTTGAAACACCGAGCGAAGCTGCAGGAGTGGGCGGCACAAATCCAGAATTGCCGCAGCAGTGGCCTGCCGGTGCGGGCGTGGTGCAGACAAGAAAGAATCAACGCAACAACCTATTACCGTTGGGAACGGGAATTTCTGGCTTTGGCTGAAACAGAGCCGTGCTCGAGCGTGTCGGCCGTCAGGTTTGCAGAGCTTTCGGCACCGAAACAGGTATCACGCAACGTTGCGGAACGTTCCGCAACGTTGCATATTGGAAACGCCAGTCTGGACGTTTACCCCGGTTGTAACGCGGAACAGCTGAGACTGCTGGTGGAGCTCCTGCGCCTATG
>ULQX01059421.1_pt1 | contig 12289 bp, 9 predicted proteins | sample 1954941 | NCBI WGS metagenome assembly ULQX01 (sample SAMEA4835667, study PRJEB28245) | human gut metagenome | biome: gut microbiome; material: fecal sample | place: Denmark | collected 2008
GAAATATGGACGTGAGAATGTATTTGATTTCAGCCTTGGAAACCCGAGCGTACCGGCTCCGGCAGAGGTAAATCAGGCGATTCAGGATATCGTAAAGGAAGAAGATTCCCTGTTTGTACACGGATATATGTCCAACGCAGGCTATGAAGATGTGCGCGAGACGATCGCACAGTCGTTAAACCGCCGGTTCGGCACCTCCTTTCACGCAGGTAACATTCTGATGACGGTCGGTGCGGCAAGTGGCCTGAATGTCATTTTAAAGACCCTGTTAAATCCAGGAGAGCAGGTCATTACCTTTGCACCGTACTTTGTAGAGTATGGTTCCTATGTCCGCAACTATGACGGCGAGCTGGTGGTTGTATCTCCGAATACGGTGGATTTCCAGCCGAATCTCGTTGAATTTGAGGAAAAGATCAACGAAAAAACCAAGGCGGTCATCATCAACACCCCGAACAACCCGACCGGTGTTATTTATTCCGAGGAAACACTGCAGAAGATTGCAGCAATTTTGGAAAAGAAACAGAAGGAATTTGGCACATCGATCGTGCTTCTGTCCGATGAGCCGTACCGTGAGCTGGCTTACGACGGCGCGGTTGTACCGTATGTGACAAAATATTACCGCAATACAGTGGTTTGCTACTCGTACAGCAAGTCCCTGTCCCTTCCGGGCGAGCGTATCGGTTATCTGGTAATCCCGTCTGAGATGGATGAGAGCGCAAATGTATTCCAGGCGGCAACGATCGCGAACCGTGTTCTGGGCTGTGTCAATGCACCATCCCTGATGCAGAGAGTCATCAAGCGCTGCGTAGATGCGAATGTGAATCTGGAAGCTTACGACCGCAACCGTAACCTGCTTTACAACGGACTGAAAGAGTGCGGATTTTCCTGCATCAAGCCGGAGGGCGCGTTCTACCTGTTCGTGAAATCCCCGGTGGAGAATGAAAAGGAATTCTGCGAGGTATGCAAACAGTACAATGTACTGGTAGTACCGGGAAGTTCATTCGCTTGCCCGGGTTATGTGCGCATCGCATACTGCGTATCGTATGGGCAGATCGAGAGATCGCTTCCGGCATTCAGAAAGATTGCGGAACACTATAATCTGGTATAGCGAAATTGCATCATTGCCTCGGAAAGGAAAAGGATGAGATGAAACGATATCTTAGAATGATTCTGAATATTGTGATTCCGTTCCTGGGTCTATGTCTGGTCATCTTTTTAGGCCCCAGGCTTCTGCGCTTTTTCATGCCGTTTGTGGTCGGATGGATCCTGGCACTTTTAGCAAATCCGCTGGTCCGGTTTCTGGAAAGGCGCGTGAAGCTGGTGCGGCGCCACGGCTCGATGCTGATCATTATCGCGGCGCTGGCGATCGTGATCAGTCTTTTTTACGGGGCGGGTCTTCTGGTTTACCGGGAAATGGGAAGTTTTCTGGCGGATGCACCGGAAATATATCAGAGTGTGATCGCTGAGATTGAGGATGCATTGCAGAATGGGCGGAAGCTTGCAGAATATTTTCCTCAGAATTTACAGCCGCCGCTGCTGGCATTTTCGGATAATCTGGATGGTTTGTTTGGAAAACTGGTATCGCGGGCGGCGGAACCGACCGTGCAGATCGCCGGACATGTGGCGAAGAGTATTCCGAATCTTCTGGTAAATATGGTCATTACTATCCTGTCTTCGTATCTGTTTCTGGCGGACCGGGAGTCCATCATGCGGTGGCTGAAAGGGCATCTTCCGGCATTTATATTCCGCTATATCGAGTATATGAAACGGGACGCAAAGGGAGTGATTGGAGGATATTTTCTGGCACAATTCCGTATCATGTGTGTGGTGGCGCTGATTCTCGCGGCAGGATTTTTGGTGCTGGGTGTCCGCTACGGTGTCCTGTTGGCATTTTTGACGGCGATTCTGGATTTTCTGCCGATCTTTGGAACGGGAACGGTGCTGTTTCCATGGGCGGTTGTGAAGCTGTTCGCGGGGGAGTATGCGTATGCGACCGGGCTTATCCTGCTCTACATCCTGACGCAGGTCGTCCGTCAGATCATCCAGCCGAAGATCGTCGGGGAGTCGATGGGATTGCCGCCTCTGATGACCCTGTTTCTTTTGTATCTGGGATTTAAGCTGCGCGGGCTGACAGGCATGATTCTGGCGGTGCCGGTGGGGCTTGTCTTTATCAATTTTTATAAATATGGGGCGTTTGATTCGATGATCCGGAATTTCAGGATGCTGATGGAGGCGATTCAGAAATTCCGGAGGGAAGAATAGGGGAGGTTTCAAAAAACGCTCCGCGAGGATGCGCACTCGCGCGAAGCAGAAACATGTCGCAAGCGACCGCGCGAGACGCCCGAATGTGCCGAGGCACATTCTGTTTTAGTAATTTAATCTGGATAAATTATGAGGCGTATCGCGATATTTTTTCTTATATGCCCGGAGGAATGCAGCATAATTGCGGAATCCGGATTGATAGCAGGCTTCTGTGACGGGGGTGCCCCGGCGCAGGAGCTCGTTTGCGTTTTGGAGGCGTTTTTCGGTCAGGTATTCGGTAATAGTGTAGCCGGTTTCCTGGCGGAAGAGACGCATCATGTGGTATTTGCTTATGTAAAAGCGGGCGGCGAGCTGGTCGATCGTATGGTCTTCTTCCGGGTGTTCAGAGAGGTAGCGCATGAGTTCCAGGATTTTTTCGCCGGAAGGGGAGGTCGGAACGTATTCCCGATGGTTTTCGGAGGCGGCGCGATCAAGGTGTACCATAAATTCCAGGAATAATAAACGCAGAAGAAGCCCGGAGCCATAACTGCTGCCACCAAGGGATTCAAAGTTAGCATTGTCTGTGCCATTGTCATTTGTACCACCTGCCTGATAGGCATTTTCCAGTCTTGACAGCGTCTCTAAGAGCGGCGTCATGGTAAGGGAACCGAGGCGCAGAACATCGGACTGCTGTTCTCTGGCAAGCTGGAAACAGAGGTCGAGCGCACAGTCAGCACAGGAGAATGCATCCAGACATTCCGGCGACAGGTAGAGGATGATGCGCTCATATCGGCTGTGGTATGGCACGACCGGCTTGTGCAGGCAGTGCGCGCCGACGAGGACGATGTCGAGCGGGCGGAGATGGTAGGAACGGCCTTCCACGATGTAGTCTGCTTCGCCATTTAACAGGATCAGGACTTTGTGGAAATCATGATAGTGGTAGGCAACCGGTGTATCCATCTGCCCGCGCAGGTGGAAGAGGCGGAATTCGTGGTTGAGGTAGCCGCGTTTTTCGTAGGCGGGGGATTCGTGGGTGGTATTTTCTGACATAAGAGGACTCCTTTTTTGAGTGTATTGCAGGTTGATTGTTGCGGGAAATTATATCTTGTATAAATGCATTGAGTTTGTTGTTTTCCTCTGAGATAAATATGTTTTGAAACACAGACATTTCATTTCTTATTTCGTAACTGTTCAGTACCTTATTTCATATTATATAGCATTATATGCAATATTTAAAGCATGATTCTTCTATTAAAAGCTGCTATATTTTCCTAAAATTGAAATTAAAGAAAGCATAGATGGAATATTATGAAAATGCAGACATATTCAAAACATAAATGGATATGCATGATAAAGTGATTTCAAGAACGGAAGTAGAATAGAAATCATTGATGAAAGGTAACTGTTCAGTAGGTCTGCGCATTTACTGCGCTGACCGTACGAAAACATGGGTCAGCAGGCAAAAATCCCATTGCCGTAGGCAATTTTTAATGGATTTTTGCGCGTGACTGTGAAGGTACTGAACAGTTACGATGAAAGATTTTTATGGTATTGATTAAAAGGGGCAGGAGGTATCGCGATGAAACAGGTTGTGCTTGAAAAATATCACTGTATGGGAAATGATTACCTGGTGTTTGATCCAAATAAGAATGATCTGGAATTGAATGCGGAGAATATCAAGAAGATGTGCAGCCGTCATTTTGGCATCGGCGCGGATGGCATTCTGGCGGGTCCATATCTGGGGGAGAATGATTTTTATGTGCGCATCTACAACGCGGACGGCAGCGAGGCGGAGAAGAGCGGCAACGGCATGGGTATTTTTGCAAAATATCTGCGGGACGCTGGATATGTGCAGAAAACGACGATCTCCTGGAAAACGCTGGGAGGCGAGGAGACAGTCTTTTATCTCAACGAGGATGCGACCCGTGTGAAAATTTCGATGGGACATCCGACGTTCTGGAGCGATGAGATTCCGGTGACCGGTGAGCGGCGGGAGATGGTAAACCAGACGATGGTATTTGGAAAGATTCCGTATGTCACGACTTGTCTTTCAATGGGAAATCCGCACTGTGTTATCTGGATGAATGAGATTTCGAAGGAAATGGTGTGCCGGATCGGCGAGCATTCGGAAACATCCGAATATTTCCCGGAAAAGGTCAATACGCAGATTTTAAATGTCCTTGACCGGACGAATATCCAGATCGAGATCTATGAGAGAGGCGTTGGATATACGCTGGCGTCCGGAAGCTGCGCCTGCGCGGCGGCGAGTGCGGCATACCGCCTGGGACTTGCCGATCCGCATATGTACGTCCATATGCCGGGCGGCACGCTGGAAGTGGAAATCAAGGAGGACGGCATGGTTTACATGGTCGGCGAGGTCGGCTATGTGGGACATATCCAGTTGGGAAATGAATTGAGCGAACAGCTGCGGATTAAATAAAAAAGTATTTGACAGAAAAATATCGGACTGCTATATTTTATTTATAAAAATTGTGAAAAGAATGACAGGAGCATTCTCACACAGCAAAACGATCATAAACGTATGCTTGAAATTTTGGTGGCTGTATAGGCAGGAAAATTCTGGGCGTATATGAAAAGAGGGCGAGGGGGCTGACTGGAAACAGAGACAGCTGCCTCGTTTTTTATAGGAGGAAATGGCGATGGGAGAGAATACGAACCGATCCGAACCTTTTTTTGATGAAGATGTTGATTTGGTAAAGCTGCAGTTTACCGATATTTTTGGACAGTGCAAAATGGTCCAGATGACGCGGAGGCAGGCGGAAAAAGCGATGAAAGAGGGGTATGCAATCAACCGGTTTGCGCTCGGAGGCTTACAGAAAGCTGGGATCGAGGGCGCGGCGGCGCCGGAGTATCTGACGGACCAGAGCGAGAGTGTGGAATTGTACTTGAAGCCGGATGCATCAACGTATCAGGTTCTTCCGTGGGATTCCGGGCAGGAAAATGTAGCGCGCGTGATCTGCCAGGTCTGCAATGCGGATGGGACGCCGTCCTGGACGGATTCGCGTCATATTTTACAGGAAACGGTAAAACGTGCCGAGAAGATGGGACTGGACTTTGATTTTGATTTCCAGTGTGAGTTTTATCTGTTTCACACGGATGATGATGGGAGACCGACGACGGTGACGCATGAGGTTGCCGGGTATTATGACGCGGGGCCGATCGATCTGGCAGAGGGCGTCCGCCGGGACATGGTTCTGAGCCTGGAGGAAGCAGGATTTGCGGTCGAGAGCACGCATCATGGTCTGACTGCCGGACAGCACAGCTTCGTCCTTCCGGCGCGCCGGGGCATTGAGGCAGCAGATTATTTACAGACGTTCAAGGCGGCGGTCAAACGGATTGCGAAACGCCACGGTCTGCATGCGACTTTTATGCCGAAGCCAAACATGAGCGGCGACGGATCAGGGCTTCATGTGGGCGTGTCGATCTCTTCCAGACGGGGCGCCGAGGCGATGGCGCAGGCGAAGCAGTTTGCGGCAGGCGTGCTTAAAAATCTGAGCGATATGATGATTTTCACGAATCCGACCGTCAATTCATACAAACGTCTGGCGGCGGAGCGGAGCACGGTGTTCCAGCCGGAGTTCCCGGCGGCTGTGTGGGAAAAAGGAAGTGAAAAGGCAGTTCATGTGAAGGAAGACCGGAACGGACGTATTTCCGTGGAAGTGCAGTTCCCGGATCCGTCTGCGAATCCGTATCTGGCGCTGACGGCGATTCTGGCAGCAGGACTGGAAGGAATCGAGAAGGCGCTGGTGCTGGATGAAGAAGCGGGCGATGAGGATGCGCCGCGGTTCCCGGAGACATTGGGGATATTGCTCCAGAAGCTGGATCAGAATGAATTTGCACACCGTGTATTTGGGGAAAAGTTCTGCCGGATGTACGGCGAGGGCAAGAAAGAGGAGTGGGAACGCTTCTGTGCCTATGTGACGGATTGGGAAACAGCGGAATATCTGTATCGTTGTTAGGGGGTACGAAATCGCAGTGAGGTGAGACCACGTGGGAAACATCATAGTAGCATTTTCGAAGCCGCAGGACGGACGAAATATTAGAAATATACTCGTAAAACATGGAATACAGGTCACAGCCTCCTGCACATCGGGCGCGCAGGTTTTAGCGTTAACCGATGATTTGCGAAGCGGGATTGTGGTGAGCGGCTACCGGTTTGGTGATATGACCTGCCGGCAGCTTACCGACCAGCTGCCGCCGGGATTTGATTTGCTTCTCATTGCTTCCCCGAGCCGGTGGAGCGGCGAAGCGATGGGAAGGATTGTCTGCCTGCCGGCGCCGTTTAAAATGGGAGATTTAGTTTCGACGGTCCGCATGATTGAGCAGACGCAGGCGGAAAAAAGACGGCGGATGCGCCGCCAGCCGCCGCAGAAGCGCAGGGAAGAGGATCAGAAAGCGATCGACACCGCAAAGGCTATTTTGATGGAGCGGAACCGGATGACGGAGCCGGAGGCGCACAAATATCTGCAGAAATGCAGTATGGACAGCCAGGTCAGCCTTATTGAGGCGGCACAAATGGTAATCAGTCTTTACAAAATGGCGTAAGATCCTTTACAATAGGATCAAAAAGGCAGAAGGAGCAGCAAAAACGATGAAATTTACAAAAATGCAGGGACTTGGCAATGATTATGTCTATGTCAACTGTTTTGAAGAAACGGTAAACGATCCGGAGAAGCTGGCGATTGCCGTCAGTGACCGCCATTTTGGAATTGGTTCCGACGGATTGATTCTGATTACCCCATCCGAGGTGGCAGACTGCCGCATGGATATGTACAATCTGGACGGTTCCCGCGGCGCGATGTGCGGCAACGGCATCCGCTGTGTGGGAAAATATGCGTATGACCACCATATCGTGGACAAGCCGCAGATTTCTGTTGAGACATTGTCCGGGATTAAATATCTGGATATGAAGGTCGAAAATGGCAAAGTAACGGCGGTCACCGTCGATATGGGCGAGCCGGAGCAGACTTCCGAGCTTCCGGAGAAGATCGAGGTAGATGGAACGGAATACGAATTTATCGGAATTTCCATGGGAAATCCGCACGCCGTTCTGTTTATGGATGAGATTGATTCCCTGGAACTTGAGACGATCGGACCGAAATTCGAGTTCCATAAGCGTTTCCCGGACCGTACCAACACCGAGTTTGTCAAGGTCATTGACCGCACACACGTAAAAATGCGTGTCTGGGAGCGTGGATCCGGCGAAACGATGGCATGTGGAACAGGTGCCTGCGCGGTTGCCGTTGCATCCATTCTGGCAGGGCATACGGAGGATGAGGTTGAGGTCGAGCTGCTGGGCGGCTGCCTGCAGATCCGCTGGGACCGCGAGAAAAACCGCGTGTTCATGACTGGACCGGCGGTGGAAGTGTTTAGCGGGGAGTATGAGGAATAATTAAACAGGAAACTTTGGGACTTCTTTCACATATGGTAGTAGTACAACGATATGTGAGAGGAGTCTTTTCTTTTGGAAGAAAAAAAGAAAGTGATGATAGATGCCGGGCACGGCGGAACGAAAGATCCGGGAGCAGTATTTGAGGATCGGATGGAAAAGGACGATACCCTGCGTCTGGCGCTGGCAGTAGGGAGGATTCTCGAGGAAAATGGGGTGAATGCCGTCTACACGCGGTCAACGGACGTCTATGACACGCCCTACCAGAAAGCAGAGATGGGAAATGAGGCGGGCGCGGACTATTTTGTTTCATTGCACCGCAATGCGGCGAGTGAGCCGGGAAAAGGTTCGGGCGTCATGACGCTGGTGTACAAGACAGGCAGGGAATCAGAACAGCTGGCGGATTCAATCCAGAGAGAGCTGGCGCGCACCGGATATGTGGATCTCGGCGTGATCGAGCGCCCGGATTTGATTGTGCTGCGGAAAACGCAGATGCCGGCGGTTCTGGTTGAAGCCGGATTTATCGACAATCCGGAGGATAACAAGCGGTTTGACGCGCAGTTTGACGAAATTGCGGCGGCGGTTGCATCTGGGATTTTAAATGTAATCGATGACGACATGGATCGCCGTCCGGTGGAAGAGAGCGACTATTATTACCAGATCCAGACAGGGGCGTACCGCATCCGATCGCTGGCAGAGCAGCAGTTAGAAGAACTGCGCCGTATGGGATTCCCTGCATTTCTGGTGTACGATGGGACGTATTTCAAGCTTCGGGTCGGTGCGTTTAAAAATCTCGACAATGCTGTGCGGATGGAACGGGAACTGCGGAAGGCGGGATTTCCGACGGTGCTTTTGTATGAGAGGGAGGTGAAGTAGGGGAGAAAAGCTGAAAACAGGCACTATCTGAAAATAAGAATAGAATGACTTATTTGATTGATTTTTGCTGTGCTTTTTGTAAAAATGAATGGAAAAAATCCCCTCATTATGGTATGCTGAAGATAGAAAGCAACATGCATTTTCTTGTAGATAAAGGGAGGGGTTTGGTATGTCAGAGAAGAAAAAAATTATCATCACGATTGCGAGGCAGTATGGAAGCGGCGGTGCGGATACGGGCAAAAAGTTGGCGGAAGATCTGGGGATCAGTTTTTATGATAAGAACATTCTGCGTATGAACTCAGATGAGAGCGGTATCAAAGAGAGCTATTTCCATCTGGCAGACGAGAAGGCGGGCAACCGGCTTTTATACAAGATTATCAATACATTGACACCGGAAAAGGGCGCACCGTCGTTCGGTTCCGATCTCATTTCAGCCGACAATCTGTTTCGCTTCCAGTCGGAAGTGATCCGGAAGCTGGCGGCGGAGGAATCCTGCGTCATCATCGGCCGATGCGCGGATTATGTGCTGGACGGCACCGAGGGACTGATTCGCGTGTTCCTCTACGCGGATATCAAGGTGCGCGAGGAGCGCGTGCGTGAGCGGAATCTCTATGCGGACAAAGATGTCCTCAAAAATATCCACCGGATCGACCGGGAACGCCGCGATTATAATCGTTATTATGCAGGGCGCGACTGGGAGAAGCCGGAGAATTACGATCTTTTGATTAATACGACGCAGATTGGTGTGGACGGGGCGGTTCAGTTGATTAAGGATTATTTAAAAATGAGGGGGCTTTTGTAAGGGAAAAAGAATGACTTCCACTTGCAATTCAATATAGTATCGTGTAAAATGGCACATACAGCCGGGCGAATACGAGAGTGTTTGGACGGCTGTATGTGTTGTTTTGCTATTATTACAAGTAAGGGGAAAATATGAAATATCAAAATGATATTGACAAAATGAATACGAACCGGAATTTATTTCTGATGTCGCTGCCGATCTTCGTGGAGCTGTTATTGCAGCTTTTGGTCGGAAACGTTGATCAGATGATGGTAAGCCGGGTATCGCAGCCCTCAGTGGCAGCGATTGTCAATGCGAACCAGATCATGAACCTGGTAATTATCGTGCTGAGCATGGCATCGACGGCGGTTACCGTGATTTTGTCCCAGTATCTGGGCGCGCAGGATGAAAAAAATGCATCCAGGACCTGCATGGTCTCGATCGTGCTGATCGGCGGCGTCAGTCTTGCGGCAACGATCCTGGTTTTTGCCGGGCACACGCCGCTTTACCGGGCGATCCATGTGCCGGAGGAGGTTTTTGATGAGGCGTCGCTGTATCTGCTGATTGTCGGCGCATTTATTCTGGTGCAGGGACTTTATCTGACCTTCTCAGCGATGATCCGTGCATTTGCCATGGTAAAGGAAGTCATGATTATATCAGTTATCATGAATGCCATGAATATTGTGGGAAATGCGATTTTAATCAACGGCTGGTTCGGAATGCCGCAGCTTGGGGCGGTCGGAGCGGCGATCTCGACGGATATCAGTAAGTTAGTTGGTCTTACATTGATGATCGGAATGTTTTTCAAGAGCCGCCGCGTCAAAATGGGAATGAGTTATCTGCGTCCATTTCCGGTGCAGATTTTAAAAAATCTCTGCCTATTGGCAATTCCGACGGGGGTCGAAAGTTTTTCGTACAATCTCTCCCAGATGATGATTCTGGGAATTGTTAATTCCTTTGGAACGCTGGTTACTGTAACCAAGGGATATTGTACGATTTTTGCCAATATTGATTATGTTTATGCGATGGCGATCGCGACGGCAACCCAGATTGTGCTGGGCTACCTGATCGGAGCGCGCCGTCTGAATGATATACAGAAACGAGTGAATGCGACACTGAAGGTTGCGATTGCGGCGTGTGTCGGGATGGCAGTGCTGATGTGCCTGGGAGGTAAATACATTTTCCTGATTTTCACGGACAACCCGGAGATCATTGCGCTTGGACGGCGGATTCTGGTGATTGAGATTGTGCTGGAGATCGGGCGCGCGGTCAACATTGTTATGACCAAATGCCTGATTGCGGTCGGCGATGTCCTGACCCCGACCACGGTCGGAATCACCTTCCAGTGGGTCGTAGCTGCCGCCGGCTCCTGGTTGCTCGGCAGCAAGCTCGGCTGGGGGCTGGAAGGCGTCTGGATTGCAATGGCAGCTGATGAATGCGTGCGCGGACTCATTTACGCGGTGCATTTTAAGAAAGAACGTTGGAAGAAGAATTTTAAGGGCGTGAAGACGGAAGCAGAGTTGGGAGAGGCGTAGAAGATAAGCGAAGAAAGAAAGTGTGAGAAAAAATGAAAGAAACAGGATGGAAAAAGACAGCAGGGAATGGTTCTGATGGAAAAAGAACGGAAGGAAAGAAATCGTTTGGCCGGGGGGAGAAAACAACTGGATTTTCCAAGAATAGTGCAAAAGTGGGAGTCAATGGGGAAAAAAAGGGAAAATCTGCTCGTAAAGTGTCTGGAGTTGAGGATAAATGGGGCACACATGGGGACAGGAAACGAAATGTAGGGGAAAAAGACGGTCAGAAAACGGTTCGTGGTGGACAGCGTGGAAAAACAAAATGTCCGATTTACCGTGAGTGCGGTGGCTGTCAGTATCTCCATTTAACCTATGATCAGCAGTTAAAAGAAAAACAGAAGCGCATGGAAGAACTGCTGGGCGGTGTCTGTCCGGTTCGTCCGATCATTGGAATGGAAGAGCCGTATCATTACCGCAATAAAGTTCATGCGGTATTTGGATTGGATCGGAAAAATAATCCGATTTCTGGCATTTACAAAGAGGGGACACATCGGATTCTTCCGGTGGATTCCTGTCTGATTGAGGATCAGAAAGCAGACGAGATCATCGTGACGATCCGGAGTATGCTTCGTTCGTTCAAGATCCGTGTTTTTGATGAGGACACCGGATACGGTCTGCTGCGTCATGTACTGATTCGCCGCGGCTTCACAACCGGCGAGATTCTGGTCGTTTTGGTGACAGCATCCCCGGTATTCCCGTCGAAGAACAATTTCGTCAAGGCGCTTCGTGAAAAGCACCCGGAAATTACTACGATTGTCCAGAATATCAACGGCAGAAGCACCAGTATGGTGCTTGGCGACAAAGAACACGTTCTGTACGGAAAAGGATATATAGAGGATGTTCTCTGCGGGCTCCGTTTCCGCATCTCATCCCGTTCTTTCTACCAGATCAATTCTGCGCAGACAGAGAAGCTGTATGCCAAGGCAATGGAGCTGGCAGAATTGACCGGAAATGAGACAGTGCTGGATGCCTACTGCGGTATTGGTACGATCGGTCTCATTGCCAGCAAACACGCGGGCAAAGTTATCGGTGTAGAGTTAAATCAGGATGCAGTGCGGGATGCAGTGCAGAATGCGAAGAAGAACGGTATCACCAATGCACAGTTCTTCTGCAATGACGCCGGACGGTTCATGACCCATATGGCAGCCCGCAGCGAGAGCGCCGACGTCGTTTTCATGGATCCGCCGAGAAGCGGAAGTACCGAAGAATTTATCGACGCGGTAGCACTTATGCAGCCGAAACGTGTCGTCTACATTTCCTGTGGCCCGGATACATTGGCACGCGATTTGAAAGTATTCGCAAAGCACGGTTATCGGGCGAAAGAAGCATGGCCGGTGGATTTGTTTGGGTGGACGGAACATGTCGAGACGGTTGTCTTGCTTTCCAAGGGAGAAATCGACTCGAAGA
>ULQX01055834.1_pt1 | contig 12209 bp, 8 predicted proteins | sample 1954941 | NCBI WGS metagenome assembly ULQX01 (sample SAMEA4835667, study PRJEB28245) | human gut metagenome | biome: gut microbiome; material: fecal sample | place: Denmark | collected 2008
CTTGAAGCAACGAGGGATGAAGCAACGGGATTTTACACGGACGATGATGCGCCCGTGTGGGTGAAAGGCTGTGAGTGTCAAGTGGAGAAATTCATACCTGCCAAGCAACGATTGGGAACGGACGGGCAAATGTATTCATACACCTTTGATGTGTTTTTACCATCCTACTTTGAGGGTGATTTGAGTATAGGCGCACGTGTGGAAGTGACTTTGGAGCGTGGAGGTGTGGATGAGTTCACCATTTCGGGAATAGATGATACAAACCCTAAATACATAGAGATATGGGGATAATGCCGATGTTTGACAAAGGGGCTATCTTAAACCCCGTGGCTGCTTTCCAAAAGCAACTTGAATTGGCTTTCGTAACCTTGTTAAAATACATGGGCGAAAAGCTGGCTAAGTATGCTAAGGATAGCCACAACTACCAAGACCAAACGGGCAATTTAACCAACTCTATAGGCTATGCCGTGGTACAGAATAAGGAAATCGTTTACTATGGTGGGTCAGACCAGCCCGGAGAGGGTGCGAAAGCCATGTTGGAGGCTGCAATGAAGTATGCCGCCACGCTGCCAAACACTTTTTCCCTCATTATAGTAGCCGGAATGAATTATGCCGCCTACGTGGAAGCCAAAGGGTACAACGTGATTCTACCTGCCGAACTGAAAGCCAAAAGCGAACTTCCTGCCGAGATTAACAAGTTGGTGATGAAAGCTAATAAGAAAGCAATCGAATTATTCGGGAACGCAGCATGATAACGACTGAGGAAATAGCAACAAAGGTTTACGCCATGCTTCAAGCAAGCGAGGTGAAAAACTTCATTTCGGGTGTGATTGATTACGAGCGTAACGACTACACCAAAGAGGATGTGATAATTGTCCCTCATACGATAGACGGTGAAGCATCCGTGCGCTACGGTCAGATAAACGTGAATATTCATGTGCCGGATAAGGTGATAGCCAAAGGCAAGGGGAAAGCCGTTTACAGGACACATTTTAAGAGGCTCATAGAGATAAGGGCAAAGGTGGTTGAGGTGTTGAAAAACCATTATGAAAGTGGGAAAGGCTATAACTGGAACATAGGGCGGTTTAACCCACCGATTAAGGAGAAAGACCAAAACGAACATTTTGTTTCCCTTGCTTTGGAGCTTACAGTAAGAGAAAAGAGTATCAACTAATAAAAAATTAAGATTATGCCGATTTTAGCAACAATGGGGTTGAAAAAGATTTATATCGCCCCTGCCATGACCGATGGAAGTATGCCCGCAAAAGGCAACCAATGGCTTGATTTGGGCGATGTGTATCAAGACACTTGCAACTTGAAAGATGATTCTCCCGAAATCACGGAACATAAGTCGGAAACGTCAAGCAAGGTTATTACGTTGGTGGGTGAAACACCTACAAATGTGGAGCTTTCTTTGATGGACCCGGATTTGGAATTGCTTGCACGTTATTTCGGTGGTACTATTGCTGGAGAAAAGGGCAAGCGCACTTGGATTCGTCCACGAAAATTGGAATACAAGGAGTGGGCGTTATGGATTCAACCGGAAGAGGGCTTGTTTATCGGGTGTGCCAATGTGCGTATCATCCCGACATTCGAGATTACCTATTCTTCAAAGGGTATCTGCCTTGTGCCTATGACTATCAAGTTCCAATCAAACTTGCAAGCAAGCGAGGAAATGAGCGACCCAACAGTAGCATGACACTGAAAAAGTCTGAGAACCGATAGCCTCCTATCCCCGGATGGGGGGCTTTTTAACTTTTAAGACAAATGGAACAACTGAATAATGAACGTGAATTGACCCGTGAAGAACGCTTGGAAATCGAAGAAAAGGCGATACAGGCACTTGTGAACATGGGAGTGAAATTCAATGTACCGCTTAAAATTAACCCGGTAAAACCGCCACGCTTCATCCGTTGGTGGAATAAGCATTTTCCGAACCATGTAAAGATGTGGCGTGACAAACGTATTCCCAAAGGCTGGGATGTGTCCGAAACAGAAGTACCCAATGCCGCTTTGCAAACTATGGAGCGTGTATATATGCGCCACTTCCATTTGAAGCCTCTTTATTTGGGTACGATGGATTGTTTGAGGCGGTTGTATCTGAATATAGAATACGATGAGGAAAAGATACAAGCCGAACCCATACAGGAAAGCAAACGCCTTTTCAAGTATATTCCTCTGATGGCTGAGATTGCAGCCGTAGCCGTGCTTAACAATCCCGTGGTAGCTGACCCCTCTAAAGACAAAGAGGTGAAAGCCTTGAAAGCGTTTTTCATGGAACACCTTACATCTACCCGGCTTGAAAAGCTGGCAGACGTGATAAGCCAAATGATGAATCCCGGGGGTTTTACGTCCTCTATTCGGTCAATACGGGAGATAGGAACGACCAATCCGAAGAAACTCAAAGCAAACCGAGTAGAGTAATCGGGCTAAATAGCCCGTGGGGTAATCGTGGGGAAATTATCAAGTCCTTTGGCTGGACTTACGATTATCTGCTTTGGGGTATCAGTTGGCTAAACGTACAAATCATGCTGGCAGATGCGGCACGTGTGGAACAAGAGCCGGAGCAAACGGACGGAAACAAAGATGGTGGGAAGCCGCCTGTACAGCTAAAGACAAAGGATGATATTAAGAATTATCTGAAAGGAATAATGTAATGGATAATATAAACGGAGCGTTGGCGTTCAAAGCCACCCTTGATATAAATGATTTCAACGTGTCGGCACAAGCGATGGAAAGGAGTATCAAACAGGTTTCATCCACAGCCGTATCGGAATCGTCTGTGATGGATAACTCCATTCAGAGCTTTGCGCAAAATGGGGCGAAATACATTGTTTCCTACCTCGTTGGGCAGGGTATGGGGACTTTGCTTCAAAGTATCGTGCAAACACGTGGGCAGTTTCAACAGTTGGAAATTGCCTTTACAACCATGCTCAAAAGTGGTACGCAAGCAAAGGGCTTGATGGATAGGCTTATTGATACAGCCGCCAAAACTCCGTTTGACCTTTCGGGCATTGCGAGTAGTGCCAAACAGATGCTTGCTTACGGCTCAACCGTGGATAATGTGGTGGATGAGCTGGTAATGCTTGGTAACGTGGCTTCGGGCGTGGGTGCGCCACTACAGGATATTGCCTACCTCTATGGAACGCTACGGACACAAGGCAGGGCATTTACCGTGGATATTAGGCAGTTTGCCGGGCGTGGTATTCCCATCTATGAGGAACTGGCTAAAGTGCTTGGCGTAACCAAAGATGAAGTTTCCAACCTTGTAACGGAGGGTAAGGTTGGCTTTGCGGAAGTAGAAAAGGCTTTCCAAAACATGACGGGTAAAGCCGGGACTTACTACAACCTCATGCAAGAACAAAGCAAGTCCCTAACGGGTATGATTTCCAACATGGGTGATGCGTGGGAACAATCGTTAAACAAGTTGGGTGCGGATAACCAAGATGTTTTTGCCGGAGCTATTGAAAGTGCTACCTATATGGCAGAGCATTTGGATGATATTTTGCGTATTTTGAAAGCCGTTGCTATAGGCTATGGAAGCGTGAAAGCCGCTATTGTACTGAATACATTAGCCACAAAGGGATATACGGGCGTTGCTCTTTTGGATAACACGGCAAGGCAGGCTAAGATTTCCTTAATGAAGTTGGAAGCCGTTGCTACTGGGCAGATGGTAGCTCAGACAAAAGCGATGGTTGCAGCCCAAAACAGCCATGTCGCAGCATTGCAAGCGCAACTGACGGTAGAGGAACACGCCAACATGGTAAAGCAGTTACGCATTGCCACCATTCAACAAATGCTTACCATCCAACAAGCAGAATACCTTTCCAATTTGAATCTAACGGCTTCTTCTGCCAATTATGAGGCGGTGGCTCTGAGTGTTCTTACCGTTGAACAAAAGCAAGCTCTAAGCAAGTTAGACTTGTCGGCTAAAAGTGCCGTGTATCGTGCCGCTTTGGAAAATGAGGTTGCCGTTAAGACACAAAACAGTGCGGCTACCTTAAATGCCATGCGTACCGATGTCAAGGCAGCAGCCGTAAAGATGGAATCGGCACGGGCTGATGCACTGGCGGCAAAGGCGGCTGTAGAACGTGCCTATTTGGAAGTGTACAGGGCACAACAGACTGGGAACGCTGAAAAGATAGCCATTGCCACTAAGAAGATGGAGGCAGCGGAGGATAACGCAGCTATCGCACGAAAGACGGCTTTAGCCACCCAATCCGATTTTTACGCAAAGAAAAAACTACTTGAAGCTACAGCCACCAAGCAATCCACAGCCGCTTCCGTGGCAGATACTACGGCAAAGACAACACAAGGGGCTGTAACTTCCGTACTGACTGCAATCACGACAAAAGCAACGGTAGCGGTGAAAGCTCTTTGGGCTTCCATGATGAGCAATCCTATCGGCTGGGTAATGGGATTGATAGGTGCATTAGTCAGTGTAATTACTCTTTTTACGGGCAAACAAAAAGAAGCGACCACGGCAACGGGTGAATTTCAAGATACCACGAAAAAAGAGATTGACGATTTGAATTTACTTTTTGCCGTATTGCAAAATACGGAGAAAGGAACTCAAACACATAAAAATACGATTGAAAAAATCAATGCCGTATGTAAACAATATAATAAGACATTGCTTGATGAAAACGCTACACTTGATTTACAGCGTCTTAAATATGAGGAATTGACTACAGCCATTCAGCAAACTACAGCCGAAAAAATCAAGGCTAAATATACCGAACAAGCTATGCAAGAACTGGTACAAAGCCAAACGGATGCACTTGATAAGCTGAAAGAGAATGCCGAAGATGCAACCTACAAAGAAATTCAAGAAGTTATGGAAACCACCCCGGAGGGTGTAACCGTTATGATGAATAAGGTTGTTGATGTGGCTTCAAGTTCTATTCGTGGAGCTTCGGGGGCTGTATGGGATGTGGTAGAATCTATGGCGGTAGAATCCGCAAACCAATTGAAAGGGCTAACAGGTCAAGCCTATACCGATGCGTTCAACAACTCATTGGATAGCATTGTTTCTGACGTACAAAAGTCCACCGGGGCTACAGGTAAAGAAATGGATGCTTTCAAGGAAAATATAAAAACTTATCTTGAAAGTGTCGCACAATCAGCAAAAAAGGCAGATGAAACCATAGGCAAGGCAGGTAGGCAACTTGAAAAATTATATGGTAAAAAAGATACGACTTCTGTAACAGAGAGTACCGACTATGTGGCTATGTCGTTTAACGAGCTGGATAAGAAAATAGGTGAAACTCAGAAAAGTATTGATACCCTCAATGCCAAAAAGGTAAAGGTGGAAGCCGATAATACCCAACTGAAAGAGCTGAAAGACTTGTTGGATAAATTGAATGGTGCTGTAAACACCAAGAATACAAACCTTAACACGGAAAAGGGAATATCAGACCGTATCAAGCAGCTTAAAGAATTGCGTGAAGCTGCCATTATCGGTAGTTCTGACTATAAGAGTTATGATACGCAAATAAAGAAGTTGGAAGCCCGTTTACCCAAGCATACCACGGGGGATAAAGCGGATAGTGCCGCCAAGCAACTACGTGAAAGGCAACTTGAAGCTGACCGCAAATTGGAGGCTGACCGTATTGCAGTCTTGGAAGAGGGCTACGAAAAACGCAAGCGCACCCTTTCGCTCCAACACAAGGAGGCATTGGATAATATAGACAAAGAGGAAAAGGCTTTGGCTAAAGCTCGTAAGGATGCCGGAAAAGGTGGCTTATCTAAGTCTGAAAAGGACGGCTTCGATGAAAGGCGAACACTTGAAAACAAGAAATATGACAAAGCCCAAAACAAACTCTTTGACGGTGAAATAGAGTACAAGAAACAGCAATATGCCTTGTATTTCCGTTGGGTGCGTAACATGGGCGAAGATGTAGCCAATACCCAATTTGCCACGCTTTTAAAAGGCGGTAAATCATACAAGGAGTATGTGGAAAATGAAATCAAGGCTCTAAAGGATAAACAACAAGCCGGAACACTCACAGAGGGAGAAAGTAACCAACTTATTTCCCTTAATATGCAATACAATGAAATCACGGGGGCAAAGTCCGCTATGGATTCTTTCAAGGAATCTGTATCTAAGACCATTCAGCAAGCCCAAACACTTGCCGAGAAGTTGGAAGCCATAGCCGATGCAAAAGAGAAGCTGGCTAATGGAAGTTCCGGGCTTGTGGGTGCTGACGAAAAAGCGGAAGCCACTTTGTTTGTTTCAGAAGAAGATGAAAAGTTACAGGAAGAAGTACAGCAAAAGATACTTTCCTCTTACAGAACCTTTGAGGAACAAAGAAATGACATCCAAAAGGAATACGCCTTGCTGCGTGCTGCCGCTCAAAAGACGGGCGACCAAGAACGGATTAACCAAGTAAACAAGTCGGAGGCAGAAGCGTTAAGCACCCTTACCGCCAATATGTTAAAGCAATCGGATAGTTGGAAGAAGTTATTTGGCGATTTGGATAGCCTTTCTGTAGCTGAAATAGATAAGTTGGTGGCTGATATTGAAACAAAGCTAAAAGATGCGGATTTGAAACTGAATCCCGTAGATTACCGTGCTTTGATTGATAGTTTGAATCAAGCAAAGGAAACGCTTATTTCAAAGAATCCCTTTAAGGCTTTAGGCACGTTCTATGATGATTACATTGAAGCCAAAAAGAAGCTGGCAGAAGCCAAAGCGAATGTTGCTGCCGGAAAGGGTACGGATGAGGATGTGAAAAAGGCAGAGGCTGACATGAAGAAAGCCGCCAAAGGCGTAACCAAGTCCATTGAAACGATTACCGATACGGCTACCACGTGCGGCAATGCCATTGCATCCATGTTTTCTGATTTGGGACAGGATGATTTGGCAAACGGCTTAGGCACTGCAATGGAGTTGTTCGGGCAGTTGGGCAATGCCGCCGCCTCTGTAGGTAAAATGATGAGCGGTGACATATTGGGAGGCGTTACGGGTATGGTAAGTGCCGTTACTTCTGTAGTGGGCATATTTGCCAAATTGCATGATTCCAAGTATGAGAAGAAAATTCAAAATCTGCAAAAGGAAATAGATGCGCTGGAACAATCCTACAGCCGTTTGGAACGAGCCTACAATAATACTTATTGGGTGTTCAATGATAGCCAACGTGAAGCCTACGAAAAGAATATCCAACTGATTAACGACCAAATACGGGCTTTGGAACAAGAAGCCAACGTGGCAAAGAAGAATTGGGATTTTGCCCGTTACGCTCAACTCAACAAGGAGATTAAGGAACTCAACAAACAGTTGAAGAATGCGGAAGAAAACGGAGATATGTTTTCTATCTATGAGGCTCAGAAAAAGAACCTCAAACAGCAACAAGAGGATTTAAGAAAGCAAATTCAAGCTGAAAAGGATAAGAAGAAAACCGATAACGGAAAAATCCAACAGTGGAACGAGCAAATAGAATCCATTACCCAACAGATAGAGGATTTGGATAGGTCAATGATGGAAACGCTTGCCGGAACGGATGTAAAAACCGCCATTGATGAATTTGCCGATGCGTTGGTAGATGCTTATTGCAAAGGTGAGGATGCAGCGGAAGCATTGGGCGAAAAGACAAAAGAAGTCCTTAAAAAAGCGGTTGTGGAAGCGTTGAAACGTGAGTTTTTGGCAAAGGGAATCAATGATGCCGTTCTCTATTTGGGAGAATCCATGAAAGACGGGAAACTGACCGATGTAGAGAAGCGAGAATTTGAAAGGATGGTGAACGCTGCCGGGGATTTGTTCAATTCCGCATTGGAGGGTATTGGTGATTGGATTAAGGATGTGGAGGAAGAAACCGTACAGCAAGACCCCCTTACGGGTGCGGTTACTTCCATAAATGAGGAAACGGGCGGTGTGATAGCCGGGCGGTTGAATGCCTTTGTCATAAACCAAAGCGACCAAACCTCTATTATGAGGCAGGCACTTGTTTACCAAGCCGAAATAGCCGCCAACACGAAGTTGAGTGCATCAGAGCTGACGGAGATTAAAACTACTTTGAAGCGCATTGAAAATAAAGATAGTTCACTTTTATCACAAGGAATAGCATAGTTATGGAACTGGTACAACAACTTAAAGAGGATGGCAAGGCAAAGGGGCTTTGCCGGATGTGGCAAATGAAGCTAAGAACGGGGCTTGACTATGAGCAACTGATACAGCTTTACATTAAGGGCATAGATTTCTGTATATCGGAGAATTACCCCACGCTTGACTTTATACGGGAACACTTCAAAGGCAAATGCGAGGTTTACGGGGTGTTTGTGGATGATGAGGTTACGGATAAGGTGAATTTACCCGATGTGGTGCTGAATGGTGACTGCAAAGCTATGTTGGAGTATGACGGCTATTCTGTTTCACGGGTATATGCACGGCATGATTCCCATAGTGCCGTAAACGTGTCGGACAATGCGATTGTTACCATAGACGCTTTCGATAACTCGTATCTGTATGTGGCGGTAGCCGGAACGGATGCAAAGGTGCTTGTGAATCTGTATGGCAATGCCAAAGCGGATATAGAGGGAGTGGGGATAGAAGTTAGACAAATGAATAAAAATACTTACTGATATGGATAAGAACATGATTTTACACCTGCCTTTCGATGACCCGGACGGTAGTATAGCTTACGACTTTTCACAGTACCGCAACGATGCCACCTTATCGGATGGTGCGGATTTTTCTAAGAAATCTAAAGTGGGTAAATCACTTGCTTTGAATGGTACGGGCGAATGCGAAACAGCTCGTTCCATACCCTTTAGCGGTAATTTTACACTTTGTTTTTGGGTGCTGCCTGTTTCTCAAAAGTTAGGCTGGGTGCTGAATATGCCCGGTATAGACAATTATAAAGAGCAATGGCTTGATGTAATGCCCGATGGCTGGATTTTCTTTGCTTTCGTTAAGTCCGGCAATATGTTTACCGTCTATGAGAACACGACCCGGATATTCAGTGAAATATTACCAAAGACACCAACGGGGCTTTCCATCAACGACCAATCACTTTTTGGGACGAAAGCCTTGCTGGACGAAGTGAAACTGTTTGACGTGGCGAAAGAACCCCGTGAAATATTCGAGTTGCAGAAAGATACGGATGTGGAATATTTCATAGACGGAAAGAACTTCAAGGAGTTTGGGGTATTCGTTTCCAAAAGTGCCGGATTGGTTGGACGGTTGGAGCGCAAAGAAGCCTTGCAAGTGAACTGGGACAATTACCACGGTATTGTAAGGGATAAGAAGCGACCACGCTACAAGGAACGAAACATTACACTGGATTGCTTTATTGAGGCTTCGGGACGTGCCGCCTATGTGGAATGGGTAAACCTTTTCTTTTCCCAATTCGATGCGGAGGGGAACCACCGTTTGCGTGTGGACTATGACGGAAAGGCAAAGCCTTTGGTATATGAAGTGGAATTGCTGGATGAGGCAGACCCGGAAAAGAGCTGGGGACAATATAGCAACGATTTGATGGTGGGTACATTCCGTTTAAAGCTGGTGGAAGATGAACCTGTGAAAAAGGTGCTTAGATATATAGGTGGAACTGCAAACGGCAAGGCTACGATTACCGTCACTTCGTCCAAGCTGCTTAATATCTATTGGGGTGACGGCACGCACACTTACGATGTGTCCGGCAGCGAACAAACGATAGAACACACTTACGTTACACCCGGTGAATACGAGATAATCGTTTCGGGCGTGATTGAAGACATTGAAAAATTTGAAACCAATGCTATTGTGATATGGGAACTCTTGAAATAATCAGGCGCAACGGTGAAAAGGTACGCTTGTTTTCCAAAGAGCCGTTTTGTACGCTGAAATCAGCCGCTCAAAACAGTTCCTTAATGGGGGATGATAACGTACAGCTTTCCATTGTTTCCTCTGAGTTGCTTAATTTAGGCAAGGGAGATAAAATCATAGTGGAGGGTGAAGAATACACCATCCGTACTAAGGTGAACCGTGAAATGCTTTCGGACAACCATTATGTGCATGATGCCACTTTCTACGGAGTGATGTACGAGCTGATGAAAAGCCTGTACCGAAACACCGATGCAAACGGGAAATCCAGCAAAAGCACGTTTGACCTCACTTATAATATCCGGGACTTTGTAAAGGTGCTTATCTACAACGTGAGCCGTGACTATCCGGGCTTATGGGCTTTCGATGAAGCTAATTGCCCGGACACAGAACCACGTACCATTTCCTTTGCCCGTAACAATTGCCTACAGGTTTTGCAAATGCTTTGCAGTGACCGTGAATTTGATTTGGAGTTTCTCATTACCCAAAAGGACGGGGTGCGTACCATCCACATAGGAAAGTTCGGTGCAAAAGTTGTGCCCCCGGGTGGCAACGCTTTCTTTGAGTGGGGCAAAGGCAACGGCTTGTACAAGCTCAAAGAGCAAAAGGTAGATGATAAGACCATTATCACAAGACTTTGGGTGGAGGGTGGCACGACCAACATTCGGAGTGATTACAGGGACTATTCAGAACGCCTACAGCTTCCGTTTCCAGTGCGTTTGAACAAAAAGGAACACAAACTATGGGACGGTACAATAGTACCGCCTCAGAGCGAATATATAGGCATATCCGATGATAACAAGCGTTATTTGGAGGATGGCGATTTGAGGGATGCACTGGGTAGTGATGAGGATGCTGTGACGTATGATAATATTTTCCCGAAACGGACGGGTACGGTTACTGCTTTGGTGGCTGATGATATAAACAGCTTCATTGATGATACAATGGACTTTGACCTGAACGAGAAAGACGATAAAGGTACAAAGTATCTGATTAACGAGGTATCGGCAAAGATTAATTTCATTTCGGGTAAATTAGCCGGACAACAATTTGAATTGGCGAAAAAGGGAGGATACGACCATGCAACAAAAAGGTTTACGCTCATTCCATTTACGGACAACAGGGGGCTAACTATTCCTACCACTGAAAGCGAGGCTTACCGAATAACGGAGGGTGACACGTATAAGATTACGGATATTCACCTGCCTAAATCTTATGAAGATGATGCAGAGGAAGATTTATGGTATGCCGGATATAACGAGTTCAAGCCACGCACACAGGCACGGGCGCAATATCAGCTTACCTTTGAACGTTCCTATTTTTTGAACGCTTTGCCAAGCGATAGCGAAACAACCGTCTTTCATGTGGGTAACTATGTACCCGTGAAAGATGAGCGTTTCGGTATTGAAAAGAATATCCGCATCCAAAAGGTGACAAAGAACCTGCTTGTGGAGCATGACTATACACTGACCCTTTCGGACATTACAGCCATTTCCCCAATCACTCAAACGGTTGTGGATGTTGGACGGCACGAAACAATCATAGAAAACAATCGGCTTCGGGACTTGACTAAGGCACGGAGGGGATGGCGTACAACAGAGGAACTGCGTACAATGGTGTATGATACGGACGGTTATTTTGACCCCGAAAACATCAAGCCCAATTCCATTGACACCAATATGCTTACGGTGGGGTCTAAGAGCCAACAATTTGTTTTGATAGATGTGATACTGCAAGCCAACGTAAACGGAATATCCAATCGTTTTGATGCTTCTGCCGGGGTATTGGCTCACTTGACTATTGATGATGAGATAATCAAGCATTGGAACATGGCGGCTGGCTCATTCACTCTATCAAGCCCAAAGGGGTACTATGTGTTTGCCAAGTGTTCCAAGAAAAGCACGGATGGCATTTGGTATGTGACACAGGAACAACTAAAGGTTGAACCAACCGAAGACCCGAATAACTATTATTTCCAAGTGGGTATATTGGGGTCAGTGCATTCGGATGATGATTTCAGGGACTTTACCACCACCTACGGATTTACCCGTATCAACGGAAACACTATCACTACGGGTAAGATTATAACAAGCGATAAGGAGTGCTATTTGGATTTGGACGGCAACAAGTTCCGTATCGGTGATTCTTCAAGTTCTATTGATTGGAACGTAACGGCAAAACGCCAATTAACGTTGCACAACGTCCGTTTGCTTTCTGATAGTGGGGACACCTCACATATCGGGGTGTTCCGTGGCACATATAACCCGAAGTACGTGTACTATGCCGGGGATGAGGTGGCTTACACGGTGAATGGTGAAACGTGTACCTACCGATACACTAACCCCACACCAAGCATGGGCAACCTGCCTACCAATTCCGTATATTGGTCGGTTGTGGCGAAAGGTTC
>ULQX01056937.1_pt1 | contig 11926 bp, 10 predicted proteins | sample 1954941 | NCBI WGS metagenome assembly ULQX01 (sample SAMEA4835667, study PRJEB28245) | human gut metagenome | biome: gut microbiome; material: fecal sample | place: Denmark | collected 2008
GTTGTAGAGGGCGGCGTCCCCGACGCCCCGCGGAGGTGCGGGGTTGTGAGCGTGGGCCCACGGTTGAGCGGAGCGAAATCGGGGAGCGAACAATGTTTGCCCCTGCAGGGCAAACAACCGCATGAGCGGGCCAGCTTTGCTGGCTGACGGCGCTCGTTGTGCGCCGTCAAGCGGTCAAGACCCCTCCCTACGATGCAAAGGATAAAAGGGGTGGTAATGGCAAGGTGGAGGGCCGGGCATGCCCGGCCCCTACGGACTGCCGTAAACGGGTCGCGGACGAGGAGGGGCGAGGGAGGGCGGCAGCCCGGCCCCTTTTCGCGTGCGGAGGTTGCCCGGGAATGAGCGGCCACGCACATCCCGTCGGAATCCCCCAGTCCGCTAACGCGGCCAGCCCCCTTTGACAAGGGGGCCTCCATCTCCCCCCTGCGGGGGTTCGGGGGAACTCCCGACTCAAAAGTGGAGGAAGGGCCGATGGCGTTAAGAACGGACAGTAATACTGCGTCCGTTTAGCCATCGGCCCTTCCGACTTCCTTATTGGGGTTCTTAGGGGCGTGCAGCCCCTAAGGCGGGGTCCGCTGCATTCGCAACAGCGGGACTTTTCTTTGCTACTTTCTTTTGGTCACAAAAGAAAGTAGGACCTCCCGGGAGGCTGCCGCTAATCCTTTAGCCGATAACCTCTCCGTGCCGCACAACCTTCAAAATATCCAGCTTATCATCGACCAGCACGACGTTGCCGTAGCGGCCTGCGTCGAGACTGCCGTAATCGGCATCGATGCCGATGCTGCGGGCGGGGTTCAGGGTCGCGGCGCGGACGGCACTCTCAAGGGGCACGCCCATGTCGAGGACCGCACGCTTCATGCAGTCAAACAGACAGGTCGCGCTGCCCGCAATCGTGCCGGGCTGCTCGGTCAGCGTCGCGCGGGGTCCGCGCACCGTGACGGCCTGGCCGCCCAGGCTGTACTGGCCGTCAGGCAGACCGCAGGCCATCATGCTGTCCGCAATCAAAATCACACGATCCGCCCCGAAGGTGTTGAAGGTGAACCGCACCATCGCCGGGTGAATGTGGACGTTGTCGGTGATCAGCTCGACCTCGGCACCATCCTCCAGCGCGGCAATGATCGGCCCCGGCGCACGGTGGGTGATGCCCGGCATCGCGTTGTACAGGTGGGTCATGTGGGATGCACCAGCCGCAAACGCGGCCTTGGCCGTGTCGTAATCGGTGCAGGTGTGGGCAATCGAAATGCGCACCTCATCGCGGCATTCCTTGATGAAATCCAGATTGCCCGGCTCCTCGGGGGCGACGTCAACCAATTTGATCAGCCCGCCGCTGCGCGCCTGCAGGCGGCGGAACATGCCCGCGTCGGCGGCCATGACGTACTTCGGGTTCTGCGCGCCAACCTTCTTGGGGCTGATGTACGGCCCCTCCATGTTGATGCCGACCAGATCCGCGCCGCGCTCGTTCTTGTGGGCCGCGGCCACGTCCATGATGCCGTTCAGGATCTCCTCGCTGAACGTCATGGTTGCGGGGCAGATGGCCAGCACGCCCTTGCTCGCCTCAAAATCAGCGATGGCCTGCAGGCCGGCCTCGTCGGCGTCGCAGAAATCGTGACCGACTGCGCCGTGGAAATGGATGTCCACCAGACCCGGCAGCGCATAGGCACCGCCCGCGTCAATGACATTTTCGCCCTCCTGCGGGGCCGCGCCAAAGACGATGCGGCCATCGCGGATGATGAGGTCCTTTTCCACAAAGCGGCAGCCGTCGCTGTAGACTTTTGCATTTTTGATAATCATTGCAGTGTTCCTCCGCAAATCAGATCTCGCTCAGGGCTTCCTCGTCGCCGACCAGAATGAAGTCGGGGTGCATCTGCAGGATGCTGGCGGGGACCTCCGGCGTGACGGGGCCGAAGAACGCCTTTTTGACGATGTCGGCCTTGCCCTTGCCGTTGGCGACCATCAGGACCTTGCGGGCCTGCATGATGGTCTTGATGCCCATGGTGTAGGCCTGCTTGGGGACCAGATCGGCGTTGCCGTCGAAGAAGCGCTTGTTGGCCTCGATGGTCTCCTCCTTCAGGTCAACGCAGTGGGTGCCCAGCTCGAATGCCTCGTTCGGCTCATTGAAGCCGATGTGGCCGTCGTTGCCGATGCCCAGCAGCTGCAGGTCAACGCCGCCCACATTGTGAATGACCGCGTCATAGCGGGCGCACTCGGCGTCGGCGTCCATGTTGGTGCCGTCCGGCAGGTTGATAGCCTCGGGACGGATGTTGACATGGTCAAACAGGTTGCGGTGCATGAAGCTCCAGTAGCTCTCGGGGTGCTCCTTGGGCAGGCCGCGGTACTCGTCCAGGTTGACCGTCGTGACCTCGGAGAAGTCGATGTCGCCCTTGTTGTACCACTCGACCAGCTGCTTGTAGGTGCCCACGGGCGTACCGCCGGTGGCCAGGCCCAGCACGCAGTTGGGCTTCATGATGACCTGGGCCGAGATGATGTTGGCGGCCTTGCGGGACATGTCGTAGTAATCTTTTGCACGGATGATCTTCATAAGAAAATACCTCCTGATTTTTTCGGGGTGCGTTGCCCCAGTTTTCCTATTCTTCATTATACCACGCCATGGGGCGGGATACCATGACCGGTTTATGTGATTTGTACCAAGATTTTGTACCGCTTTTGCAGCAAATCACAGAAAAAGCCGCGGACGGGCTGATCGCCCGCCCGCGGCGGAGTTGATAAAGGGAACCAGACCTTTATCCGGTGATGCCTGTTTTTACAGCATCTTCTTCAGCTCATCGTAGACGAACTGGACCTTGGGTCCGATGACGACCTGGCAGGCAGTCTTGCTGGGGCGGATGACACCGGCAGCACCGGCAGCCTTGACGGCCTTCTCGTTGACAGCAGTGCTGTCCTTGACCTCAAAGCGCAGACGAGTGGCGCAGTAGTCAACGTTGGCAACGTTGCCCTTGCCGCCGACAGCAGCCAGAACGCCGGAGGCGATGGCGGTGAAGTCGTTGTTGGCGAGGGTGATGTTGGCCTCAGCAGCCTCGGCATCCTCGTCCTCACGGCCGGGGGTCTTCAGGTCGAACTTGACGATAGCGAACTTGAAGACCAGGTAGAAGACAACGAAAGCGGCGATGCCCAGAGGGATGATCATCCAGGTCTTAGCATGTGCGGGCAGGCTGGCGGAGAAGATCAGGTCGGTAGCACCGGCGGAGAAGCAGAAGCCTGCGCGGAAGCCGGAGTAGTAGGTGATGATGGTGAAGATGCCGTACAGAGCAGCATAGACAACATACAGGGGGAAGCAGAGGAACATGAAGCCGAACTCGAACGGCTCGGTAACGCCGCAGACGAAGGCGCAGATAGCAGCGGAAACAACCAGACCGATAGCAGCCTTCTTGTTCTTGGCAGTCTGGACCATGGCCAGAGCAGCACCGGCAATACCGAACATCATGCAGGGGAAGAAGCCGGACATGTACATGCCGAGGTCCCAATTGACACCATTCTGACCGGTGACATCGCCAGCCCAGTAGTGGCTCAGGTCGCCCAGACCGATGGTGTCGAACCAGAACACGTTGTTCAGAGCGTGATGCAGGCCGGTGGGGATCAGCAGACGGTTCAGGAAAGCGTAGATGCCGGCGCCGATGCCGCTCATCTTGGCAATGCCGTTGCCGAGGGCAACCAGAGCGCCGAAGATGACGGGCCAGACGAACAGCAGAACAACGGAAACCACGATGGAAACAACGGCGGTCACGATAGCAACGCTGCGCTTGCCGCTGAAGAATGCCAGCCAGTCAGGCAGCTGGGTGTTCTTGAACTTGTTGTAGCAGGCAGCACCGATGATGGCGGCCAGGATGCCGATGAAGGAGTTGCCGGCGATCTTGCTGAAAGCAATGTAATCGACGGTGCCTTCCTCCAGCGTGCGGACAGCGCCGACAACGCCGGGGCTGAGCAGCTGCTGCATCATCAGGAAGCTGACCAGACCGGCCAGACCTGCGGTACCGTCATGGTCATCAGACAGACCGACGGCAGCGCCGATGGCGAACAGCCATGCCATGTTGTCGATCAGGGCGCCGCCGGCCTTGATCAGCAGGAAACCTACGGTGTAAGCAGCACCGGAGGTCGGGCCCTCGGCACCCATAACGGCGGGAGCCAGAGCGTAACCAATGCCCATCAGGATACCACAGACGGGCAGAGCAGCAACGGGAAGCATAAGAGCTTTACCGAGCTTCTGCAGATACTTCATCATAAAAGCATTCCTCCAAAAATTGTGAGTGGGTCTCTCCCAACTCGGCGCCGGGCCGTCTGGTTCCGCAGCCGCGACACTTTGTTAATCTCATATTAACATATTCTTCACAAAAAAGAAAGTGATTTTAGCAAAATTGTCGAAAAGCCGAAAATTCAACGGTTTCTTTGTGCAATATTCAAACACGCCATTGATTTTTGCCCAAATTTCTTTGAAAATTTAACTTTTTTGGAAAGTTATTTTCATAACGGGATGAATCTACGCCTCGGCTACGTCCTTCGTCGCCACCACATCCACGCCGGTCCCGGCTGCATCGGGCAGCAGGACCTGACCGATGTGTACAGGGGCGGGCACCACGACGCTTTTCAGCGCGCGGACAACGTCAAAAATTTTCTCCTTCGGGATGTCGCTGCGGGTCTTGCAGCTCACGGCGGGCAGGGTGCCGCCGGTCACGCGCACCGTTGTGGTCACAATGCGCGTCGGGGCGGTGACCTCCTTACGAGCGTAGGCGTCGCCGCGCGGGCAGGTGTTGCCCTGCACGGTGACCACCGCGCCGCCGTCCAGCGTCACAGTCAGCGGGCAGCCCATCGGGCAGCCGATGCAGATCAGTTCACGTTTTTCCATCGTCAGCCCTCCTCCAACGTTACCGTCACGGCGTCGCCCGGGCCGCGCAGGAGCTCGGCCTTCAGCCGCACAGTCTCCATCTCGCCGGGGGCCAGCACGGGCCGCTTGCGGCTGTAGATGCAGTCTGTACCGCGGTACACCGCGATTTTTTTATTTTTGTACACGCCGCCCACGCGGAACCGCAGCGTCACGGTATCCCCCGCGCAGTCGGGGCGGATGGTGGTCGGCACGGTGTAGCGCACGCCGTTTTCGCACCGCACGGGCAGGGTGCGGCCCGCCGCGGCCCCGCCGCCCGCAATGTATGCCGCCGCGTGCTCACCTGCCGCCGCGGCTTCCTCCGACACATAATCCACCAGGTCATGCACATGCAGCACGTTGCCCGCGGCAAAGACGCCGGGCAGGTTCGTTTCCAGGCTCTCATTGACCGCCGGGCCGCCGGTGACGGGGTTCAGTGCCACGCCCGCGGCGCGGCTCAGCTCGTTTTCGGGCAGCAGCCCGCAGGAAAGCAGCAGCGTGTCGCAGTCGTAGTGTTCCTCGGTGCCGGGGACGGGTTTTCCGTTTTCGACCCGCGCCAGCGTGATGCCGGTCACGCGCTCCTTGCCCTGAATGTCCACTACCGTGTGGCTCAATTTCAGCGGAATGCCAAAATCATCGAGGCACTGCACAATATTGCGCTTTAAGCCGCCGGAGTACGGCATCAGCTCCGCCACGCAGAGCACCTTTGCCCCCTCCAGCGTCATGCGGCGTGCCATGATAAGGCCGATGTCGCCGCTGCCCAGGATCACGACCCGCCGCCCGGGCAGGCAGCCCTCCATGTTGACGAGCCGCTGCGCCGTGCCCGCGGTGAAGATTCCCGCGGGCCGGTAGCCCGGAATGTTCAGCGCGCCGCGCGGGCGCTCACGGCAGCCCATGGCCAGAATGACCGCCTTGGGGTGCAGTTGAAACAGTCCGTCGGTCTTGTTCATGGCGGTGACGGTTTTGTCCGCCGCCAGATCCAGCACCATCGTGTTGAGCTTGTATTCAATTCCCAATTCGCGTACCTGCGTCACAAACCGTGCCGCGTACTCGGGGCCTGTCAGCTCCTCTTTAAAGGTATGCAGGCCGAAGCCATTGTGGATGCACTGGTTCAGGATGCCGCCCAGCTCACTGTCGCGCTCCAGGATCAGGATGTCCTGCACGCCGCTTTTGCGTGCGGCCACCGCCGCGGCCAGCCCCGCCGGGCCGCCGCCGATAATGACCAGATCAACGTTTTTCATGGCAGACGCCCCCTTTCACAGGCTATCCTTGTTCGTGCCGACGATGATTTTGGACGCACCGCCGGACTTGGTGATCTCGCTCTGCGGCACGCCCAGCTCCCGCGCCAGGATCTCCATGACGCGCGGGCTGCAGAAGCCCGCCTGGCAGCGGCCCATGCCCGCGCGGGTGCGCCGCTTGACGCCGTCCAGACTGCGCGCGCCGGGCGTGCGGCGGATGGCGTCGATGATCTCGCCCTCGGTCACGCTCTCGCACCGGCATATAATCTGCCCGTAGGCCGGGTTTTGCCGGATAAGCTCCGCCCGCGCTGCAAGATCCAGCGCTTTGGGGTCCAGAATGCCCCTGCGCGTCGGGTCAAAATCGGGCTTATTGTGTAAGTGCAGACTGCCGCGCACGATGTCCGCGACCATCACACCGATGGCCGGGGCGCTGGACAGGCCGGGCGACTCGATGGCCGCGCAGTCCACAAAGCCGGGCGCGATCTCGCCGATGAAGAAGTCGTGCCGCGCCTCGTGGGCGCGCAGACCCGCGAAGCTCGTGATGGTCTGGCGCAGCGGAATGTCCTTGACCGCGAGGCCGGATTTCTCCCGCACCTCGTCCAGGCCCGCCGCCGTCGTGGCCGTGGCCTCCTTGTCGTCCACGTCGATGGCCGTCGGCCCGACCAACAAATTGCCGTGCACCGTGGGCGTTACCAGCACGCCCTTGCCGTATTTGCCCGGCAGCTGGAATACCGTGTGCCGCACATGCTGCCCCGCCGCGTGGTCAAGCAGGAAGTAATCTCCCCGCCGGGCCGTGATGGTCATGGGGTGCGCCGCGTCGGCCATATTGTGCAGCGTGTCGGCGTATACGCCCGCCGCATTGACGATGCAGCGTGTTTCCAGCGTGCCGTGGTCGGTCTCGACGGCCCACCCGGCTCCGCCGCCGTCCAGCGGGTGCAGGCCCGTAACTTTGGTGTCAAACCGAAACTGCACACCGTTTTTGGCGGCGTTCTCCGCCAACGCAAACGTCAGGCCAAACGGGCAGACGATGCCGCCCGTGGGTGCCCACAGTGCGGCGACGGCGGCGTCCGAGATGTTCGGCTCCATTCCCACCAGTTCGTCCCGTTCTATGATGCGCAGCCCCTCCACGCCGTTGGCGATGCCGTTTTCATAGAGCTTTTGCAGCGCGGGGCGGTCCTCGTCGCTCAGACAGACGACAAGGCTGCCGCACCGGTCGTAGGCAAAATCCAGCTCCTTCGAAAGGGCCGGCATACGGCGGCTGCCCTCGACGTTGAGCTTGGCCATCAGGCTGCCGTGGGCCGCGTCGTACCCGGCGTGGACAATGGCGCTGTTGGCCTTGGACGTGCCGCAGCAGACGTCCTCCTCCTTCTCTACTACAAGAATTTTCGCGTCATACCGCGAAAGCTCCCGCGCACAGGCGCACCCGGACACGCCCGCACCGATAATGATGATGTCGTACATATTGATACCTCGTGTTGTTGGTTCGTGCGGTTGGAATGGCTTCCCCCTTGGGGCTGCGCCCGCAGGCGCGTGTCGGAGCTCAACCGCCGTAGGCGGCTCTTAGCGCGGAGACTGAAGCTGTCAGCGGCCCCGACCGCTGACTGATGAGGGGCAGCCTTGCCACTATTACCCGTTTACGGCCTGTCGCGGCAAGCTCTCCCCTCATCCGGCCCTGCGGGGCCACCTTCCCCCCAAGGGGAAGGCTTTTGGGGGTCAATCCTCCTTCGCCCAGCCGTAGCTGCACCGCACCGCCTTATTCCAGCCCTTCAGCCGTCTGGTGCGCTCGTCGTCGGGGATGCCCGGCATAAACTCACGGTCCACCGACCAGTTTTGCAGCACATCCTCGGTGCTGCTCCAATAGCCGACGGCCAGCCCGGCCAGATATGCCGCGCCCAGCGCCGTCGTTTCCACGCAGCAGGGACGCTTGACCGGCAGGTTGCTGATGTCCGCCATCGTCTGCAGTAAGTAATTGTTCGCGCACGCGCCGCCGTCCACCTTGAGCGCCGTCAGGTCAATGCCGGAATCCGCCTGCATGGCGGCCAGCACATCGTTGATCTGGTAGCACAGGCTGTCCAGCGTCGCGCGGATGATGTGGTTCTTGTTCACGCCGCGGGTCAGGCCCACGATGGTGCCGCGGGCGTACTGGTCCCAGTGCGGCGCACCCAGACCGGTGAACGCAGGCACGACGTAGCAGCCGTTCGTGTCCCTGACCTTCTGCGCCATGTACTCGCTGTCGCGGGCGTCCTCCAGCAGATGCAGCTCGTCCCGCAGCCACTGGATAGCTGCGCCCGCCACAAAAATCGAACCTTCCAGCGCGTAATTTACCCTTCCGTCCAGCCCCCACGCCACGGTGGTGACCAGCCCGTTTTGGGAGAATACCGGCTTCTCGCCGGTGTTCATCAGCAGAAAGCCGCCCGTGCCGAAGGTGCTCTTTGCCTCGCCCCTGGTAAAGCAGGTCTGGCCGAACAGCGCGGCCTGCTGGTCGCCCGCCGCCCCCGCGATTTTGATCTCGCCGCCGAAGTGCATCGGGTCGGCGTACTCGTAGAACTCGCTGTTGGGCACGGGACGCGGCAGCATACAGCGCGGTATATCGAGAATTTTCAGTATCTCGTCGTCCCAGTCCAGTGTGTGGATGTTGAACATCATCGTCCGGCTGGCGTTGGAGTAGTCGGTCACGTGGATCTTGCCGCAGGTCAGCTTCCAGATGAGCCACGTCTCCACCGTGCCGAACAGCAGGTCGCCGCGCTCGGCACGCGCACGCACGCCGGGCACGTTGTCCAGGATCCACTTGAGCTTTGTGGCCGAGAAGTAGGCGTCGATGACCAGCCCGGTCTTTTGCCGGATCAGGTCGGTCAGGCCGCGGGCCTTCAGTTCGTCGCAGTACTCGCTTGTGCGGCGGCACTGCCAGACAATGGCGTGGTAGACCGGCTCGCCGGTGTCACGGTCCCAGACGATAGTCGTCTCGCGCTGGTTCGTGATGCCGATGGCGGCGATGTCCTCCGCCGACGCGCCGACCTCGTTCATGGCCGACAGCGCCACGCCGAGCTGGGTCGTCCAGATCTCGTTGGCGTCATGCTCGACCCAGCCGGGCTTGGGGAAATACTGGGTGAACTCCTTTTGCGCGACGCTGCACATCTCGCCCCTGGCGTTAAAAAGGATGCAGCGGTTGGACGTGGTGCCCGCGTCCAGCGCCATGATATATTTTTGCTTTGTCATCGCGGTTTCTCCTTTTTACAGCAGAAAATCGATCCATGCCTTTATTATACAGGATGTTCAGATTTTATGCGCGTGGCAAAACCGCCAAATTTTTCACCCTATTTTTGGCAGGGCTGGCGTTGGGCGGGGCAGGCACGGCATACCGGATGGTGCGGAGATGCCCCGTATAAGCTCGTATAAGCTATGAAAAAGACCGAAGCAGTGCGCCCATGATTTCCGGGCACACCGCTTCGGTCTTTTTATGGTTTTGTCTCAGGGGGCTTTTTCCGGCTCTTGGGCAGCTCCTCCGCCGCGGCAATCGCCACAGCGGTCACCTCCACCGCACCGGCCTGCAAAAGTGCCAGCGCACACGCCGACGCCGTCGCACCGGTTGTGATAATGTCATCGATCAGCAGCACCCGCCTGCCGGTCAGGTCTGTGCCGGGGCGGCAGCCAAACGCGCCCCTGGCGTTTTGCAGGCGCTGCTCGCGGGTAAGCTCCTTCTGCGGGCGGCCCCGGCGCTTGATGTACAGCGGTGTCTCCACCGGGACCCCCAGCACCGCGCCCAACCGGCGCGCCAGCAGCAGCGGCAGACCCGGCATACCGGGCAGCGGCTGGCGGGGCGGCACCGGCACAATGCAGCTGTACAGCGGCAGCGCGGTCACACCCGCATACTGCGGCATTTTTCCGGGCTGTTTGGCCGACAGTGCGCCGAACACCAGCACGGCCACACGATCCGCCAGCTCCCGGGCATACCAAAAGCAGCCGCCCCGCTTGCAGCGCAAAACGGCTGTACGTACAATATCCTCGTAATAATACGCCGCGGCAGCCTCCCTCACGGCGTAAAAATCGTGTTCGCCCTCCGGCAGACGCGCCGGAATGTGCTGTAAGCGCATTTCCTCGGGCACGCAGGCCGGGCAAACCGTGCCCTGCAGTGCGTCCGGCCCCAGCAATGACCCGCAAAACGGACAGCGCCGCGGGAAAAGCAGGTCCGGCAGACGACGCAGCTGCGCAAAATCCGTGCGCACTTAATAGAAGCCGCAGCCGTGCTTGCCGTTCTGCTTGACACGGTACAGCGCCTTGTCAGCATCCCTGAAGATGCTCTCGCCGGGGTTTGCGCGATCCGTATAGCTCAGATTTTGCGACGCTGTCATGGCGGATTTCAGCAGCGTGAAAGCATCGTTGTCGCCGTAATGCTCTGCAAAATACTCTAAAGCGTTCTCGCGGCGGCGGGCCATGTTCAGCTCCTCAAAGTAGTTGTCCATGTACTCCCGCTGACTGGTGGCGGTGTACATCCGCACCTGCTCAATCAGGTAGTCCGACCCGCTTTGCAGCTGCCGAGCCAGTGTCTCGCACTGGATGTAATCGTCCGTGGCGGTTTGCATTTGAGCCAACTCCCCCGTGCCCTGCACCGCGAACGCGACGAGCACCACTGCCAACACCAGCGTGGCGACAATATCAAAGATGCTCACCCGCTGTATCCTAATCTTTTTCAACACCCGGCCCGCTTTCCAACCAGAATTTTTATAATATTTCCGATTATTTTGTATAGTATATATAGATATAGTATACAAAAAGTCAAATTGGATTGCAACTTTATTCGTTTGGCACAATCGACAAATTTGGGGCAGGATTTTTGGCAGGACCTCTTGCCACCGCCGTCGTCTGCGTTTTTCAAATCGAATTATAATATCACACTATTCACAAATAATGTATAAAGAATTTGGCATTCCCCACAATTGACGCAGCATCGTTATGTGCATATACTTTATTTGTACGGTTTTATACTGATGCGGGAGGCGTGCGCTATGGCCCGGTTCTGTGATTCCAACCAAAAAAGAGGGCTTACCCTCGTTGAGCTGATCGTTGTCCTGGTCATCCTGGCCGTATTGGCAGCGCTTTTGGTCCCGTCCCTGACCGGCTATATCGACAAAGCCGTTGAAAAGCGCGTCATGCTCCAGGCCCGCTCCCTCTTGACCGCCGCCCAGGCGACAATTGATGAGGCGTATGCGAAAGGCGAATTGCCCATCGACAACAATGGCAGGTTTAAACAGCCCAATGTGGATACAGCCCATAAACTTGCCAAACAAATCATAGAGTTATCTGAACTGGACACACAATGTCAGTGGCAGTTTTCGCTGGCAGAGGCAGACGCTGATTTTCCTACCGGCAAAATTGCTATCCTGCAGTTTTGCAACGGCGAGCATTACATTGTTTATCGCATCACAGCCGGAAGACCCGCCAAGAGAAATCCCGCCGGCTGGAGCCGTGTACAAAAAGCCACCGATCTGCCGACATGGTCCCACCGCGACGGCTTGCTTTTCCTTAAATCCTCTGACTATGATCCTGATATATATCATCCATAGTTGGGCAAAGCCTGACTGGTTGGTATTGTACCAACAAACCGCCATTGAGGAATTGGAGAGCTTATTTTGACAGTCCTCTCCCCTTCTGATATAATTTGCTCTTGATTGTCGCCTCCAAATTATGAGGAAGGTGAACGCTTGAGTTTTCAGGAAATAATTTTGCTGCTTACTTTTATTGGCAGCTGCATATATGCCACCGTTTCTATTACAATAAAAGTTCTTGCATTTCTCCTACAAAACAAAAAGAGCCGCTG
>ULQX01056913.1_pt1 | contig 11917 bp, 7 predicted proteins | sample 1954941 | NCBI WGS metagenome assembly ULQX01 (sample SAMEA4835667, study PRJEB28245) | human gut metagenome | biome: gut microbiome; material: fecal sample | place: Denmark | collected 2008
GGTCGATATGGGCATGGGTGATGAGCACAAAGTCGATCTCGCCGGGGGCTACGGGCAGGGGCTGGTTCTCGTACACATTTTTGCCCTGCTCCATGCCGTAGTCGATGAGGAATCGCTGCCCTGCCGCCTCCAGCATGGTGCAGCTGCCGGTCACCTCGTGGTTCGCGCCTAAAAACGTAAGCTTCAATGCAGAACACCTCCGGTTCGTTTTATAGCTTTAGTATAGCATATTTTTAAGGTACACGCCGCACAAATCTGCGGAAAGTTTACGGGCATAATGCTGAATTGCAGAAAAAATTTTTATACAATCTTGACAAACCACCCTGTTCTGTTATAAACTTAGGTTTGTATGACGTTCGTTCGTATTTTATGAGTCTTTTTAAATAGAGAGGTAGAAATTTATGGTTCGTAACGATTTGCGCAACGTTGCCATTATCGCTCACGTTGACCACGGCAAGACCACGCTGGTGGATGCCCTGCTGCGTCAGAGCGGCGCTTTCCGCGACAATCAGGCCGTGGCCGAGCGCGTGATGGACAGCGGCGATATCGAGCGTGAGCGCGGCATCACCATTCTGGCAAAGAACTGCTCCTGCACCTACAAGGGCGTCAAGATCAACATCGTCGACACCCCGGGCCACGCCGACTTCGGCGGCGAGGTGGAGCGCGTGCTGAAGATGGTCAACGGCGTGCTGCTGCTGGTGGACGCTGCCGAGGGCTGTATGCCCCAGACCCGCTTTGTGCTGCAGAAGGCTCTGCAGCAGAACCTGAGCCTTGTGGTGGCTATCAACAAGATCGACCGTCCCGATGCCCGCATCAAGGAAGTCATCGACGAGGTGCTGTACCTGCTGATGGATCTGGGTGCTACCGACGAGCAGCTGGAGTGCCCCATGCTGTTCTGCTGCGGCCGTGACGGCACTGCCAGCCTGGACCCGGATGTGCCGGGCACCGACCTGATCCCCCTGTTCGACACCCTGCTGAGCACCATCAAGCCGCCGGAGGGCGACCCTGAGGCTCCCTTCCAGATGCTGGTCTCCTCTGTGGACTACAACGAGTTCGTGGGCCGTATCGGCATCGGCCGCATCCAGAACGGCGTTGCCAAGGTGGGCGAGGAAGTGGTCGTCTGCGACTGGCACAACCCCGACCTGAAGATGCGCGGCCGTCTGACCAAGCTGTACGACTTCCAGGCAAACGGCCGTCAGCCCTGCGATAACATCACCGCAGGCGATATCGTGGCTTTCTCCGGTCTGCCGGATGTGACCATCGGCAACACCCTGTGCAGCCCCGCTCAGATCGAGCCGCTGCCCTTCGTCAAGATCAACGACCCCACCGTGGAGATGACCTTCTCCGTCAACGACAGCCCGCTGGCTGGCCGCGAGGGCAAGTACGTCACCAGCCGTCAGATCCGCGACCGTCTGCAGAAGGAGCTGCTGAAGGACGTGGCCCTGAAGGTGGAGGACTCCGCCACCACTGATTCCTTCCGTGTCATGGGCCGTGGTGAGATGCACCTGTCCATCCTCATCGAGACCATGCGCCGCGAGGGCTACGAGCTGCAGGTATCTCCCCCGCACGTTCTGACCAAGGTCATCGACGGCAAGACCTACGAGCCCATGGAGCACGTTGTCATCGACGTGCCCACCCAGTATCAGGGCGCTGTCATGACCGGTCTGGGTCAGCGCAAGGCACTGCTGCAGCAGATCGAGTCTCTGGGCACCGACCGTGTCCGTCTGGAGTTCCGTATGCCCAGCCGCGGTCTGTTCGGCTACCGCAACCAGTTCCTGACCGATACCCACGGTGAGGGCATCATCAACCAGATCTTTGACGGCTACGACGTCTGGGCTGGCATGATCGCTAACCGCTCTACCGGCTCTCTGGTCAGCTTTGAGACCGGCGACGCCGTTACCTACGGTCTGTACAACGCCCAGCAGCGCGGCACTCTGCTTATCGGTGCTGGCGAGAAGGTGTACGAGGGCATGGTCATCGGCTACACCGCTTCCGGCGAGGATGTGGACGTGAACGTCTGCAAGACCAAGCACCTGACCAACACCCGTTCTTCCGGCTCCGACGACGCTCTGCGCCTGATCCCGGTCAGCAAGCTGAGCCTGGAGGGCTGTCTGGAGTTCCTGGCACAGGACGAGCTGCTGGAGGTTACCCCGGAGAATCTGCGCATCCGCAAGCAGATCCTGAACCACGACCAGCGCATGAAGGCCAAGAGCAAGCTGAAGTAATTTCAACTTATAATAGCAGCGCAGAAGCACCCACGGGCGTTTCTGCGCTGCTTTTTTGTGCCCGGCAATTGCCAAGGCGTCAGGTTAATACCCCCTCAGTTAAAGCCTAGCGGCAACCGGCTGGAACTCCCCCAGTCTCGCTGCGCTCGACAGCCCCCTCTAAGATGGAGCCTTTGGCATGGCGGCAAGGTTTCTGGCTAAAGTGCAAAGTTCCCGGGCGCGCCAGAGGCTCCCTCTCCGAGGGAGCTGTCACGGCGCAGCCGTGACTGAGGGAGTTTGCGTGCCAGTACCCCCTCAGTCAAAGCCTGTCGGCTTTGCCAGATTCCCCTTTTTGTCACCTGCGTTGACATCTTCCCCCGGAGCGGGGGAAGTCTTTCCTCAAGGGGAAGCCTTCAAAGGAAAATTGATTTCCGAATTTTTGCAAAAAAGGCTTGCAAAAGTGCGGTGACTGCGGTATAATATCTCTCGCAGTCACTGTTATGCCTCTTTAGCTCAGTCGGTTAGAGCACCTGACTGTTAATCAGGGTGTCGCCTGTTCGAGTCAGGCAAGAGGCGCCAGCAAAGCGATGGATATTTTTCCATCGCTTTTTTGTTTTTCTGTATCTTTTTTTCACGCATTCTTAACGGTTCTTAAAAAATATCGCCTTGAAGAACACTAGTGGATGTGGTATACTTTTATAAGTTTATAGATGTAGAAAAGCTGCATGGCTTTCCCGCATCCGCAGACAGGCGCTCCCCCGGTCAGAAAGCTGCCGTGCAGGAGCGCAGTTTTTTCGTTGGTCAAATCAGCAGGCAGGCCGGCGGCTCTGTGCGGCAAGCACGGGCGGCAGGGCGGCTTTGTGTCGTTTGAATAAATCTGTAGAATAAAAGGAAACATCTATGCGTTATACCTACGTCCGGCAGCACGATACCACCGACTGTGCGGCTGCCTGTCTGGCCATGGTGTGCCTGCACTACAAAAAGGAAGTGACCATCACCCGCCTGCGGGATATGATGGGTACCGACCTGAAAGGCACTAACCTTGTCGGCCTGCAAAAAGCCGCCAATGAACTTGGCTTTACCACCGCCGCAGTCCGCGTGGACCGCGAAAACTTCCTGAGCGACTTCTCGCTTCCCTGCATTGCACAGGTGATCACCGATCAGGGTCTGGCTCACTTTGTTGTGGTGTTCAAAAAGACCACCATCAAGGACGAAGGCGCGCGCCGCAAGCATATGCTGCAGGACGCCGAGACCCGCAAGGAAGAAGAGAAAAAGGGCAAAAAGCATAAGTGCAAGGATTACGTCATCATCGGCGACCCCGGCACAGAGCTGAAAAAGATCAGTCTGGACGAGTTCTACAAGAACTTTACCGGCGTGCTGCTGCTGCTGAACCCCACCTCGGAGTTTAAGGGCGGCAAGCTTGGCAGCAGAGACGGTAAAGACGGCAAGGACGGTAAGGACGGCAAGAGCGGCAAGTACGGCATGATGAAGCGGTATATCGACCTGCTTCTGCCCCAGAAAAAGCTGTTCTTCTACGCCATCCTCAGCTCGGTGATTACCACCATTCTGGGCATCGCGTCCTCCATGTTCAATAAGATCCTGATGGACGAGGTGCTGCCCTACGGGCTGAATAACCTTTTGGTCACCCTGATCCTGGTGTTCAGCGTGGTCAGCATCACCAGCACGCTGATCGGCTTTGTGCGCCAGTGGGTGCTGATCCATCTGTCCATCAAGATCGATATCCCGCTGATGCTGGGCTACTTCGGGCACATCTTCAACCTGCCCATGAAGTTCTTTGCCACCCGCAAGACCGGTGATATCACCACCCGTTACTCGGACGCTGACACCATCAAATCCATCTTTACCAGCATTGCGCTGAGCCTTGTGATGGATATCTCCATGGCAGTCATCACCGGCATCATCCTGTTCCGCATGAACGCCATGCTGTTCTCCATCTCGCTGTTCATGGCACTGGTCAGCATCCTGCTGGTGCTGGTGTACAAGCAGCCCTATAAGCGGATCAACGAAGAGAGCATGGCACAGTCTGCAGCGCTGAACAGCCAGATGATCGAGAGCCTGCGCGGCATCGAGACCGTCAAGTGCAACGCCAACGAGCAGACCGAGCTGGATAATCTGGAACGCGAGTACATGAAGAGCCTGAAGATCAGCCTGCGCTCCAGCCGCATCAGCACCACGCAGGGGCTGATCTCCTCCTTCATCTCCACCGGCTTCAGTATGCTGACCACCTATGTGGGCATCAGTCAGGTGCTGAACGGCGAGATGACGCTGGGCGGCTTTATGGCATTCAGCACCCTGTCCAGCTACTTTACCTCCCCCCTGAGCAACCTGATCGGCCTGCAGATGCAGATCCAGGAAGCCAGCATCTCCATGAAGCGTCTGACCGAGATCATGGACTACCCCGCTGAGAACGAGACTGCCGAGGGTATGGAGCAGAGCGAGATGGAAAAGGTGGAGGGCGACATCGAGTTCAAGGACGTCACCTTCCGCTACGGCAACCGTGCCCCGGCACTGGATCATGTCAGCTTTACCATCCCCGCCGGCAAAAAGGTGGCGCTGGTGGGCAGCAGCGGCAGCGGCAAATCCACCATTACCAAGCTGCTGCTGAAGTACTACGACCCCGAGGACGGCGAGATCGATGTGAACGGCGTGAATCTGGCGGAGTACAGCAACCACTCGGTGCGCCGCGCCATCGCCTATGTGCCCCAGAACGTTGAGCTGTTCAGCAAGACCATCTACGACAACATCCGCATCTCCCGCATGGACGCTACGCTGGACGAGGTGAAGGAAGCTGCCAAGAAGGCTGACGCGCACGAGTTCATCCGCCACCTGCCGCTGCAGTACAACACCTATCTGGAGGAAGCCGGCAACGGCCTGTCCGGCGGTGAGAAGCAGCGCATCGCACTGGCGCGTGCCTTCCTGAAGGACTCCAACCTTTACATTCTGGACGAGTCCACCAGTAATCTGGACTTTGCCACCGAGACGCTGATCTTCAACATGATCTACGAGCAGCTGGCAGACCGCTCCATGCTGATCGTGGCGCACCGCCTTTCCACCATCCGTGACTGCGACCTGATCCTTGTGATGGATCACGGCAAGATCGTGGAGCGCGGCACCCATGAGGAACTGATGGCAAAGGATGGCCGCTATGCCGAGCTGTGGAATATGCAGCAGGGCATCTTCCGCAAGCGCAAAGCCGAGCCTGCTCCGCAGGTGTCTGCCGCTGTGGTGGAAGAGGACGACGACGGCGAGTCCATCACCTACTGACCGCACCGCATCCGCAGCTCTTGCCCGGATGCAGCATAAGCTTTTTCCCGCCCGGCGGGAAACCGAAGAATGCCTCGTTATGGTGTGCCCGGAGGCAGACGCTTCCGGGCACCTTTTTGTTCCGGCTTACATTGAAAAAATAACAGGATTAGGGGTAATTTACTATGAACGAAATCAAAGTTGCTGAAAACAAGACCCTCAAGCTGACCAATGTTCTCTCCCGCGTTGTGCAGCCCGAGGAGCTGGCAAACCTGCCGGTCATCCTGACCCAGATGCAGAACTTTATGAAGAGCAACGGCGCACAGCCCATCGGCCCGCTGGTGCAGGCTATCGTGGAAGGCACCGGCCCGGACCATATGCCCGTCATGTACATGATGCAGCAGGCCACCCAGATGATCACCCAGATGGAGCCCGGCTACCACATGGACGCTGTGCTGCGGGTAAAGAACTGCTTGTACGCCCACTTTACCGGCCCTCTGGCCTTCAACCAGCTGGCCACCGCCAAGCTGCAGGTCCTGGCTTTTGAAAACGACATCAAGCTTAGCGGCAACAGCTACACCATCTACGTCAATCAGGACGAGGACGACGGCGTGATCGACGTGTTTATGGAGACCAAATAATTATGACAACGACCATTCAGAACCTTTCGGATCTGCAGGACCGCCGGATCATGATGGACAAAAAGCTGCCCCCTTACGGGTACGCCTTTGTCATTCTGACCGGGCTGTTCATGATCTTTCTGGTGATCTGGAGCACCCAGACCAACCGCATCTATGTCAGCCAGAACAGCGGTGTGGTGCAGGCCGCCAACAAGACCTACATCATGTCCAGCTACTCCGGCTCCATTACCGAGCTGTATGTCTCGGAGGGCAGCTATGTGAACGAGGGCGACCTGATCGCCCGGCTGAAGAGCACGGATCTGGATATGCAGAAGGACACCCTGCAGAGCCAGCTGGATATCTACCAGAAGCAGCTGGATCAGTACAACAAGCTGCTCAAGTGCATTCAGGACGACACCAACTACTTCGACGAGACCAGCGCTGAGGATCAGCCCTACTACTACCAGTACCAGACCTACAAAAGTCAGGTAGCACAAAAGACCTTTGACGCTTCTACCTATCAGGCTGCCGGCTACTCCGACACCCAGATCAAGGCTTTGATGGAGCAGAACCAGAGTGAGCTGGAGTCCCTATACTACTCCACCATGCAGTCCATCTCCCAGAGCATCAACAGCGCACAGGTCAATGTGGACAACCTGCAGGCGCAGATGGATTCTTTGAACACCGGCGCCAACGATTACTTCATCTATGCGCCCACCTCCGGCGTGATCCACATGGACACCCCCTACAAGGAGGGCATGGTGCTGAGCGCCGGCTCTGCAATGGCTACTATTGCCAGCGAGAACGACGATCTGGAGATCGTGGCTATGGTGTCGGTGAACGACCGTCCCCTGCTGCACGTAGGCGACCCCTGCAAGATCGCCATCACCGGCCTGTCGGAGTATTCCTACGGCACGCTGACCGGCACCGTCACCTCCATTGACAGTGATGTGACCTCCAGCAACAGCACCTCCTACTACAAGATGACCATCAAGCCCGATGCCACCTATGTGGTGAGCCGCAGCGGCGACAAGGTGGATCTTGCCAACGGTATGAGCGTGACCGCCCGCGTGGAATACGATCAGGTCACCTATTTTGAGTATGCCATGGAGGCACTGGGCGTGCTGTTCCGCTAAAAGCGGACTGCACAGCACGGCAGGATGCCCCCCCTTTTACACCACCCCAAAGAGGTACAAACAACATGATTCGAACCGCAAAGAAACTGGCCGCCTGTGTGCTGATGCTGGGTGTGCTGGTATGCGGCACCGCCCTGAGCGCTGCCGCCGCCGGCCTGCCTGTTGAAGCGCAGAACGGCGTTTCACTGCCCTGGTCCAAGGATGTCCCTGCCGAGAGCATTTCCACCGGCAGCTACTCTGCCAATATGCTGCTGGGCGCTTCCCAGCAGCTATCCCCCGTGGTCAAGCCCAGTTACAGCACCGACTCTGTGGTCTTTTTGACCGATGACAGCAGCGTGCTGACCGTAAGCAGCAGCGGCGTGGTGCAGGCTGTGGGCGTTGGCACTGCCACCATTACCGCAGCCGCCGGCAACCAGATCTGCGCCTACACCATTGTGGTCTCCATGGACTCCTCCATGATCGTGACCGAGATGGACCTTTCCCTCTCCTCCAACACCATCTATGTGGGCAACTCGGTGTCGGCTTCGCTGCAGGTGCGCCCCAGCTCCGCTTCCAACTACGCCACCGTCACCCTGACCTCCTCTAACGAGAAGATCGCCACGGTGAACAGCTTTGGCCGCGTGACCGGCGTAGCGCCCGGCACTGCCACCATTACCGCTGCCTGCGGCTCGGTGGTGGCCAGCACCACCGTTACGGTGCTTGCCCTGCCCACAGACTCCACCGGCACAAGCGGCACTACGTCCAGCAACAGCGGGCAGGTGATCACCCCCAGCACCAACTACATCGTGCTCAAGCCCGGTGCCACCCGCACCATCACGGCTAAAGCCACCCCTGCCAGTGCATCCCAGTCCTTCACCTTCAAGTCCGGCAACAGCAGCATTGCCACGGTCAGCCCCTCGGGCGTGGTCACGGCGGTGGGCACCGGCTCTACCTCCATTACCATTTCCAACGGCAAGGCCACTGCCATGGTCACGGTCATCGTGAACCGCTCGGCAGATGCTTCCTCCGGCAGCGACAACAGCAATGCCGGCACCAATACCCCGGACGACAACACCTCCATCCCGCTGGACCCTGTGGTGCAGACCATTCAGGACAGCACGGAGGATCAGGTGGTGTTCAACCAGTCTGAGGTGCCCATCGTGACCGGCGAGATCCTGAACGCCCTGCGCACCACCGGCAAGACCCTGTGCGTGGTGGGCGACGGCTACACCATGAACGTTTCCGGCAAAAACGTAAAGAGCACCACCAGCGAGATCGACACCGCCATCACCTTTACCGAGAGTGAGGAGGGGCTGGAGTTTGAGCTGGACAACGGCCGTGCCCTTCCCTGCGCGGTGCAGCTGGAGCTGGATGTGAGCACCTACTCCCGCCTGTACCTGTACAACACCATCAGCAACAAGTGGCAGTACCTGAACAGCTACAAGGACGGCGTGATCACCGCCGACACTGCCGGCCGCTACCTGCTGACCAACCAGAACCTGCGGTTCGGCAATATCAACTGGTCCTTCTTCATCGCCGGCGGCGTAGTTGTGATCCTGATCGCCGTGGTCTACATCGCGTTCAAGAAGCGCTACTGGTTCTGGTAAGCGCCCCTGCTCTTCCCGCATATAACAAGCCGCCCGCTGCACACCATTTCGTGCAGCGGGCGGTTTTGTGCTATATACTATTTTGAATGGTCTCCGCTCGGCTCCGACCATTTTTAGCGGAAGAATATTTTTATATTTGCTCTCTACTTGTGAAAAAGTGGTTCAGAAATGCCCGCAGGCGTTTCTGAACCACAGTAAAAATCATCTTTCCTCTGAATATGGTCAGAGCGCAGCGGAGACCATTTTAAATCTTTCTCTCCCCTGTTACTCCACCGTTACGCTCTTGGCAAGGTTGCGGGGCTTATCCACGTCGCAGCCGCGCAGCACCGCCATGTAGTAGGCGAACAGCTGCAAGGGCACGATGAGCTGCAGCGGCATCAGGATGTCGTCGTACTCGTCCAAGCGGATGACCTCGGTGGCAACGCCCTCCGGCACTTCCGCGTCCTTTGTGGTGAACAGCAGCACCCGTGCGCCGCGGCTGCGGGTCTCCTTGGCGTTGGAGATGGTCTTTTCGTAGACGTTCTTCTGGGTCGCCAGCGCGATGACCGGCACGCCGTCCGTGATCAGGCTGATGGTGCCGTGCTTCAGCTCGCCTGCCGCGTAGGCATCCGAGTGCACATAGCTGATCTCCTTCAGCTTCAGGCTGCCCTCCAGCGAAAGGGCGTAGTCGAACCCACGCCCGATGAAAAAGCAGCTCTGGGTGTTCACATAGCGGCTGGCAAGGTACTTGATCTGCTCGCAGTCCGCAAGGCGGGGCTTGATGACCTCGGATGCGTGCAGCAGCTGGGCGGTGTAGTATTTGGTCTTTTCCTCGGTCAGCTGCCCGCGCGCATAGGCCAAGCGCAGGGCAAACAGGTACAGCACGCACAGCTGCACCATATAGGCCTTGGTAGACGCCACCGCGATCTCGGGCCCGGCGTAGGTGTACATGACGTAATCCGCCGCCCGGGCGATGCTGCTGCCCACCACGTTCACGATGGCAAGCACCGGCACGCCCCGGCTCTTAGCCAGCTTGAGGGCGGCCAGCGTATCGCTGGTCTCGCCGGACTGACTGATGATGATGACCAGATCCTCCGGCTTCAGGATGGGGTCGCGGTAGCGGAACTCGCTGGCGATATCCACCTCTGCGGGCACCCGCGCCAGCGCTTCGATGGCGGTCTTGCCCACCATACCGGCGTGCATGGCTGTGCCGCAGCCCACCAGATGCACTGTGCCGATGCTGCGCAGCTTTTCGTCCGTCAGTTCCGGGATGCGCAGCTCCGGCAGGCCGTTCTCCACCCGGGGGCTGACCGTTGCCGTGATGGCGGCGGGCTCCTCGTTGATCTCCTTGAGCATAAAGTGGGGGTAGCCGCCCTTTTCGGCTGCTTCCATGTCCCAGTCTGCGGTCAGCTTTTCGCGCTCCACCGCCTCGCCGAACTCGTTATAGAAGCGGATGCCCTGTGCCGTGCACACCGCCATGTCCCCTTCTTCCAGCACGCTGTAGCTGCGGGTGTACTTGAGCAGCGCCGGGATATCCGATGCCACAAAGTTTTCGCCCTCGCCCCAGCCCACGATGAGCGGGCTTTCCCGCTTGACCGCAAAGATGGTGTCCGGGTAGTCCTTGAACAGCACCGCCAGCGCGTAGCTGCCCCGCACCTTGGCAAGCGCAGCCTGCAAAGCCTGCAGCGGCTCGCCCTGATAGCAGCTGTCGATGAGCTTTACCAGCACCTCGGTGTCGGTCTCGCTGGCAAAGGTGTAGCCTTTAGCAATCAGGCGCTCCTTTAAAGCGCCGTAGTTTTCAATAATGCCGTTGTGCACGATGCTGACCCGGGGCGTGGAGTGCGGGTGGCTGTTCACATCGCTGGGCTCGCCGTGGGTCGCCCAGCGGGTATGACCGATGCCGCAGCCGCTTTGGGGCAGCGCCAGCTCTTCCAGTTTGCTGCGCAGGGTGGAGAGCCGCCCCTTGCTTTTGACCACGCGGATGCCGTCCCGCTGGGTAAGCGCCACACCGGCAGAATCGTACCCGCGGTACTCCAGCTTTTCCAAACCGTCCAGCAGCACCTGCTGGGCGCTGCGCATCCCGACATAACCTACAATGCCACACATACAAAATACCTCCAGACCGACTGCGGCGCGCCGAAATGCGCTGCTGCACAGTCAGTTTCCTCTATCAAAGTCTATGTTCTTGTATGGCTTTCTTTGCAGGGTTCTGTTCCGGTATTGCTGCCGGTTTTTGCCCTGTTCTGCGGCTGGTATAGCCCTCAGCCGGAGAAACATCCGCCGAATCTTTCGATGATCCCTCTCCTCGTCACCCTCACGGCTGTCACCCGTGTGGCCCGGCGCTTTGCGTCAGCTTGCGGTACACATTCCTTCTTTCAAAGTTGTTTGGGGCTCAGTGCATCCCCAGCATTTTATGCAATTTGGGCTGCCACTTCAGCTTGTACAGCAGCAGCAGATTGCACAGGGCGCGGTCGTAAAGGGCAAACGCCACGTTGCCCATACCCAGTGTGAGCAGAGTCATTGCCAGTGCGGTGGTGCGCAGCTCCTGCGAAATGCTGCCCGCCGGCACCAGCACCAGCAGCAGGCCGTACATCGCCAGCACCGCCCCGTTGCACAGCAGCAGCTTGCACACCAGCTGCAATGCCCGGGGGCGGATGCGGTCGAACCGGGGTTTTACCAGCGGGTAATAGCCCAGCAGCACGGTGAAGATCAGGGCGATCTCCTTATCCGACACAAAGAGCAGCCCCAGCAGGCTGACGGCGGCGTACGCCGTCCACGCCATGGTGATGCCGCACTCCATGCACACCGTTGCAATGAGAAAGCTTGCCACCGCCGGTGCGATGAACATGGCAATGGGGATGATGGTGCCCAGCAGCATCAGTGCCACGCACAGTGCCGCCGCCATGCCGCAGTAGGCCATGGCCCAGCTTTTGCTTCTTCGCTTCTTCATGGGATCTCCCACTTTTCGGTATCTACATCCTGCTCCAGCGGGTAGACCGCGTGTTGCAGACCTAAGATCATGATATTGTTCAGCAGGGTGTCGTTCAGCTTGAGGTCCAGCATCTTGTATGCCCGCATCAGGTCGTTGACCGCAGCCAGTGCCTGCCGCCGGGCGTTCTCTATGGCAG
>ULQX01017515.1_pt1 | contig 11894 bp, 5 predicted proteins | sample 1954941 | NCBI WGS metagenome assembly ULQX01 (sample SAMEA4835667, study PRJEB28245) | human gut metagenome | biome: gut microbiome; material: fecal sample | place: Denmark | collected 2008
TTCTCCACCTCCCGGTCGTGCTGCTCCTCCATCTGTTTGCGATAGATTTCGATCTTCTCATTGAGATGTGAAACGTCTTCTTTCAGCATTTTGCGGAACGTGTTCAGACTGACGGGAGCCTCTTCGATCACGAATTTGGTATGGATTTTCCATAGCGGGAGCTTCCCTTTGCGGATGTAGGGTTCGGCGAGGCGTTGGACGTATTGCGCCTGTTTGAGATAGCTGAGTCGTTCTTTGGTCACTTTCATACGATGATTCGTTAGCGGGTTAATCAATATAAAGTTCCGAAAACCGGCCGGCCGAAACAAGCAAAGCAACGTTTGTTGGTGGATGAAATATAATATTGTATAAGTAAATAATAAATTGTATGATCTTGTTTGCAGGAAGTTGCCGTTTCGGATCGCCGCACGGATCGTCCGAAAAGGCGCTCCGTGGCGGGATCGGCGCTGCGGACAATGCGCGGACATAACCGCAGCCGACGGGAGCGGCCCGCCGACAGTGACGCCGACGACGCTCCCGTGGAGGACGGAATCCGGAAGGATACTACTTATTATTTATATAGTCCGGCGGATCGGAGGCTTTTCCGGCCCTCGAAGTACAGGATAAGTTTGGGATTCGTCCCTTCCGGACGAAGCGGAAGGGACGGAACGACGCAATGGAGACGGGGCGGCGGGCGGCGTTTATTCGATCAGTGCCCGAAGCGGTACGTCGAGTGCGTTGCAGATGATGCAAAGTGTTTTGACCGTGGGATTTGAACGGCCCGTTTCGATACGGCTCAGGTTCGAACGTTCGATGTCGCAGCGGTAGGCCAATTCCTGTACCGTGAGCTTTCGAGCCTTTCTTAGTGTTCTGATTTTTAGAGCGATAAGTTTTATCTGTTCTGTATAGTCGATTGGCATCCCGAAAAATTTTACGAAAAGTTTTGTATTGCAAAGATTTTCATATATCTTTGCATCATGCGTATCATATATGATACCAACAGTCCGGCGGCGGGAGGCATGAAATCCTGCCGATAAGGGATGACAACTATGTAGGAATCAGTAAATAAATACCGAAAAGACACGAAGTTCAAACCATTTCAAAACATCTTTAATTTCTTCATTATGAAAAGACAATTCTTAGGTAGACTCCTATCGCTGTTCCTTGTCGGAACGGTGGTAGCCGGAGTCGGTTGCAAGGACTACGATGACGACATCACGAGTCTGAACAACCGGATCGACGAGCTGACGACGGGGCAGATCGCTTCCGTGGAGAAGCAGATGCAGTCTCTGCAAAATGCGGTCGACCGGTTGGACGGGGTTGATTCGGGCTTGAAGGACGAAATCGAGGCGTTGCAGGGCAAAGCCGAGACGCAGGCCGGAGAGATCGGAAAGTTGCAGGAGGAGTTGGGAAAGGCGGCCTCCGCATCGGAAGTCGAAGCGCTGAAAAAACAGATCGAGACGCTCGAAAGCGATAGGGGCAAGCTGGAGAAGCGGATCGAGGCGCTCGAAAGCGCCCGCACGAGTTTGCAGGATGAAATCGACGCCGTGAAGGGTTCGCTGGCGAACTACCTGACCAAGAGCGACGCCGAGGCGACCTACGCCACCAAAACGGCGGTCGAGAGTCTGTCGCAGCTGCTCAACCAGATCAAGGCCAACTACGTTTCGGCCGAAGGGCTGGCTTCGACGCTCGAAGGTTACGTGACCGACGCCGAACTGGCCGATTATCCGACGCTGACCGTCTTACAGGAGGCGATCCGCCAGAGCGAGACGGCGATGAAGAACTCGCTGGGCGAAGCGATGGAGCCGATCCTGGCGAAATATAACTTCGTCCAAAAGGATGTGCTCGATCTCGAAATCCAGGATTTGCAGGAGCAGATCGATGCCCTCAACGGCAAGCCCGACGCCGACGGTTCGCTGGCCAACATCAAGAGCCGGCTCGAAGCGCTCGAAAATGCCGAGATCAAATACGACGAGTCGAACGCCGCCTTCACGAAGGGCGTGGAGGACTGCATCGGCAAGGCGCTCGCCAACGACGGCGCGATCGATCAGGCCATTGCCAATGCGATTAAGGATGTCGCCGGTGAGTACGAGGGGACGATGCAGGATCTGAAAAACCTCATCGACGGCCTGCGCATGGACGTGGATCAGCTCCTGAGCCGTATCCAGAGCCTCGTCTATGTTCCGGCTTACGACGATCACAAGGCGTCGGTCAACGCGCTCTACTATGCCCCCGAAGGCGAGGAGCCCGTTCTGCTGGCGAACGGTACGGTGGAGATGACCTTCCGCGTTACGCCCGTCGAGGCTGCCGGACAGCTCGTGGCCGCCTATGCCGCCGAGCCCGAGATGTTCTCGCTGGAAATGGAACAGGTGAAGACGCGCGCTACGGTGCCTGCGCTGAATATTCAGAAGGTCGAGGCCGACGAGACGGGCAACGGCCGCTTCATCGTGACGGCGCTTCCCGCCGATTTCACCCCCGACTTCTTCACGGGTAAGGTTTCGTACAGCATTGCGCTGCGCGTACAGAAAGCCTACGACGCGGAGGCCGGGAACGACTATTCGGCCAATGTGGTTTCGGATTACGTGAACCTCGTGCCGGCGCGCGCCGACGTGAAGGCCGTCGTGCTGGCTCCCGCCAAGGAGGACGGTTCGATCGACGCCGACCGGATCGTCGCTGCGGACGGCGAAGTGGCCTACGAGATTCCCTACGACGATACCGACATGGTCGTCGAACTGATGAAGGGCTACAAACTCTGGGCTACCGACGGCGAAGCCTACTACGATCTGGCTCAGCTCGCCGACATGGGTTATTCGCTCGAAGCGCCCGTCGTGGCCTGCACGAGCAAGGCTTTCAAGGCCGACGGCACGGAGTTGGAGTCGGCCGACAAGGGCAACTTCGAGGTTGCGAACGGCGGGGAGGAAGTCTGCGACGAGACGGTCAAGCTGATCGCCGCCGACAAGTCGACGCGCAACAACTACCTGCTCACCGAGCACGCCTATACGGTCGCTGCCGCCTACGATGCGCTGAACCCGACCTTCAACAGCCGTGTGACGATCGTCAAGACCAAGCGCGGCGTAACGCTCGACCTGTTGAAGTACGTCTGGAACTACTCCGATTTCCGGACGGTCTACGAAGCCGGCGGCGAGTACGAAGGTTCCGAGCGCGAATTCACGCTCAAAGTAACCGAGTCGACGCTTCCTCAGGACATCACGCCCGAGAACATCGTGACCTACTGGAACCAGGGCGGCAGCGCCGTGGTGAAGGCCGTCGAGCTCGACGCGGAGGGCAAGCCGACCGAGACCGTCGACGACAATGTGAAGGTGGTTCCCGTGGCTTACGATGCCGACGAGGGCTATACGCTGCGCGTTTCGGGATACACCTTCGGCAAGCGCTATGCCGTCGAAGCGTCGAGCGAGTTCGAGAACGTACAGGTGACGATCGCCTTCGAGGCCGAGTTCGTCGCACTGCCCGAGAAGATCGAGGTTACGCTTCCCGACGCTACGCTCGCATACGATGCCACCGAGGAGCTGTTCGTGGCCGAGGATACCTCCATTGTCGGCGAACTCTTCGAGCAGGTGAAGGATCACTTCACGGATGCCGCCGAACTGGCTACGTCGCTTACCCGTCCTTACGATGGAGGCTCGCCCAACAGTGCGAACGCATTCTATACGGCTGTCTGCGGCGACCGGACGTTGGAGAAGAATTACTGGTTCCTCGACGGTTCGAATCCTGCGACGATCACCCGCATCGCCGTGGCCAACGACGGCAAGATGACCTCCCACATGCAGGTCAATCGTGCCGATGTGGAGACCGACGCCGACGTATTCGCCTTCGAGACGAAGCTCGTTCCCAACTACGGCCTGCCGATCTATGTCAAGGGCGAGGCCAGGGTCGAGATTCCCGCCTATGCCGCGCAGCACGTCGACGCATGGGTCTACAACGCGGACGGCAAGTGGCAGTCGGATGTGAAGGGGCTCTGGTCGCCGAGTTTCGGATCGGGTGCGCTCACGGGCTTCTCGGTAGCCGACATCGATCTGGAATCCGCCTTCACGATCGTCAAGAAGGATGCGCAGGGCGTATGGGTACCGGTATCGGACGATGAGATCGCTGCACAGAAACTCGTCTTCGCTTACGAGATTCCCGCGACGGCTCCCGCCCACGACGGCATCGAGATCGCCGGTAACAAACTTTCGTATTACGGCCGCAACGAATCCGTGCCCGTCGTCGGTACGCTTTCGATCGACGGCATCGTCATCGGCAACGCCTTCACGGCCGTGAACGACTATACGTCGTATGAGGTCAACAAGTTCGACCCGATCCGCTCGTTCACGCAGTCGGAGACCGTCGAAATCCCGACCCGCACGGCCGAGGCGACCTATACGAAGAATATCTGCGAGGTACTTTCGCTGCGCGATATGCGCGACGCCGACGATATGAAGGGCTTCGAGCTGATCGATCACGATGCGACGCTGGCCGATCCGTGGATCACGGGCGACGACACCAACGGCTTCGCTACGGGTGTCCGTCCCAACAGCGACGACGTCTTCGGGCTGGAAGCGATCCGCATCGTCAGCTTCTCGGTGACCTATGCCGACAACGGATTCGACGCTTCGGCGGCACTCGGCGACCGTGTAACTGTCGACGAGACGACCGGTCGGATCACCTTCTCGAATCTCAACAACCTCTCGTTGCAGAAGGATGTCGACGTGACGGTCAACGTCGAGGTGGCTTATCCCTGGGCCGTGAAGAGCGGTAAGGTGACCTACAAGATTCTCAAATAGCGGGGATCGTCTCTCCTCCGTCGCGACGGAGGACGATTCGGGGCAGAGTTTTCACAACTCTGCCCCTTTTCGTTCCCTTGCGGCGATGTATTCGGAGCAGGGGGCGCCTTGCCGTCGCAATCCCGATTCGGCGCATGCATCGGCATACATGCGCTTTTATCCCGTCGCCGTGCGCTATGTCAGCATGTGTCTCAGTGCGGAGGCATAATATCCGATAGGGTGGAGACGGCGTTCTGCCCTCGCCGTCCTTCGTCGGGCCGTCTTCCGCGGACGTTCGCGCCGTGCGACGGCAGGAACGCACGCAGGCAAAGCGTATTTCGTGGTATTTCGCGCACCTTTTCCGGAAAAACCGTTGCAGGGATACGCTCCTTCGGGGAAAAAGCGCGCGTTTTGCGTCGGAAAACAGACATTCCTCCTGTGTCCGAATGCCGTCAGTGCCGTTCATGCAGATCGGTGCCCGCAGGCCGCTGGAACGCCTGCAAGCCGAACTCCGGCAGAAGGGTGAGCACGCGGTCGGTAAGTGCGCTCTGGAACGCTTCGTAGGGAATCCATTCGAAGTGGCGCGTGAAGCAGTAGAACTCCAAAGGCACGCCTTCGGACGTGGGTTGGAGCGTGCGTACCATCAACATCAGGTCGCTGCGCACGTCGGGGCAGTTGCGCAGGTAATTCGCGAGATACTCCCGCAGCGCTTGCAGGTTGACGATTTCCTGCGATGTATCGGCCGCAAGATACCCCTTTTCGCGGAGCCGCGCCGTCTCTTCCGGCGTGCACGGGCGAATCGTGCGGGCGTCGATGAAGACCGAGCGCTTGATGCGCCGTCCGCCGCATTCGCGCATACCCCGCCAGTTCTGGAACGAGTCGCTGACCAGCGCATAGGGCGGAATCGTCGTAATCGTCTTGTCGAAATTCTGCACCTTGACCGTCGTCAGCGTCACCTCGATTACATACCCGTCGGCACCGTATTTACTCATCGTTATCCAGTCTCCCGGTCTCAGCATGTCGTTGGCCGAGAGTTGAACGCCGGCGACGAGCCCCAGTATGCTGTCCTTGAAAATCAGCATCAGCACGGCAGCCGATGCACCCAGTCCGGCCAGAATGCTCGTGGCGTTCCGGTCGATGAGAATCCCGATGATCAATACGATGCCGACGCTGACGGTCACGAGTTTGAGCATCTGGTAGATGCCTTTCAACGGCCGGTCGCGCAGCGTTTCGTGTTTGTTCGAAATGTCGTAGAGCGCGCTGAGAAAGGTGTTTAGTAGGGCGATCGTCACGACGATGAGGTAAATCGAGCAGCCTTTGTGCAGCAGTTTCAGCAGCGAGGGGTCGTCGCCGAAGGCCAGCGGCAGCAGCAGATATAGGAGGACGGGCGGAATCAGACGGCAGGCGGCGTGCAGGACTTTGTCGTCGAACAGATGGTCGTCCCACATCGTCCGGGTCTGGGCGCTGATGCGTTGCAGGGCAGGTGTCACCAGATGCCGGAACAATTTCACCGCGAGGTAGCAGACGAGGACGATGCCTGCGACGAGCAGGATGCGCGAGCCCCACTCTCCGCCGGAGTTGTCCAGCCCCGCGCGGCGGAGCAGCGATGTCAGGTCTTGGTTCAGATTGTCCATGCCGGGTCACAGTTTTGAGGGCGGCCGCATGGTGCGGAACCGGTCGTTCCTGTCCGGCCGCCGAAAGCGAGGTCGTTTTCACCGCCAAAGATAGGAAATAAAAACGAGAACGGGAGCGGTTCGTGCGGAGAGTTCGCGCCGGAGGGTTCGGCAGGCGGTTTTCGCAAGAAGGTGCGGATTCAGGTCTTCCCGTGTCGCAATTTGTCCCGCTTGTGAAGCGGGACTGTCTCTGACGGCTCGCGGTGCCTCCTCCCGGTCCGCCGGAACGAAACAGGGATTGCGATACGTGACTGCGCGATTCCGAAACCTTATTTTTCCTGCCGCAGCGTATCGGGCGATGCGACGACCGTGCGCTCCGTGATCGCAAACGTCCCCCTGCCTTCCGCGGCCGAAAGCGGGCGAGGCACGATACCGATGTCGGCGCGCGCGACGGCGAGATACGGCAATGCTGTCAGAAATAGCGTGATTTTCAGCTTCATTGTTTCGGATGTATTCGAAAAGAGGGCCGACAAGCCCGGACGTTCCGTTGCTTGCCGGCCCTCGGCCGGTTATCGGATACAGCGGTTATTTATTGTAACGAATCGCGAAATACTCGAGGCTGCTTGCATGCTGGGAGGCCAAAGCCGCTCCGGCAGCGCTTCCGTTCAGGCGGGCGTTGGCATAATCGCCGCCGTCGCTGCAAAGGTCGCTCGTCGGACGCAGACGGATGTAGACGTCCGGGTGGCCGAGGATTTCCTGCGGCAGTTCGAAGTCGATGTACTTGTAGGCCACGATCGACGAGTAGAGCGTATTCGACCAGACGGAGACGTCGGGCACCGTGTATTCGCCGATGAGATTCCATTGCGAGTCGTCTTCGGGCGCCTGCGAGTCGGTGAGCGCCCACTCGGCGCACCAGTAGCGGGGCGAATAGAAGGTCTGCTGCGTGTTCATCACGGAGATTTGCATCGAGATGTGCGAGGTCGAAATGCCCTCGGTCGAGAAGTTGATCAGCCATGCGTAGAAACGTCCCGTGTCGTCGTCCCACCAGTAGTGGTTGGAGAAGGCGGTGTAACAGTTGCCGCTTACGTTGGCCTTGCCGCGCATTGACGTACTGCCGTTGTAGTTGATTTGCTGGGAGCTCGTCGGGATTGCGTCGTTTCCGGGCCAGCCGCCCGAACCGCTGGCTGCGTATTGGTCGGAGGCATACGGGCCGCACCACTCGATCGTTCCGTCGGGATTGCGGCTGATGAAGGCGTCCATCTTCGGATTCCAGCTCTCCTTCGAGGGGTCGATTACGATGCCGATACCGTTCTTGTTGCCGTAGTTGGCGCCGAAAAGGTTGTTCGCGCTGTTGCCGACGGGCCCTAAGTATTCGTACGTGCCGCCGCCCACCATGTGCTGCTTGTAGGTGGCTTGCAGGTACTCCTTGGCGGCCGAACCCGAATACTTTTCCTGATAGGTGTGCGTCAGCCAGCCGTTTGTGCCGTAGGTGGGTTTCTGCACCTCGTTCTCCGTGTCGGGGTTCCAATAACGATATTCGGTCAGCAGTGCCGAGAAGCTGTCTTCCACGCTGTTCTGCATCTTGCCCCAGATGTCCTCCTTGTTCTGGTGGCGGATCTGATAGCGGCCGATGTAGCCGAGCGTCGGGTCATCCGTCATTTCGGCAGGGTCGGCTCCGTTGCGCCATTCGAAACGCGAGAAACGTTCGTGGACGATTACGCCCGAAATGTCGCCCGAACCGTAGGGCAGCCGTGTGCCGTCGCTGCGGTATGCGCAGTTGGTATTGGTCATCATGTACATGGCGTCGCCGTTGATGTCGCGCACGAGCAGCGGGTATTTGCTGATACGGTGTGCGTTCGTGCCGATTGCGTACCCTTCGTTGACCGGCGTGATCGAACCTTTGCGTACGGGGAACTCGACCTCTTTGAGTGTCACGTAGGTGTAGATGTCGTCGTCGGTCAGCTCGTTCATGTGTTTCTCCTTGACGGGAACGTCGGAGGCCGAACCGGCGGTGCGCGAAATGACCATCGACTTGGTGACACCCTCCAATTCGTAGCGGTCAGGATTCTCGACCAGGTTGCCGGTGGCGCCTTGAATGAGGAGCTGCACGTGGTCGTACTGGTCGAAGATGTTGTCCTCGACCTCGTTGGTGAGAATCGCGATGCCGTAGCGGCCGTCCTTCGATTCGAGGTAGAGGGTCCGTTCCGAAACGGTGTAGTCGATTGTCGAGGTGGTAAGTTGGGTGTTCTCGCCCGCATTGCGGTTGTCGGGGTTGCTCACGACGATGCCTTCGATGATGACGTAGTCTTCGATCTTCTTGTTGAGGGCGTAGTTTTGGCGGAACTCCTCGAAAGTGATGTTGCGGCCGAGCGTCTCTTTGGCCGTGCGTTGCAGCAGATTGAACTCGACGGAGACGGTCTCGTCCCATCCGTCGGTGAATGAGAGCGACACGGCGGCCGAGCGCGGAACCTCTTCGGCGGGGTTGGCGTCGAGCGTGATGACCAGCTCGCGCTCCTCGCTCTCGGCGTCGACGATCTCGATCTCCTGGATCCAGTCCGTATTCTCGGGATCGGAGTATTCGGTCTCCACCGTAATGTCGGAGAAGGGAACGTTGGTCTCGATGACCGACTTGTTCTCGCCGCCGGCCCCGGGGACGATGATCGACGAATTTGCGAATGCGATGCGCGCGTCGATGAGCGCCTTCTGCTTGATGTAGAGCGTGTCGCGCCGCGAATCCACGTCGGAGCAGAGGACGATGCCCGCCTTGCGTTTGAAATCCTCGTTGAATTCGCATTCGGCCGTGATTGTGGCCTTGCCGTCCGTCGTCTCGCCGCACGCGAGGCTCAGCCAGTCGGATTCGTTTATCCGTTCGATATGGTATGCGCCGTTGGTGTAGATGTCGATGTCGAACGAGTTCGCATCGGCCTCGACGATGAACTCTTTTTCCAATGCACCCAGTTTGACGAGGTCGATGTCCTCGGCGTCGACATTGGTGCAGGCAGCTGCGACTCCGACCGCAGCGGCGATGCTCCAAAACTTGAATATCGATTTGCGAAAGTTCATGTTGTTTCGGTTTTGTCGTTGTTGTTTTTCCGGTCAGGCGGCCGGCTGTCGTCCGCCGCCCGACCGAAATGCGTTTAGTTGTAACGTATCGTGAGCGTACCGATTCGAACCTGACAGTTGGCGGCCGTGATCTCCGGCGTGAGCGTGCCTTTTTCGATGCCCAGATTCGTCGGATAGGTCGAAGCGCTGCTGCTCGGGGCGATGTCTGTCACCTTGTCGGCTACTTGCAGGCGCAACACCACCTTCTCCTTGCCGAAGCAATCGGCCGGCAGCCGGCGCAGATGCTCGGTGTAGCCCGGCGTCGAGTCCTGCGATGTCCCGCTCCACCATACGATCGAACGCTTCTTGATGATCGGGCAGTCGGGAACGGGCCGGAACGTCGTGCCTCCGTCGACGGAGTAGAGCAGATTCCAGTGCGCAGGGCCGGTCAACGAGGTGTTGTTCATGTTTCCGTGTCCCCAAACGATGCCGAAAATCAGGTTCGATCCGGTGATGCCCTGCGTCGAGAACGAGATGTCGAAATATTTGCCTTCGTCCTTGTCGAAATCCCACCACTGGCGCGAGAGCACGACGCTGCCATTGGGCACCAGTCCCTTCTGTTCGGAAGTTCCGCCGCCGTTGCCCGAGCAGACGACATTGTTGAAGTCCGGTGACCCGGCCTGCGTGGCGTCGTACTTGTCGATCTCGCCCTCGCCGATTTCCGGTGTGAGGTCGTTCTGGCGGTCGTTCCAGTTCCACTCGACGATGGTCTTCGAGAATGGCTCTTCGGTCAGGGCGATCTCTCCCTGCGTCATGGCGCGCAGCTGGTAGCGGCCGAGGTCGCCGAAACGGACGGGCGCCACGTCGTCGGCTACGACGATACCCCGGAACGTGCCCGAACCTTGGGCTACGACCGAATAGAATTCCAGATCGCGTCCCGAGCTGAAACGGCGCCAGGGTACGGCCGCATTGGTCAGCATGTGGATTACTTCGCCCGTCTTGTCGTAGCACATCAGCGGTGCGACGTCCCAGCGCGGCGCGGTGGCGCCGATTGGGTTCACGTCGTCTTTGAGCGAGTAACCGTCGGTGCAGTTGGTGTAGGCGCCGTCCTTGCACATGATTTCCAGGTCGGGTACCGAGACCAGCGTGAAGATGTCGTCGTCGGTGAGTTCGGCGATGCATTTGGTCTTGACGGGAATCTTGAATTCGTCGGGTGTCGATGTCTCCAAAATGTTGGCCGCCGTCAGTCCCGTGATGGTGTAGCATTCGGGGACGGCCTTCTTTTCGAGGATGGCGCCGTCGAGCGAGAGCCGCACCTTCGAGAAACGTTCCAGCGTGTTGTCGTCTTCGGTTGCGAATTTCAGGCAGAAACCGTAGCGGCCGTCCGTCGATTCGAGGTAGACCGTGCGGTCGTTCTCGGTACGGTCGAACGCATACTGTCCGGTCTGGGGGCTCGAAACGATGTTCTTGCTGGCCGGGTCGCTGACCACGAATCCCTCGATATAGCCCGCCAGCGAGATTTCGCCCGGGGTCATTCCGCGTACGGTCGCGAAGTCGACGGCGGTGGGATAGGCTCTCTGGGTGATTTTGCAGACTGCCGAAACGGAGGCGCCCAATGCGTCGGCGTAACTGAGGTTGAGCGTGGCGGAACGGGCTTCCGAGCTGTCGTTCTGAGTCAGCGAGAAGGTCAGCCCCTCGTCCGTGAGCATGGGTTCCGACAGCCACTCGTTGCCCTCCTCGACGGGGGTATCGTAGGTGATATCGTAGACGATTTGGTCGGCGTAGGGTACGAGATTATTTGTCGTGGCCGGAATCGTGCACTGTTGTGCATAACCCTCGTAGGTCTCGACGGAGCTGTCCAGTTTGAGCGAAGGCTCGGCGATTCCCTGCGAGATGCTCAGCACCGAGGTGGTGGCTGTGCCCTCGGCGTCTTCGATGAAGAGGGTCAGGTCGGCCAGGCGCGTGGAGCCGGCCTCGTTGTCCTCGACGGCGAACGACACGCCCTCGTGCGTGATGGCGACCTCGGAAATCCAGGGCGTAACGGGTTGCGCCTGCGGTTTGTCGTCGCCCTCTTCGCTTTCGGCGCGCGTCACGACGGGTACGGGTTCACCGGGCACTCCGTCCGCATCGTAGTAGGTGACGGAAGCCTCCACGTCGTCGATGCAGTACCGCAGGTTGGTGTCGATGGGAGCGAAGATTCGCGATGGCGCCTTCAATAGCGCTACGGCGGGTTTGGCGAACGCGAGCGACGGTTCGGTGACGGTGCCCGCTTGGGTGAACGTTACGGTGTCGGCCAGTTCGCCTTTCTGGAAGACGACCCCGACTTTGCGCGAAATACCGTAGTTGGCCGCGTAGGTGAAGACGATTTCGTGGTTGCCGTAACCTTCGAGCTTGTTGAGCGACGCCCACTTCACGTTGCGCGTGAAGCGTGCCGTCCACTCTCCGTTCGAATAGACCAGCACGTGTGTCGAGCCGGCCTCTTTGCTCAGCGACAGTTCCC
>ULQX01043650.1_pt1 | contig 11878 bp, 10 predicted proteins | sample 1954941 | NCBI WGS metagenome assembly ULQX01 (sample SAMEA4835667, study PRJEB28245) | human gut metagenome | biome: gut microbiome; material: fecal sample | place: Denmark | collected 2008
TATAATTATTAATGGTATTGAGTTATATTTAATTAATGAAAATGCTAATGTGATATATATTCTTTAGATGTTTCACGTGAAACATCTTATGTGATATTTATAAGTTATATATATGTTTCACGTGAAACATTATTAGTTGTGGCAGCTGAATAAATATATGCAAGTAAATGCAAGAACGCGAACATATATGGAAATCGAGGAGTTATGGGGAGAATAATAGCAATAGCAAATCAGAAGGGTGGCGTAGGCAAAACTACGACAGCAATTAACCTTTCAGCATGTCTTGCTGAAAAAGGTCAAAGAGTTCTAGTTATAGATATAGATCCGCAGGGAAATACGACAAGTGGATTGGGGATAGCAAAGGACAATGTAGATAATACAATATATGAAGTTATGTTGCAAGAAATTGATATATCTGATGCAATATGTAAAGATATATTTGAAAATCTTGATATCATTCCATCTAATGTAAATCTTGCCGGGGCAGAAATTGATTTGATTGATATTGAAAATCGAGAATATATTTTAAAAAATGCAATTAATACAGTAAGAAATAATTATGATTATGTTATATTGGATTGTCCTCCATCACTAAGTATGCTTACTGTAAATGCGATGACAGCAGCTGATACTGTATTAGTTCCAATTCAATGTGAATATTATGCGTTGGAAGGTTTGACTCAGCTTATACATACAATTAATCTTGTAAAGAAAAAATTGAATCCACTTCTTGAACTTGAAGGTGTTGTATTTACAATGTATGATTCGAGAACAAATTTGTCACTTCAGGTTGTAGAGAATGTTAAGGATAATTTAAAACAGAATATTTATAAGACAATCATACCTAGAAATATCAGACTTGCAGAAGCACCAAGTCATGGATTGCCGATTAATAAGTATGATACAAAATCATCAGGAGCTGAGAGTTATAGGATGCTTGCAGATGAAGTTATGAGTAGATGATTACCTATGTCTTATTAAATTGAAAGTGATATAACAAAATTATTAAATGAGTTGGAGGAAATATATAAATGGCAGTTAGCAAAAAAACCTCATCCAGTAAAAGTTCATCAAAAGGACTTGGTAAAGGATTGGGACGTGGAATTAATGCTTTAATTCCGGAAGAGCCAGCAGAAACAAATGAAAAAGTAATAGTTAAAGAAGTTGTGGTTAAAGAGCCGGCAGAGACAAAGGTAAGATTATCTCAAGTTGAGCCAAATAGAGAACAGCCAAGAAAAATGTTTGATGAAGATGCCCTTATTGAATTATCTGAATCAATTAAACAGTATGGTGTATTACAGCCATTACTTGTGCAGAAAAAGGATAATTATTATGAAATAATTGCCGGTGAGAGAAGATGGAGAGCAGCAAAACTGGCAGGAGTCAAAGAAGTGCCGGTTATTATAAAAGATTATTCTGACCAGGAAGTAATGGAAATTGCTCTTATTGAAAATATTCAGAGAGAAGATTTGAATCCAATTGAAGAGGCACAGGCATATCAGAGACTTATAAAGGATTATCGTTTAAAGCAGGATGAAGTTGCTGAAAAGGTATCTAAATCAAGAGCAGCAATTACTAATTCGTTGAGATTATTAAAGCTTGATTCTAGAGTTCAGGAAATGGTTATGGAAGGAAAATTAAGTAATGGCCATGCGAGAACTATTATTGGAATTGAAGATGGTGATAAGCAATATATGATTGCACAAAAGATTTTTGACGAAAAGCTTAGTGTGCGTGAAGTAGAAAAACTTATGCGTGATCTTGATAAACCTGAAAAACCAGTAAAACAGGCACCAGAAAATGATTTTATTTACAGAGACCTTGAAGATAAATTCAGCAAAATATTAGGCAGTCAGGTTGCAATAAAAAACAAAAATAATAATAAGGGTAAAATTGAAATTGAGTATTACTCTCAGGCAGAATTAGAAAGAATATATGAGATGCTCAAAAAAACACAGGAATAAGGTTTGCTTCGTAAAACAAGGAGGCAATCCTCTCCTCACATGAGGTATAGTGCATCAAAGATGCACATTGGGATTTTGCTTCGCAAAACAAGGAGGATAAGATGATTGATTTTTATGGCTTGTTTTCTGTAGATGCTGCATATGTATTTACGGGAATGGCGGCAGTAACGTTGATTTCGCTAATCATAGCGATTATATCTATATGCAAAACTTCATCAATGAAAAAGAAATACAAGGAATTCATGGGTGGAAGTGATGGAACATCTATAGAAGAACTTATAAAGGGTAATCTGGAAGATGTTAATCAGATTAAAAAACTATCTATTAAGAATGAAAATGATATAAAAGATATATATGAAAAAATGGAATATACATTCCAGAAGATTGGCGTTGTTAAGTATGATGCATTCCATGAAATGGGCGGAAAACTCAGTTTTGCATTATGTATGCTTGATAAGCTGAATAACGGATATCTTGTAAATGTTATGCATAGTAATAATGGTTGCTTTGCTTATGTTAAAGAGATTGTTGATGGTCAGTCTTATATTGAACTTGGCGAAGAGGAACAAAAAGCTCTTGATGAAGCAGTTGCAGGAAGAACCGGCGACGCCATACTTGGCAAAAAGGTTAATGAAATGCTTGAAAATAGTGGAAAAAATAAGTAAAATGGTGCATAATATCAAAGGATATAAATTAGTTTGTGGATAGCACTGTTTCACAAATGAAGATAAGCGTATGTTTCACGTGATGTATTATTTTAGATTATAAATATTAAGAAGACAGTGCAGAAATGAGGAAAAATGTTAGATTTGAAATTTGTCAGAGAGAATCCTGACATTGTTAAACAGAATATTAAAAATAAATTTCAGGATAGAAAGCTTCCGTTAGTTGATGAAGTTATTGAACTTGATGCAAAGGCAAGAGCTGTTAAGACAGAAGCTGATGAACTTCGTGCAAACAGAAATAAGCTTTCTAAGCAGATTGGTGCTTTAATGGGACAGGGAAAGAAAGAAGAAGCAGAAGCTGTTAAGGCTCAGGTTAATGCAGATGCTGACAGATTAAAGGAACTTGAAGCACAGGAAAGTGAACTTAATGCAAAAGTAACTGAGATTATGATGACGATTCCTAACATAATTGATCCTAGTGTTCCAATTGGTAAGGATGATAGCGAAAATGTTGAAATTGAAAAATTCGGTGAACCTGTAGTTCCTGATTTTGAAGTACCATATCACACAGAAATCATGGCCAAATTTAATGGTATAGACCTTGATTCAGCAGGCAAGGTGGCAGGTAATGGATTCTATTACCTTATGGGTGACATTGCAAGACTTCATTCAGCAGTAATTTCTTATGCAAGAGATTTCATGATTGACAGAGGCTTCACATACTGTGTACCTCCATTTATGATAAGAAGTAATGTTGTTACAGGCGTTATGAGTTTTGATGAGATGGATGCCATGATGTACAAGATTGAAGGTGAAGATCTTTATCTTATCGGTACAAGTGAACATTCAATGATTGGTAAGTTTATTGATACAATTACACCAGAATCAGAACTTCCTAAGACTCTTACAAGTTATTCACCATGTTTCAGAAAAGAAAAAGGTGCTCATGGTATTGAGGAGAGAGGTGTATACAGAATTCATCAGTTCGAAAAGCAGGAAATGATTGTTGTATGCAAGCCGGAAGACAGCAAGATGTGGTTTGATAAACTTTGGAAGAATACAGTTGATTTATTCAGAAGTCTTGATATTCCTGTAAGAACTCTTGAGTGCTGCTCAGGCGATCTTGCAGATTTAAAAGTTAAATCTATCGATGTTGAAGCATGGTCTCCAAGACAGAAGAAATATTTTGAAGTAGGTTCATGTTCTAACCTTGGCGATGCACAGGCAAGAAGACTTAAAATCAGAGTTCAGGATGAAAACAAGAATAAGTATTTTGCACATACTCTTAATAACACGGTTGTTGCACCACCAAGAATGCTTATCGCATTTCTTGAAAATAACCTTCAGGCAGATGGAAGCGTAAGAATTCCTGAAGTTTTAAGACCATATATGGGTGGTGAATCTAAGCTTGGCGAATAATTACACCACATTAATATATGTATAATTATTAATATTAAATAAACAAAGTAAACAATTTATTGAAATGCATTTTAATATATGATATATTTTGTAGTTGGTAAATACTGTGAGCAATACATTTTGCCCACAGTATTTTTATGTTATATCAGTGTAAAAATGAATGAACTTGTGCGGATGTATCTGACTGGCGTAAGCATAGTGGATTAGTAAGTATATTACATCTGTAAAGGTTGTAAAAATAGCTAAAATATGATAAATTATACACATAAGCAGAGGTGAATTTGTTTTGAACAGTTTTAGACAAATGGAGGGCAGAACAGTTCTATGAGGTTGGTTAAGATTGATGATTTAAATGGGAGCGAAGTACTTGCTGTTCCGATAATGTCTGCCAAAGATCAGGTTTTAATACAGTCTGACACGGTACTGCGTGGAGAGTATATTGATAAACTGCGTAAGTATAATATTCCATCTGTATACATAAAAGATGATGTAAAATTTGACGTTGAAGAAACTCTTCAAAATTCAAAAAAGGTTGTTGAGAGTATACTTGAGCGTCATATTTATAAACATAATGATGAATTAAAAAGAATAGGTGAGCAGGCTAACAAGATTATTGACAGTGTATTATCTGAACCTGAGGTACTTGAGTCAGTAACAGATATAAGAAATATTAGTACAGATATGTATTCACATTGTATTAATGTATGTGTGCTTTCTACGATTCTGGCATTAAGATTAAAGATGAATGAGCGTCAGGTGCGTAATGTTTCCATGGGTGCGATACTTCATGATATAGGATTGAAGTATATACAGGTTCCGTATATTGATATCAGTGTTTCACAGATGAGAGCATCAGACGTTCCGGAATATAAGAAACATACTATTTATGGATATAGCTCTATTCAGGAAGAAGAGTGGATTTCAGATGTTTCAAAGGAGATTATTCTTCTTCATCATGAACAGGTTGATGGAGAAGGATTTCCATTTAAACAGAAGGGCGACAAATTAAAATCAGAAGTTAAGATTGTTTCAATATGTGATGATTATGACAGTCTTATAAGCGGAATTGGTAATAAGAAGATTAAGGTTTATCAGGCAATTGAGTATATTCGTGTTAATGCAGGTAAGAAGTATGATTCTACTATAGCAGCAAAGTTCCTTGAGACGATTGCATGGTATCCTGTTGGAATAAAGGTTGTTCTTAATGATGGTGATGTCGGAATAGTAATAAGACAGAATAAAGATTCAACTGACAGACCGGTAATAAAAATGCTTACTCATGCAGATGGAAGTGAGTATAATCCACAGACAGAGATAGATTTGTTAAAAAAACTCACATTGTTTGTTGTTGATACATTGTAGGAATGAGGAATATATGAATTTATATTTAAGTGCCATTGGATTTTCAGATATGGATTCAATGAAAGAGTCAAGATTTATCAAGGCGGCTGTCAGACAATGTATTGATGAGGGATACATATTAAAAAATGAATCATTAAAACGTGGGGTTGCTGTTGTAAGGGTAAGTGAGTCGGCAGGGATATATATTTTTGGAAGATACGAAGGAAAGAAGTTCGTATATGAATATTATTACCCATTTATAATAGGAAATAAAATCTCTGAAAATGATGAGCTTACAATAGAAAGGCATGTTGATAAGGAATCATATTCTATTGTATGTGATGAATCGCGGACAGGTGTGACCCTTATTTTTTATTTACAAAATGTCATGGATTATATGAATTATGTAACTAGCCGTCCTGATTATATAAAAGGTTCATTTAATCCGGATACAAGGAATGCTATTGCAAAATGTCCTATAAAAAATACACCGGTGGTATTGTCAGCACTTTCACTTGGTGGTATGATTCTTTTGCCGATAGATAAAAACAGTCGTAAATCAGCTAAAAATACAGAAGCTGAAAAAAAGCGAAGAAAGCTTATTGCAGCGGCAAAAAATGGTGACGAAGAAGCAAGGGAGAGTCTTACAATTGAAGATATTGATACATATACAAAGATTTGTCAGAGGATTATGTATGAAGATGTATTTTCAATTGTTGATTCAACATTTATGCCGTGCGGAGTTGAATGTGACCAGTATTCGGTAATAGGTGAAATTCTTGAGTTATCAAAAGAGCGTAATTCTTATACGGGAGAGAATATATATATTATGAATCTTGAATGTAATGATGTTGAATTTACGCTGGGGATAAATGAAAAACATTTACTCGGGGAACCTATGGTAGGCAGACGTTTCAAAGGGCAGATATGGCTTCAGGGAAATGTTAAATTTAACAAATAACAAAAATAAAATGACAGGAGAGAAATGCTATGAAAAGGTTAAGAGGTATAGGCGTACAGCTTGTTATATTTTTTATAATTGCAATCAGTATTCCTACATTCATGTTGGCAATTGATGTTGTTGTTACAACAAAGTCAACGCAGAGAAGTAATATGCAGCTTACAAGTGAGCAGACACTTCAGGAGACAAAGAAAGGTTTTGAGACTTATTTAAAAACACTAAGTCAGCCTATCGATTTGCTTACACGTAAAAATGAAGTTAAGCATCTTGAAGATCAGGGAACTATTGATGATAATGTAAAAGCAATTCAGGATTCACTTTGTGCATCAGTTAAGGTTACAAGCGGTGCAAAGAGAGCATTCTTTACAACAAAGACTGGATATAAGATTACAGGCTGGGTTGAGCCAAATCCTGCAAATGGTAAGACAACTAATAAGAAAACAGTTGTGACTAATGCCAATGATACATCAAAAGTATGGTATAAGAACAGTATTGGTCTTGCTGCAAGAAATAATGTTTACGCATATATGAGCGACCCATATAAAGACAGCGAGACAGGTGATACAATTTTTACTGTTTCACAGGAAATTAAGTATAAAAACAATGAAAATTACGGCGTTGTGGGTATGGATATTGATTTCTCAGAAGTAACAGAGTATGTTCAGAATATTGGTCTTTTAAATACTGGTTATGTTCTTCTTGTTGACAGCAACGGACAGGTTATCGTTGATAATGAAAGAAATACATATTGCAGCGGAAGTGTTACATCACTTGGCTTCTGGGATAAGTTAAACAGTTACAAAGGCAGCGAAAATGAATATGGCATCAATATTTTCTCAGAAAAGATTAATGGTGAAAATGTAGAAGTTATCGCTACGAAGGATGAGGTAACAGGATGGACACTTGTTGGTTTTGTAAGTGATAAAGAAACTGCTTCAGTTGTTTCAAAGATTACAACTGCTACAGTAAGAACAGGTGCTGTTTCATTTATAATCGGTATTATAATTGCTATTCTTGTAACTATGACATTTACAAAAGAAATCAAGAAGATTAACGGTGTTATGAAGAGTGTAGCTTCTGGAGATCTTACACAGAGAATTCCTATAAGAAAGAAGAACGAATTTGGTACACTTGAGAATAACTTTAATGAAATGGTAGATAATGTATCTGTACTTATAAAAGATGTGGAAGAACATTCAGAAATTATTATTAAGTCTTCAGAAAATATTTCAGAAATCAGCAAGACTACAACTGAGACTGTAAATCAGGTATCAGAAGCTATACAGAGTGTATCTACAGGTGCTGTTGGACAGGCTGAGAGTACAAGCAATGCTACTAAGGAAGTTGAAAATCTTGCAGAAAAACTTCATGAGACTAAGGCATATGTAAGTGATATTAATGATATGTCAGTTGAAACACAGAAGTTAAGTAATCAGGGTATTGAGATTGTTGATAACCTTATCGGTAAGGCACAGCAGTCTATTGATAATTCAAGACTTTCTAAGGAAGTTATGAAGGAAATGGTTGAAAGTATTGAAAAGATTAACTTCATTTCAAATGCGATTACAGAGATTACAGAGCAGACAAATCTTCTTTCGCTTAATGCAAGTATTGAGGCTGCAAGAGCCGGTGAGAGCGGACGTGGATTTGCTGTTGTTGCTGATGAAATCAGAAAGCTTGCTGAACAGTCACAGGCTTCTACAGATGAGATTAAGCAGATTGTAAATGAGATTTCAGAAAAGTCACAGCTTGTTGAGAAGACTCTTGATGAGACAGATGACATTATAACAGAACAGAATATGTCAATTCAGGATACTAAGAACCTGTTTAATACAATTTCTAATTCAGTTAATGCACTCAAGGAAGGTCTTGATAATATTACAAATCTTAATACTCAGATGGATGACAGCAGACAGAGCGTTATTGAGAAGATGGAAGATGTTGCTGCAATTTCAACAGAAACAGCAGCAGCAGCAGAAGAGGTTACTGCTTCAGCAGAAGAAGTAAATGCTACAATGCACAACCTTAACCAGTGCACAATCGAGCTTGATGAGATTGCTGTCGCATTGAAAGAGTCAATTGACAAGTTTACTCTTGAATAAGATTGTGAGCCAAATTTTATGTGGTGATGGTGATTTAATTGTATTTGACCATGTAAGTAATATATGATACAATAATTGGTATGTTAATGAGGAGTAATCTTTATTGGCATACCAATTTTGTTCCCTTAGTTAAATGGATATAACGGGGTCCTCCTAAGACCTTATTGTAGGTTCGATTCCTATAGGGAACGCTCTATTTTAAGCGGTAATGAGAGAAAAATCATTGCCGTTTTTTTATTGTTTTTCTGCTAACAGCAAATCAAAAAATGAGCATTTTTGCTAACAGAAAATGCAAATTGCTAACAGTAAAATTATTGTAGATTTGCTAACAGAAATGAAAAGCTATAATGCAACTGGTGTAAAGGGTTGTAAATTAGTGTAGCTAACAAAAGGGAAATGATTAAAAATATTTCTGCTTGGAAAATATCAAGCCTGAATGAGTATTCCGTTCAGATTAGATTAGGTTCTAATCTGGGCGGATTTTTTTTATTTCAGGGAGAAGGAGGATGCCTATGGCAGAAAAAGTGGATCAGATGGATCCAGATGAAAAGATTGTTGAAATAGCGATTGAACGGCTAAGAGTATTTGAAAACCATCCGTTCCGAGTGGAAATGGATAGCCAGATGAAAGATCTTCAGGACAGTATACATTATTATAAATAAGGAAGTGGAGAGAATATCAAAAAAGGCTGTTGAGGTATTGAAGCAGAAGGATATCATTCAGATATTTCCATCAATGAGGAAGAATAACCGTACTGTCAGGGTGTTAAAAGAGCCAAAGACAGACAGCAGTATCAGAAAAGTATATATTCCTTCATCCGTGGCCATTCTTCTTGCGGAGCTTCGGGAAGAGCAGAATGAAACAATAGAAGCACTCGGAGACATGTATGAAAATTACAATCTGGTGATGGCAACGTCCTATGGACTGCCTCTTGGAGAGAGCTATCTGCGTGACAAAATGCAGGAAGTCATAGACAGAGAAGGTTTACCGGATGTGGTATTTCACAGTCTGCGTCATACGAGTGTAACATATAAGCTGAAATTGAGCGGAGGAGATATCAAGGCCGTGCAGGGAGATTCGGGACATGCACAGGCAGATATGGTAACAGAAGTATATGGACATATCCTGGATGAAGACCGTAAGAAAAATGCACAGCTGATCGAGGATGCATTTTATAAGAAAGAAAATCTGAATCCGGATATGAAGCGGCCGGATACAGGAAAGAAGAAAATCGAAGTGCCGGATGGAATAGATGCAGAGGCACTTATGAAGGTGCTGAACAATCCGGAAATGGCAGCTATGTTGGCAGGACTGGCGAAGGGTGTAACTGTATAAATATATGTATTGAGAATGGCGGAAGATTAATCTTCTGCCTATTTTTTGGTGAATCGAATGGCCACTAGATAATGAATAAAAGAATGTATAAAATATTATCAGCCATGAAAGTACACTTTGTCTGAAAATGATTGGAAACACAAGGATGAAATATATGATAGAATATAGAAAAAGCATTGAATATGTAAATCGTAAGTTATAAGAGAAAATATGACAGATGGATTGTAAATGTGTATGAAGATTTGATGAACAATATATCGCAGCACTAGTTAATGAATTTAAGGGAGAAGAATTCATTGACATGGATACAAAATATTTTGATAAACAAAACATAAGACTTAAGGCTGAAAGCGTTGATGAGAAGAATCTCTTTGGTTTATATTATGATTATGATTCTTCTTTTGAACATGGATTGTGGGGAGCAATTCGTGAATATTCTTTGGTAAAATGCAATAATCCAGCTCACAAATATCATTGCATTCCAGATATTGAGGATGAGACAAGGCTTAAGACAGTTCTGCCAGATTGTATTATGGTTATGAACAAAACAGTGTCTTTTTTGAATGAACTGTATGGTATTCCAGAGCAATTATTAAACGAGGTAATTAATTTTGAAATCAAATCTATTGTTGAATAAGATACATTTAATTCAACAAGAATTTATTATTTGAGCAAAGAGAGACAGAGGGTTTGTGAACGTAGTATGCATTCAAACACTTTTTTTAATTCGATTATTAGTGAATTTGAAACAAAATAACAGAATTGTGCTATACTATTGTTCGACAAAAATTTACTTACATATTTCAAAATATTTAGGAGGATAAACAATCATGTGTACAGCAGCAACTTATAAATCAAAAGATTTTTACTTTGGAAGAACCCTCGATTATGAATTCTCTTATGGTGATCAAATTGTAATTATACCACGTAATTATTCGTTTCATTTTCGTTATATTGGAGATAAAAAAAAGCATTATGCAATGATTGGAATGGCTCATGTTGCAGAAAACTATCCGTTGTATTATGATGCGATGAATGAAAAAGGAGTGGCGATTGCTGGACTGAATTTTGTCGGAAATGCTGTTTATTCCGAGGTTCAGTCAGATGTAGAAAATATTGCACAGTTTGAATTCATTCCTTGGATATTGAGTCAGTGTGCTTCTTTGGCAGAAGTTCGGGAGCTTCTTGATCGAATTAATATTGTGAATACTCCTTTTAGTGAACAATTGCCATTAGCGCAATTACATTGGATAATTTCTGATGAAAACGAATCAATTACGGTAGAATCTATGTCACATGGTTTGCATATTTACGATAACCCGGTAGGAGTGCTTACGAATAATCCGCCATTTCCACAGCAGATGTTTCAATTAAACAACTATATGCATTTGTCCCCAAAACAGCCAGAGAACACTTTTGGCGAAAATTTGGCTCTTGATGCATATAGTAGAGGTATGGGAGGAATAGGTCTTCCGGGAGATCTCTCATCTTCCTCTCGATTTGTGCGTGTTGCTTTTACAAAGATACATGCAATTTCAGGTGAATCAGAGAAAGAGAGTGTTAGCCAGTTCTTTCACATTCTCGGATCCGTGGATCAGCAACGTGGATGTTGCGAGGTGGCTGATGGAAAATATGAAATTACATTATATACATCTTGTTGTAATGTTACAAAAGGCATTTATTATTACAATACTTATGAAAATCATCAGATAAGTGCGGTAGATATGTATGCGGAAGATTTGGATGGTAATAACTTGATCTGTTATCCTGTAATTCAAGGAGAACAAATCAATTATCAAAATAAATAGTATTTATAAATAAGAAGTAGGAAGGAAATTACCATGACAAAGGAAGAAGTAGAAAAACTCTGGATGGATAATCCGGAATCAATGAAGTTTTTAAAGAATGCTACAAAGTTTTATAATTTAATGATGATGTACCGTTGTGCTATCCGGGAAATTCAAACCAAACTTGAGGTTTTAGATGATGAATTTTCAGTTGAGAACAATCGAAATCCTATTTCATTTATAAAGACAAGAATTAAGAAACCCAATAGTATTTATAATAAACTGCAGAAAATGGGACATGATT
>ULQX01042732.1_pt1 | contig 11876 bp, 9 predicted proteins | sample 1954941 | NCBI WGS metagenome assembly ULQX01 (sample SAMEA4835667, study PRJEB28245) | human gut metagenome | biome: gut microbiome; material: fecal sample | place: Denmark | collected 2008
GACGAAAAGATTGCGGCAGAGCTGAATCGTAAAAAGGCAGAAGATATTGTTGCCAATGCACTGGCAAATGGTGTGACTGCCGAAGAAATCGCTGAACTGCTGAAATAACAACGGCTCAGCCATCATAATGAACAAGCCCGACTTCCCTACTGCTGGGAGGCCGGGCGTTTTAATTTGCGTTGCTTTTTACGACAGTCTGTGATACACTCTTATAAAAGGAGTGTTGAATCATGGAAAATAATAAAAAGCATGTGCCGGATTATGAAATTTCGAGTCGTGATATGCAATTCTCGTATGTTGATGGCAAAGGTAAGGATTTTGATATTGATTCGGATGTAAAATTTTTTCAAAGTCTCCGAACTGTAAAACCAAAAGAAGGAGGTCAAAGTGAAAATAACGGAACTGATAAGTGACTTTAACTCACTATTTTCTTATTTTGTTCCAGGAGCAATTTGCGTCTGGGTTTATACTCGTCTTTCGATGAAAAAAATTGAGTATGCGGCATACGTTATTATTAGTATTTCGCTTGGATATCTTTTCAAGAATTTTGTGGATGGTTACGCGCCACAATGTTTAATTGCAGTAGTTCCGTCGGCCCTACTTTATGTTGCCATTGGTTTTATTTGCGGTATCTTATTTTATTTAATAAAGAATAGTTTTCTGGCAAGAAAATTCTTTGCCCATTTTCTAAGTGTTGAAACTGCCGACAATATTTGGACTAAATTCTTTGATACGAAACGTGGCACAAAGATTCTAGTTTTTACAAAAGATGGGAAGGTAATCTACGGAAAACTTTCAAGTGCTGATGATGATTACATTGTGGTGATTCATCATTGTACGGCAAATAGTGCCGATGATATCCCAACCGCACTTAAAGAGCATCGTGTAGATGGAACTGTCCTTTGCATCAAGATGAATGAAGTTGAGCGATTTGAACTCATGTACATGGATAACAATTCCCCGTATCAAAAGTTCAATATTGGCGGATTAGTTGAGATGCCAAAACACTAAGTTAAATAACATACAACTCCCCTGTTGGACGGATGCCATCCGACAGGGTTTTATTTATGTCATTTTAGTTAGTTCAGGCTTACCATTCATACCCACAGTTTTTACACTTGAATTGTTTGCCGGGCTTTCTGTTTGCCCAGCCCCATATTGCTACATCAATCAACTTTGCATTTTTTAATCGAGGTGAAGTATATATGAAAATTGAAATTGATATAAAAGAACTCGCTACTCTCATCAACATGATTGGAGAGCAGCGAGAACCTGTTGGTAATGCAGACGACCTAGCCAAAGAAATTTGTAAAAACTTTTCTCAAGAAATGGCCTTAAAATTTAGTTGTCGTACTTGAGCACGCCAGATTTTTCGAGAGTAGCAACAAGAGATGCGGTAGCGTCTGCGACTGCCATATTGTACGCAGCGGCAACCTTTTGCTCAAAATCAGAATGAGTGGTGTACATGACTTCATTTGAGTCTCTGTCGGTATATTTAGATTCTCGTCTATAATCGCCTGACACGAAGATCCCATCCTTAGTAGGGGTTACAATAATCAGAGACACGTTACTTCACATCCTTTTCTTTGGAGGTATTTATGTATTATTTTGCACATTACGAAAAAGATCAAAACTATTTTGCATCTGATTGTAATAACTCAAAGGACGGAAGTGTTGAAGCCAAAATTTGGAACAAAGGAACTCATTATTGGGAGCAGAAATGTTTTTCTACGTTCGAAGAATTCAAAGCTTTTACGGATCAACTATGTATGGCTGACGAGGAATTTCTGTCACGCGGTAAGATTCAGTATCATCTATGACGATTAAATCGATTTCTTCACTTACGGAGTCATATTTCTTTGCGGTCAAAGAAGTCATTTTCTTTACGAAGTCAACCATATTAGAGAAGTCCATATTACTAATATCGTAGTTGCCTTTATGAAACTCTTCTGCGTATACGTCGTGCATTCCAGATGCCACAGCATAGTCTATCCCAATATTAGGGTGAACTATTTTACTGCTTGTGTCTGTATAAAGAATGACGTTATTTCCATCTTCAATAGCCGCATCGATTAGGTAAACAATATTTTTGCTGGTTCTTGCTGATAATTCCTGTAAGAGAAAATCGAGCTCTTCTTTTACGGACATTAACATCATGTCAGAAATTTTTAAGAGGTCAAGAATTACCATATGTGTTTTTTGTTTATTATCTAACTCGCCAGCTCCGGTGAATGCAACTGCGTGACCTTGTTTGGTTAGGTAAGATTTCTGAGCAAAGTTGTCGTGCCATTCTTCCACTATTTTATTAGTATCAGGGTCCGTTAGTGTAATTGTTGTACACACATCAGTGGATACAACAATACCGTTTTTGTTACAGACAGCTAGTGCTAGAGACATTCTAATTCACTTCCCTCTTACCATTCGTAACCGCAGTTCCGGCATTTAAATGTCTTCCCTGCCTTCTTGGACCAGAATCCCCAAACAACAGCGTCAACCACTTTGCTCGTACCGGATATTTTTTCAATATCAGGTGAACCGCAGGTTGGGCAGGTAGGCACATACTTCGGATGTTCTTTCTCCTCCAAATCGGCTCTATATTGAGCGTCAAATTCGGTAGCTTTGAGTTGTATTTTCTTTAGGTGCTCTTTATCAATCTCTGAGATATTTCTTTTAGGATTGGTCTTTGCTTTCCAATCGTACTGTTCTCGTTCTTTCATTCGAGTCCAGTTCTCATATAAAATAAGGTCTCTTATACAAAAGGCACACAATGTATCCCATCTTGAATAAAATTTATCGCAGAACGGGCAGTATTTAACATATTTTTCCATTTTTGATTTCTCCTCTCAAACCGATATTAACTTTCTTCGGCGTTAAAGATGGAAAGGTTGAAGCGACTGCACTAAAGCGAATTGCAGATTCTTTAAACAACCTCATTAACACTTATGTTGCATGGGCAGACACTGTTGAGCAGGATTATAGCATATCTAATTTTATCAAATGGTTAAAAAACAGTCAAGGTGAGATTGTAGCAACAGAGCTTAGAATGTACGCTCTCAAAGCGGCCACACTCGCTCTGAATATGGTTTTTGCCATGTTTGCAAGCTGGGCAATTTCTGCTGGAATGAACGCCTTCATTAACTGGATGAAGAATGCGAAGACGCACTCCGAACAGCTGATTTCTACGATGGAAGATGCACATGATGCCGCAGAAGAAGCGCAGCAGGATGTTGATGACATCCAACAAAAGCTGGATGACCTTGACCAAAAGGTAAAAGACCTTGGTGCAGAAAAAATTGAGGACATTGTTGACCCACAAGAGAAAGCAAAGATTCAGGAAATCAACAATCTGCTGGAGACTCAACTTCGATTGAAGAAGCAAATCGCTGACGATGAAAATAATAAAGCAAACAAGGCTGCGTCTGACGTATTCAATGACAAGTCAGAAGTTGTGGTATCTAATGAAACCCCAACGTCTTATGCAGAAGCTGATCCGAATGGCATTGGAGTGACTGTCACTCCGTCTAAGAATGTCACACGGACGGAAGCTTTGCGTGAGCATACAGCTAGAGTCAACGAGCTGTCGGATGCTTATGTAAAACTCATGTCGGATGAGAATGCAACCGATGAGGAACGTGCTCAGGCAAAGAAAAATCTTGAAGATGAAATCAGCCTTACAAATAATGCTGGCACAAAAGTTTCTGAGCTTGCGGATATGTATGAGACAGATGCTTCTAAATACGGAGATGTTTCTGCCGAAGTTCAGGAATGTACAGATTCAATGCAAGGAGCAAGTGATGCTCTTGAGCGTGCAAACAATCTGCTAAACGGTACAACAAGCGTCGAAAATACAAATCTTGATACCTTTAAGAGCAAATTCAAGGACGTAATCGAGGAAATTGATAATGGCTATCTGTCTATGCAGGAAGCTATTGCTCAATACAAAGACCTCTCTCCCCTGCAAGCATTTGGCAGTATGACTGGCGAGGCCATCATCAATATTGATTCTGACACAGCTCATCAGACTGAAGCTGAAGCTACCGCTCTTGCAAAGCTTCATGAAATTTCTGACGCAAATAATATCTCGTTTGAGGATTTAATCGGTGCATTTGAACAACTTGGTATCGTTGCCACAAGCGATACTAGCGGAATTGCAAACTATACAACTCAGCTTGAAGAGACCATGAAAGCCATTGATAGCTTGCAATCTTCGTATAAATCTTGTTCTTCTGCTGTTGAGGAGTACAACAAATATGGTTATCTGAGCACTGACACTATGCAGTCTTTGCTTCAGATGGATACAGAATATCTAAATTGTCTTGACCTGAAAGATGGAAAACTCCAGATTAACAAGCAGAGATATGCAGAATTACTGGCTGCTCAGTATGCACAAACAGAGATGGAAGCGATTGAACAGGCTATTACCGAGTTGAATACAATCGCCAAAGAGGATTCCGCTGAAAAGACAGAATCTCTTACTACTGCGACCGAAGAGGAAAAGAATAAGCTTGTTGCGCTCTGTCCTGCTTTGAAGGACGCAACTACTGGTACTGGTGAACTAGCAGCCGCTTTTGCTGCCGCTCAGGGTGCTGCTAACGGTGATAATGCAGATGAAGTTCAGGCAAAAATCGACTCTGTCATGAATGCCCTCAATACAAAGCTGACTCTGCTTCACGATAATATGAGTGCAGCAATCAATAACGGTAGCGCACTTAGTAATCAGCTTGGCGGGTTCTCAAACAGTACAAAATCCGCCTCTAAGTCAGTGTCTGACGCAGCATCTGCTTTTGATACTCTGTCAAAGGCAATGAAAGAGTATAATCAGTATGGCTATATCTGCGCAGATACAATGAAGTCTCTTGCCGGTCTTGAGGATAAGTATACTGCCTGTTTGACAGAACAGAATGGCAAGTTGGTACTGAATACAGCTCAGTTCCGTAAATTCATCAAGACACAACTTGAGGAAGCAAACGCTGCCGATGATGGTGGTAAGTCTGCCGGTGAGCTAAATAAGATTCTTGATTGGCTGAATTCCAGTGTTGATTCTGAAACCATCTCTTTTGAGCAGCTAACCGATGCCATCAATGGCTACGGCACTGCGATGGACGATGCTAAGGAAAAGACGGACGCTATAAAATCCGCATTTTCTGACCTTTATGACGTTGGAACAAAGAAGAAGGATAATGACTTTGGCTTCCTGGACGCGGATTCTATTGAAAAGAAGTATCAAGCGATTCGGGACCTGTATGATAAGACTGACTTGTTTACCAATCCGGCATACAAGGACGCTTTGAATCCTGAGACTGGTGAAATCGATTATAATAGCGATGCGTTCAAACAGATGTTTGCTGACCATCTTGCAGAACTTGCGACTACGGCTCGTAAGACTGGCGGTGCCGCTGGAGAATATCTGGCTCAAGGTTTTGAGGATGCTGCCGCTAAGATTTCTCAGAATGTGATGAGCATTCGGGAATACATCGACGGAATCGGTTCTTCCCTGCAATATGCAACTGACCGTATTGACCATTTCCAGAGTGGCTTCTCTGATATTTCTGATATTGTCAAAGAGTATAACACTTATGGCGGTCTGAGCATTGATAATTATCAGAAGCTCATGAGCCTCGATGACAATTATATCAAATGTCTGAGTCTTGAAGGCAATCAGCTAAAATTCAATACCGAAGAGTACAAGAAACTTTTCATTGCCAAATTGAATGCAATGGCTGATGAGTACGATAAGGCTAAAGAGACCCAAGCTCTCGCAGCTCGGCTCCGTGAGTTGGCAGAGGCAGTTGGAAAATCAGCTGATGGCTTTACCATGGCTACGGATTCCGCTAAGAATTTCGAAGACACACTTTCGAACATCAAATCACTTTTATCTGACTTGATTGGTGTCTTTGAGCAGTTCAATACAGACAAGTCCAATGACCTCAAGATTCAGGGTGATGCATGGCTTGAAGTAATTGACAAGCGAATCGACGCACTGAACGAACAGAACGATGCTCAGGAACGTGCCATTGAACTCTCCAAGGCTCAGGATGCACTCGAAAAAGCAAAGGCCAATAAGACGGTGCATGTCTATCATGCTGGTGGCAGTGGCTTTGAATGGGAAGCCGATGAAAGCGCTGTTCGTGATGCACAATCTACGTTGAATGATACGATTCGCAAGAACCGCAAAGAAGACGAGATTGAGCGGCTGAACAAGCTGAAAAAGGCAGTCCAGGAGAACAACGAGCTAATCGGTTCCAGCTTTGAGGATTACGAGAAGAAGAAGAAATATCTCGCAGAATTCGATAAGATGACCTACGATGATATGATTTCTTACAATGAAAATTGGAAAAACTCTATCCTCGGCAACATGAAGTCCACACAGGTCGTCACGAATGTCAATGATATTATCACTAAGATCGAGAAGCTGGTCACAACACTTGAGACGCTGAACAATGTGTTGACGTGGATCACTACACTTGGCAAAAGTACAGATGGCGGCGGACTGACAGGTTTGTTCAGCAAGAATGGTCTGTTTGGTATGCTTGGTGATTTCATTGGTACGGCTAATACCAAGGGGCTTGAAACAGCAGCGAAGGAAGCGCTTGGAACGTTCCTCGATAATACCGGCGCGATGCTTGAAGCAAACGAGAACAATCCCATCGTTAAGGCAGCAACCGGTCTGTGGGATAAGCTGAAAGGAATCTTCTCTGGTAAAATCGTGGCGACGGGCGTTGAAGCTGGTGTGGACGAGACTCTGGCTACTTTGGCGAAAAAGGAAGTCGTTCAAAAAGGCGCTTGCAATCTACTCACACGGTTCGGTGGAGCTGCGTCAACAGAAGTTGTAACCGAGATAACAAAAGGAGTCTCTTCAGCTCTCCCTGTTATTGGTCCGCTCATCGCAGTCGTAGCGAATAATGCTGTCCAGCAGCTTGGTAAAATCAGCAAAGAAAATACTAAGATTTGGTCAGACAAGAATAGCACGACTGGCGAGAAGATCGTAAGCAGTGTTGGTAATGTTCTTTATCACCTCTCCCCTGTTGAGGGTTGGGATAAGTCGGTTCAATATGCCAAGATGGCCGCTGAAGGCGAAGGTCTGTGGAACAAAATAGAATATGGCGCAAAATCCCTATACTATGCGACTGGCCTTGGCACGATGCTGGACAACATCTGGGGCACCATCAAGAGCATTCTCAAAGTCTTCGGTGTGAAGTTCAAGGATAGCAGCGATGACGTTAGTACCTCCAGTTCTGTTTCTGGTAAAAAGGGTATTGGCAGTTGGAAGATCTGGCCGTGGAACTGGGGCAAGAAAGCAAAAGGCGATAAGAAGATCAAGAAGTCTGCTCCGTACAATGTTGACGAAGAAGGCGACGAAATTATCGTCCGCAAGCCACAGACTGGTCGGATGACCTATCTCGAAAAGGGCGATGGTGTTATCCCTGCAAACGAGACAGAGAATCTGATGACGATCGGTAAGAATCCGCTCAAGTGGCTGACTGAAAATGTCGGTAAGATCCTTGGCGCTTCTGCAGCAAAAGACGTTGTGGAAGGCAAGGTCGATGAGGGGGCTGTTACAAAGGCTTCTCAGGTTCTTGCAAGCTCTGTTGTGAATACGTTCTCTTCTGCATGGAATAGTGTGAAGATGAGCACGGAAGACCTGATCGACTCCATGAATGACTCGTTCCAGGGCGGTTCAACAAGCGTTCCAACTGCTGCTGGTACTATCCTTAGCCGCGTCAAGACCCTGTTTGGAAAGACTAGTTTAGGCAAACTGTTGGGCAGTTTTAATTCCGGTGTTTCTGGCAGTATTGCAAAGAGCGCAAAAGAGTATTCTTCTACTTCGGAACTGTTGAGTGGCACAAAGAGTAAAACCATCGACACAATGAACAAGATGCGGTCTACGTTTGAAAAAACGTGGGCTTCTGTGGCGAAAGAGACCGGCGTAAGCAAAGATAAGATTACTTCGATCAGTTCTGAAATGTTCAGCAAGATGGAAACCTTGGTGAATCAGACGTACGATGCGATCGACAGCAACGCCGGTATAAGTTCCGACCAGCTGAATAATATCACAAAGAGCTTGTTCCAGTCGATGCAGAGCATTTACACTTCTGGTTGGAATGCAATTTATGCCACCTCCACCGGAATGTCTCAGGAAACCGCAAATACGCTAAATTCCGCATATAAATCCTCTTCCGATAGCTGTACCCAGGCGATGGATACCATCCGTAACACGATGGTCGGCAGCTGGGAGCAGTGTGGCGGTGGCGTTCAGAATTTGGCAAATGGTACATATCAGACGCTGAGCAATGCATGGGCAGGTTCCAGTAAAAGCGCAAATGACATGCTCGAAGCTACACGTGCCTGCTTTGATACTAGCTGGGGCGCTGTGGAGCAGGGCGTTAGCAATCTTGCAAACAATCCGAAGGACAGGATCTCGACGGCTTGGGCGGAGATCACTTCTAAGAGCAATGCTACGTTTGGCGCAGAGGGTACACTGAAGACCGATGCAGATAACGCATGGAAGAATGTGGAGCCTGGTACAAACAATCTAGCGGACAACATGAAGTGGGTCATGGATCAGTCTTATACCGCAATAAAAAATGGGTGTTCTGATGCGGTTGACGAAATCAATCGAAAGCTGAACACTACTGCTGATTCGTTTAAGGCTGTGGCGGACGCAACAGACGCTGTCAACAAAAAGGCATCTGATTCGGAAGAGACTGCAAAGAAGACTGGTCACGCATGGTATGAATGGGTGCTGAATCCGGTTGGTACTTTGACCGATACTGTCACAAAGTATAATAAAGAAGACTCCTCGAAGAATGGTGTTTTACAAAATGTTGTTCATACGGTCACGCACCCAATCAGTTCTCTCGTTGATAATGCGAAAACTCTATGGAAAAAAATCACAGGCCATGCTAGTGGTATAAAGTCTGCTTCTAAGAGTCACCTCGCCAATGTCGATGAGCTTGGTCCTGAGCTTTTGGTTCGCAAGCCGCAGTCTGGTCGTTACACTTACCTCGAAACTGGTGATGGTGTGGTGCCTGCTGATATCACATCGAAACTGTTTGAGATGGGTGGCAACCCGAACAAGTGGTTCTCTGAGCAGATGGCCAAGTACGGTTCTCAGGCGATTACTACGAAGAGCACTGGCAACACCAGTTTCTCGACCGGTAATATCGTGATCAACAATCCTGTTGGCAACTCTGAGGATCTGGCCTCTGAAATCAAGAAGAACTTCTCGACTCGGATGGCGCAGGAATGGAATAAGCGCTAAATCGAATATCTACACACAATGCCGATACCACTGGGATGGCCCAGCGGGTCGGCTTTTTATTTTTTCAGGAGGCAGAATATGTCAGAAAAATCAGCACTTGATATCTTGGTTGAAGAAACTGCTTCTGTCGCACGAAAAGCCGTAGACGAAGCAAAATTTGATACTTCTACATATGGCGTAATCACCGAAAAGGCTGGGACCGCATATAAAGTAGCCGCGTTTGGCGGTGTGTATCGGTTTACAAGTTCTCACGAATATAGCGTTGGACAGAAAGTTGTTGTGACGGCATTGCAGAAAAACTTCCGAAACATCGTTGTGACGGAAGGCAACACCAATGTTGAACTATTGAATATCAAATCGGTTGTCGGACAGATCGGCAACGACTTGGAAAAATTATCGGACAAAGCGGATTCCGAACAGAAAGAAGTTCAGTCCCAGATCAATAACACGATTACAACGTACTACCGATATAAAGACCCCAATGAAAACGGCTCGAATGATCCATCTGCAAATTGGACAACTGATGAGCAAAAGAAAGCCCATGATGGTGACTTATATCAGAATGTCCGAAGGAATCACTGCTTCCGCTGGGCAGACACCGGCGAAGGTTATGAGTGGGTGCGAATCACGGATTCCGGCCTAATCAATGCGCTCTCCATGGCGATCTATGCTCGTGATACGGCGAACTCGAAAAGTCAGACGTTCACACAAAGACCAACGCCGATGTATAACGTAGGAGATATTTGGGCAGAGGGTCCGTCTGGAGACCTGTATGTTTGCATCAAATCACGCGGCGATACAGAGTCATACAGTAAGGACGATTGGATTTTAGCAACCAAATATACAGATGACACTCGCGCAGAAGACGTCAATAGGGCTTTGAATACTCAGATTGATAATGAAACCAGTCACTACAATGAGCTGTCGCAGGGTGTTTCGGATAATAAAACAGCCATTAGAAATGTAAAAGACTCCATAGAACAGATTCAAGGAAATGTCGGCTCGTTTACTGCATTGGATTACAACAAGACAAAGAAACAAGTCGGTACAAACAAAACGAATATCGAAACCTTGCAGACCGACCTCAAGACGGCAAATTCTCAGATTGGTACAAATAAATCAAACATTGAAACGTTGCAGGCCGATTTGAAAACGGCAAGCAATCAGGTAAAGACAAATAAAGCAAATATCGGTACTTTAACGACCGATTTGAACAATGCCAAGTCAACAGAATCCGACCATTATGGTGAACTGACACAGAGTATTTCGGATACAAATGATTCGGTCACCGCGCTGAATGAAACGGTGGCTGCTATTACATTGAAAAATTTTCTCGCAGAGCTTGGGATGGCCGTAAATGAAGACGGTGCACTTTGCTTTGTTGTGAAATCTTAAATAAACACACGTCGGAGGTGATAAAATGAAACCTATCTTATCTAAAATTGGAGTATTTGATGGCTCGAAGCAGGTCACGTTCCAGTTTGCGGCCTATGCGGACATTGATCTTGTCGCCTTTATCATCTTCGATAAGGCTACTGGTTATAACCCAACTGCCCCCAATATGACAGACCAGGGAATATATAAGTTTGGCACGGTGGCTCCTACTGGTTCTGGCCTGGCGCGGAATTTTACGCTCTCTGCAAATCTGATGAAAAACCGGCATGACCCGTATTATATCGTGATCCGGTGTCGTCTTGCAGGGACAAATATGTTCTCTGAATACAGCGACCGCATCTTATTTTACTGCCATTCTGAGCCGTATCTTGCCTCTACGGAACTGACGCTGGGTAAGGTGAAGACCATCAATTTCCCTTCTTATTCCTTTGATTTCAGCTATAACTACCCCATTGCGGAGGGTGAAGTCATCAATCGCTACGAATATTACCTATATGACGAAAACAAGGAATTGATTACACAGTCGAATTGCTTTTATTATCGTGACTCCATGAAGAGTTTCGATGTGAACGGACTGGACAATCATACGACCTATTATGTACGGGCAAAAGCGGAATCGGTTGGTGGTTTCCAGCTGGATACTGGATTTTTGCAGGTCTATACGGACTATACAGAAGCCATTGGAGACGCACAAATCACCGCCACCAATGACAAATGGGGCGCACAGATCGATTTGTATGCAAAGTATTATCTGACACAGAGCACCGGTGTGAACGCGGTTCGGTTTAAGCGACGTAAAAAAGGCACAGCACAGTGGATGACGATTTATCAGGAAAGCATTGCACTGAATCGACTGGCCGTGAAAGTTGCATGGACAAACCAACATATCAACGAATCGGGTGTCGTGAGTACGTCGAATAGTTCTGTTTTGTCGGATTATCTCAGTATCGGACGAATCAACTCATACTATTTTAGATCGACAGATAAACAATTCGGTCTCCGTGCATATTCCAGCACAAAGTCGTTTCTTGGAGCAACAAAATTCTATAGCAGCGGCAGTGAGTTCCGGGCATCGAGTGAAGCACTCACATGGTTATCCGGTTCTTTCGCTGATAAAGTTGCTTATTACCGATTCGAGGTAATCTCCCCTTCCGGCGCGGCTCTTTCGACTTCTGATTTTAACGACCTTACCGTCTATACATCTGACAATGGCTATGTG
>ULQX01057378.1_pt1 | contig 11870 bp, 7 predicted proteins | sample 1954941 | NCBI WGS metagenome assembly ULQX01 (sample SAMEA4835667, study PRJEB28245) | human gut metagenome | biome: gut microbiome; material: fecal sample | place: Denmark | collected 2008
CCAGTGCTCCCTGAAGAATAATATTCATACCAAGCGTCATTACGATAGCCGGTACACGGAGACAGGAAATACAGAATCCATTAATTGCACCAAGGCCGAATGTTACTACCAGCATAAGAGGGATACCCCATACAAGATTCGCATTACTGGAATTTACAAGGTTTGACACCATGTATGCGCCAATGGTCATCATCCATGCTACAGAAAGATCGATGCCTCCTGTGATAACAACCAGTGTCTGTCCAAGCGCCACGATTCCGATTAATGCAGATTCAAGAAATACCGTACGAATATGAGAAAGTCTGGCAAACCCTGGCATATATACAGAAAATCCCGCAAACAATACCAGCGCAATCAGATAACAAAATACAACGCCCTGATTTTTTTTGATTATAGCTTTAATATTCATTACTCAACCAGCTCCTTTCTTTCGTTTCTGATTTCAGATATTGTAGATATCAGCACTGCTGCAATCAGTAATGCCCCCTGGAACAGTGTTGACCAGTAAGATGATGCTCCTGCAAAAACAAGAAGGTCATTGATAGCTTTGAAAGCAAGTACACCGATAATGGTTCCGTACTGTCCTCCGATACCACCTGTCAGCAACGTACCTCCGATTACTGTAGCAGAGATCGCCTGGTTGAAGAAACTCTCGCCTGCAGTAGGAGACCCTGTAGCAGTTACTGCAACTCTGTACAAACCGCACATTGCTGCAAAGATTCCGGATGCTGCATATGCAAAATAATTTACTTTCTTTACATTAATACCATTTAAAGATGCTGCATGTGCATTGTTACCCACTGCATATAAGGAAATTCCCAAACGTGTCTTCTTAAACCATGTCCAAAGTATCAGACAGGCAATGATAATTATCAGTGCCACTGAGAACTTTCCACCAAACCTATGAGTCAATGCTCCGATAAATTTCTGAGGAACCTCACCACCATCTCGTGGAAGTACCAGATATGCGATACCTCCGCATATGTACCAGGTTGCAAATGTTACAATAAATGGCTGAATTCTAAATTTCTGAATAATAAATCCGTTAAAGAATCCAACACCTGCACCGATGCATAGGCAGAGAACAGATATCAAAATTACAGAAATCCATGAATCCTGCATATAGACAGCTGCCACACTACTGGTAATACTGATAACACCTGCGATAGAAAGGTCAATGCCTCCTACCAACAGTACGAAAGTTTCACCTACTGCCGCAAAGAGCAGTGTAATTGCAGATTCCGCTTTAAGGCTTATCCAACTCATGGAAAATAAATTCGGCTGCAGATAGAAAGTTATAATCTCAAGTATCACAAACAATATGATTGAGACTTTTGCAGGCGATTTCCAGAATACTGATTCTTTGAATTTTTTCATTGTAGTTCCTCCTTACACTGGTTTCTCGCCGACTGAAACACGGATAATGTTCTCTCTGCTGATCAGTTCATCATCGAGTCTTCCTGTTATCAGACCATTGTTCATAATGATTACACTATTGCAGACATTCATAAGCTCCTCTGAATCGGTGGAATAGAACAGAACCGCTTTTCCTTCTTTTGCAAACCGTTTCGTGATGTTAAACATTTCTTTCTTCGTACCAACGTCTACACCACGAGTGATGTCATACATTAATACGATATCTGGTTCTGTAGCGACCTCTTTCGCCAGAACAACCTTCTGCTGATTTCCACCACTGAGAGTTCCTGTCAGTGTTTCTGAAGATTCCGCTTTGATTGCCAATGTTTTCATTCCCTCTGCAACAAGTTTCTCTTCCTTCGCTTTAGATAAAAACAAACCATTGGATATCTTATCCAGACAAGGAAGTACAATATTTTCACGGATACTCTGCTTAAGAGTAAGTCCCTGTGTTCCTCTTTCTTCCGGAATAAGGGCAATTTTTTCTGCCATTGCCTTTGTCGTGCTGTTCAATTTTACTACGCGACCTTTTATCTCGATTTCTCCCTGATATGGCATTAATCCGAACAGGCACCTGAACAGTTCCGACTGTCCCTGTCCTGCCAGACCACCTACGCCCAGGATTTCTCCTGCTCTCAGATCAAGATTGATCTTCTGGAGCATATGACCGCAGTTTACATTTTTCATGGAAAGTAATACATTATCTTTCTGTGTGAAATTTTCTTTCTCAGGATAATATCCCCCAATCTCACGACCAAGCATAAGAGATACCAACTGATCAGAATCAGCTTCTTCCATTTTCAGATCTGCTACATCTGTACCTGCACGATATACGATTACCTTGTTGCACAGAGAACGAATTTCATCCAGCCTATGTGAGATAAAAATAATTACTTTTTTCTCCGCTGCCAGACGACGTATAATATCCATCAGCCAATTGGCCAGCTTATCCGGAAGTGCGGAAGTTGCCTCATCAAAAATAATAATATCGCCGTCCCTGTTCAATGCCTTTAAGATTTCCAGAACCTGTTTCTGTGCCAACGGAAGTGTTTTTACTTTTGTTTTCGGATTAATTGGATCTACATCATACTTCTTGAATAATTCAAGAGTTCTTTTTTCCAAATCCTTATAATCAACTCTTCCGATTGCATTTGTGTCATAAAAACCAAGAAATAAATTCTCTGCAATAGTCAGCTCAGGAACAAGACTCAGTTCCTGGTAAACAGCACATATTTTCTGTTCAATGGCATTACGGGTACTGGTGATGTTCAGTTTTTTACCCTCGAAATATATTTCTCCGGAGTCTGGCTTATATTCACCACAGAGGGTTTTAATCAAAGTACTTTTGCCTGCCCCGTTTTCACCCAGAAGAGCTACAATGTCACCTCTGTCAGCGTGAAAGTTTGCATTATCCAATGCCTTAACTCCGGGAAAGGACTTACACACATTTCTCATTTCAAAATCAGACATATTTATCCTTTCTGGTTTTCCCCGAAAAATACGGCAGGATCATTGGCTAACGATCCTGCCGCATTCAATCATTCAGTCAATAGTTTAAATGTTTATTTTATTAAGTTTATCTTTATTCTTCTCCTGTAATAACGCTCATCGGAATGTCAAGGCCAAATGTGCTCGGTACTGCCGGCCAAATCAGTTCATCCGGCTGATCTTCGAAGTAGTTAACACCTTCTTCTGCAAGCTCGATCGGAACATCGGAGTATTCGCCCATATCATATCCGTTAGATGTTGCAATAAATGCACAGTCAATGACTGTTTCTTCATCCATCTCCTCGCCATCCATAATACGGATTGCATAGTTAAGAGCTACCGCACTAAGACCTGCAATGTAAACATCGATGATACCTTCTGCATTATTTGCTTTTAATGTTTTCAGGTTTCCATTGTATCCACCACCACAGCTTACCGGAATGTCAAGTCCAGCTTTACTGAATGCATTTACTACTGCTGAAACATAACCCTGTGTTGTAACTGCATCAATATCAGGATTTGCAGCAATGATACTTGCCAGTGCCTGCTCACCTTTTGCAGGATCATAATCATCTACATAATCAGATACGATGTTGATCTTGTCATAGGTTTCAAACATTTCTTTGGAAGCACTGTATTCCAATTCTGCCTCTGCAGCTCCCTGAAGTCCCTGATCAAGAACTACATTTCCTTCTCCTCCAATTGCTTCTGCCATCCATTTTGCAAGAATCTTATAGGATCTTCCTCCATCAATTCTGATGTGCCAGCAGTTGTCATTAGATACAGATGCAGGCTGGTCAAAAACTACTACTTTAATTCCGGCATCACATGCACGCTGAATCGCCTGGTTAACACCTGTTTCAGAAGCCGGATCTACAAGAATACAGTCATAACCCTGAGCTGCCATTGCGTCAATGGATGCTGACTGGGATTCTGCATCATTCTCACTGTTTACGATGGTAAGTTCACATCTGCTTGCATATGGTTCCTGGGATGCAACATATTCTGCGATAGCTTCCATCTGCTGTCTCCAGTCGTTTCCCATATAAGAGTTGCTAAGCGCGATTTTATATTTTTTTCCTTCCGGATTGATCTTCGCTGTATCAGAATCTTCATCTGCTGCCGCGTCATCAGATGGATCCTCTGCCGTTTCCTCCGTAGTTTCCTCTGCTGCGTCCTCTGCTGCCCATACACCAACACTTCCAAACACTGTTGTTGCTACCATTGCTGCACTGAGTAATCCTGCTAAAACCTTTCTCTTCATTTGAAATACCTCCGTTTTTCTTTTTTATTTTTAAGTTTTTGCTACTTTAATCAATGAATTCCCCACGGGAATTTATTCAATGCAACCGCCCCATTGGCAGTTACATGAAGCATACGTTCCAGCCTTACTCCTGTTTTCCCCAGCTTTCCCGTATACATCTGTGGTTCTATACACACTACCATATTTTCTTCAATGACCGAGTCATCTACAAATGTAAATCTCGGATTCTCATTTACATTACATCCAATCTGATGTCCCTGATAACTGCAGAATGTCATGTTGTGTTTCTCATAAACTTTCTTCATAATCTCATTCACTTCGCTGAACTTCCTGCCAGGATAAATTGCTTCCATTCCTGCCTCAAAGGCATCTCTTACTGCGTTGAAATATCTAAGTTGTTCTTCGTTCGGATTTGACCAGAATACAACTGAATTAGAACAGTCTGCCCAGTAACCATTTACTCTCGGGCTGATATCCATAATGGAGATATCTCCTCTTTCTACTTTTCTAGATGTAGGTCCCAATGGATAATCACTTAATCCTGTGTTAGGTCCCGTTACCAACTCACCCACGAAAGGTGTGAGGCATCCAGCTGCATGGGAAGCTGCTTTCTGAACTTCAAACCAGATATCCAGCTCTGTGTAATTTCCTTCATTCTGAGAAATCTCATAAAGCTTTTCCTGTGCTGCATCTGCCACTCTGGCAGCTTCCGCAAGTCCTCTGATATCTTCGATGGTTTTTATATATCTGGCGGATTTTAATACCTGGGTGGCATTTTCAAATGTACACTGAGGGATCACTTTTCTAATCACTGACATGGTACACTCGGGGATATAATTCTCTTCAATTCCTACCACTAGGCTCTTTCTGCCGTCTGCAGCTTCTCCCAGTGCACATTCCAGATTTCTCTTATAGTTATCATCCACATCATTGCTCTCTACATGTGTGAATGAACGGAAATAGGAGGCATTAGTGATTCCTGTACGAATAATTTTATTTCTGTACATATCTGAAGCAACCAGCTGAATCTGTTCTCTTTTCGCATCCACAATGGCAGTCACCATCGGAAGACCGTTGGAAACATCTCCCATCCAGGCCGGCCAGAACGGAACTTCGAATCCACTTACATATTTAATGTCCGCCGGATCAAGCAGAACTGCCAGATCCATGCCCTTTTCCTTCATTGTGTGAAACACTTTTTCACAACCGTTCACAGCATAACTCTCCTTTCTTTACCTCTTCTTGTGTTCTGTATTATCGAACGTTGTTCTATATAGTTGTATGCTATCACAATTCCACTCGCGACGCAATGCACAATTTATAACAATTTTACTTTGTTTTTTTATGCATTATGTCTTTTTCGCTTACATTACCACCTCTTCTCTTTCCACCTTTCACTTAACATTGTTTCGAAATATCTATACTCGTATTATACCAGTTTCGTAATTTCCATCAACATCATTAGTCAACCAATTCTATTTCTGTTTTTTGTATGTTTTCAATAATTAACAATGTTTCGTATCATTTTTTATTAGATATTAGTACTCAATAATGATTGACAAGCGAGAAAACTCCGGATATGATATTAGTAGAAAAATTTCAGGAGGTACCGTATGAATATAAGAGATATTGCATCTGCTGCTCATGTATCTGTTGCTACTGTTTCTAAAGTTATCAACCATAAAGACTCGGAGATTAGCAATGAAACACGTCAGCGCGTCCTAAGTGTAATCAAGGAGTACCAATACACTCCTTATGCAAATATACAGGCATCTTTTCAGACTTTTCACAAACAGACCATCGCATTTATTACAGAAAAAAATTCTGCTGTTTCTAAATATGTATTTGACATTGAAAAAAATGTTTCCAAGGCAGGTTATTCTCTGGTCGTCTGTACCGTTGATGCGCCTGCTTCCGACAGCATCCGCAAACACATGAAACTTCTGGATGCCAGAAAAACCGGCGGAATCCTTCTGGGACTTTCTGATTCCAGGCTCATCGAGGAAACAGCCTCACTCAATTATTCTCATATTCCCTTGATTTCCTTGTCCTCTTCTGTTTCCAATGTGTGTAGTACATTTCTGCTGGATTATAAGGCTGTATCTGTAAAAGCTGTGGAAGAATTGATACATCTTGGTCACAAAAACATCGGTTGTATCGTAGACCCCGATGATAGCAACTGCGCAGACGCCTGCATTGCCGGATATCAAAACGCACTTTCTTCCCTTTCCCCTTACAGTTCCAAACATCATATACTGACTCAGACCCGCACTCATAAAGAGATTGAGCAGGGCATTCAAGCTATGCTTCAGGAAAAAGTAACCGCTATTTTCTGTCAAACTGTCCAGCTGGCTTATATCACTTATGAAATTCTGAAAGAAAAAGGCTATTATATTCCCAATAACATTTCTGTGATCTGCGGAGAAACTTCTCCTTTTGCCAATTATTTGATGCCGGTTCTCACCAGCTGTTCTTTTTCTCACCAGAATATCATTTCGGATGCAACAGAAGCTCTGATCCGCATCATTGAGAAACATAATATTACCAAGACTAGCACCATCCGGGTTCATCCCGTGATTCATGACGGAGAGAGTATTGCCCCTCCGTCCAGTGCCGGCAAGCAAATCCTAGTAATCGGTAACTGTAATACAGATATCAATATCCGTGTTTCCCAACTACCCAAAGAAGGAGAACTATTATTTGCTTCTGGTCTCTCCATGATTCCAGGAGGCAAAGCTGTCACACAAGCCATCAGTGCCGGAAAACTGGGAGGTACTGTGTATATTTTGGGTTGCGTAGGAAATGATTCTGAGGCATCCGTAATTATCAACAGCCTAAAAGATGCTTATGTTCATACAGAAGGACTCTCTGTACTGTCCTCAGCAGCTACAGGAAAAGCTTTTATCATGATTCCGGAAAACGGAAACAGCAGTATCGTAACTTATCCAGGCACCAATGCCCAATACAGTATTTCCCATATCCGCCCCTACAGGCATCTGTTTCAAACCTCTGATTATTGCCTCGTTTCTACGGAATTAAGTGAAGAATTGATTGATTATATTATCAAAGAATGTTACCGAAATAATGTGAAGACTTTTGTTAAGCCAATCTTTCGGCTTTCCGAAGAATTGCTGCCAAAGATTTCCTTTATAATCCCTAACTCACGTGAGCTGGATAATCTGGTGCCAGGAGATGAATCCTATGAGGAAAAAGCAGAATATTTATATCATAAGGGCTGTTCAAATGTTATTGTAACCCTTGGAAATAAGGGTTCTTATCTTCGAAACAAAGATTATTCCATCCATATTCCTGCTATTAAATTCAATACAGTTGACAGCAACGGCGCTGCCAACTGTTTCATCTCTGCACTGGCAGTGGCTTTAAGTCAGAGTCATCCTCTGCTTTATTCTATCTGCTTCGCTACTTATGCAGCAGGAATCAGCACTACTCAGCAGGGAGTTATGACCTCTCTTCCTGACAAACAGCAATTAGACGGATATACAGATGATATTCAAGATTTTTACAATTCTCTCAACTGCTAATAATATCAGCACATAAAAAAACAAGGACAGTTTATTGCTATATCTTTCATAACAATAAACTGTCCTATTCAATCATCTAAACCCACAACTTATTTTCTCATTTTTATTTTTTCGCCGCAAATGTAATCATCACCTTAAACAGATCCCCATCCAGATACAGCTTAAACTCACCGCCCTGCAGCTCTGTCAGGCTCTTTGCAATAGAGAGACCCAGTCCGCTTCCTTCTGTATTTCTCGCCACATCTCCTCTGATAAATCGTTCTGTCAGTTCATCCGCAGAGATATTCAAAGGCTGTGCTGAAATATTTTTCAGGGAAAAGGTTACTTTTTTATTTCTGTTACTAATCTCTGCGTAAACTCTGGTGCCTTCCATTGCATACTTCACAACATTGCCGAATACATTTTCCAGAACACGCCACATTCTCTGACCGTCTGCGTAGATAATGGAGGGTTCATCTGTGAAATGTACCATCATAGTCAGATTCTTTTCCTGGAATTTCTCTTCAAATTCTCCGATCACCTGCTGCACCATTTCCACAAAATCAATATCATTCATCTCCAGCTTAATGTTTCCGGTGCTTGCCTTGGATGCCTCTACCACATCCTCTGTGAGCACCTTCAGTCTCTGGGATTTCTCATCCAGGATACGTAAGTATTCCTGTATTTTCGGATCTGTCGGATTTTCCCGTTTCATCAGATCTACATAATTAATAATGGAAGTCAGAGGCGTTTTCAGGTCATGGGAAACATTTGTGATCAGCTCTGTCTGCATTCTTTCCTTTTTCAGGCTATTCTCCACAGCAGCATCCAGACCACCGCCAATATTGTTAATATATTCTGCCATCACCTTCTGTTTTCCTGTAAGTGTATCTGTTTTGATCTTATATTGCAGTTCTCCATCGCTTATCTTCTTCAGACCATCCATAATAAGATCCAGCCCATCCGCTTTTCTGATGATAAAAATCACCGCAGCCGCATCTACAATCAGTAATATTATCAGGAATACTCCTGCACCTGTGAATCCGCAACCAATGATCAGGAACTGCAAGAATAAAAATGCTCCTCCCACAAGCAGAACTTTTATTTTTTCTGCTGTATTTCTGGAAAAAGCTCTGGCAAAATCGGCAAGCTTCCCACTGCATTTTCCAATCCATTTCAGAACTGTTCTAATCAGACTGTTTTTCCATAAGGTTCCTGCTTTTATTCTTCTTACCAGGCTGAGATATCCGATCAAAAACCATGCCATTGTATAAGTCCCACATATGAGACAGGTAACAATCACTGTCACTACTGCATGACTGTAACCCAATGATGAATTGGCGATCAAAGTTCCCGATATGATCATTCCTGCCAGCCATATACCGATCACTGCTCCTGCCGCGATTTCTGTATACCATCTGTCAAATCCATTCAGATGGATTCCTTCATCCTTCGGTTTCCTTCCAGCTGTCACAGTCAGCCACACCATACCAATCAGCCAGAGCACACTTCCGAAGATTGCTCCTGCCAGCATCGGAAACATAAGCTTTGAATATTTCTCATAGTTCTCTGCCTCATCAGCCATGGAATCTGCCACAGAAAATTTCGTATCAACCGAAACTGCAAACACAAAATCCTTTGTGTCAAAGCTCTGATCAATGGTATGATTCCACACCTGCAGATCTGCATCCGGAATATTTGTAACACACTCACTTAATTCTGGGTAAACAACTGCATATGCTTTTTCCTTAAATATTTTCTCAAGGTTCTGCTCCAGCTGTGAATAGCTGCTGTATGCTTTTCTGTTTGTATAGATTGTCTTTTTCTCTTTATCTGCGAAAAGATATGTGAGATTGGTACTCCCTTCCTCATAGTCTCCGGACGTATGGTATACAGACGTAAGTGATATGGCACAGTCACTGACATTTATATCATCCTGAACAGCTCTGATACAGTCCAGAACCTTTGCCAGTTCACTGTAGGCATCTTCAAGTTTTCCATTCCATTCCGTACTGGAATTGACTGCATCTGGAAGACTTTCCGCACCCTGAGGTTTGAATTTCTCTGTAAAACTCCATATCTCCTGCAAATAAAACTCCGGATATTCTGTATTATTTTCTTTGTCTGTAATACTACCCAGACTTCGATTATCCGAATTACTCCAGTAACTCAGCTCAATGGCAGCATCTACTTTCTGTTTTTCTGTTTTTTCTGCAAATTTTGTCTCATAGGCGTCATCATACTCTTCTATGATATCCTGATCATAATTGACCTTTAACGTCCCATCTGTCACCAGTTTCTTAAAATCACTTAAGGAAAAATAATAACTGCTGCCATCCGAAGCCTTACACTGGATAAACTGCCCTACATCGTCAAGGCTTCCATAATCATAGCTCTCTCCAACTCCGGCCCAGTCCTGTGCCCACTCCAGCAGATCTTTTACAGAATATGCCACGCCGGATGTATTCTTAAAAGAAAGCTCACTCAACGAATCACGGTTGATTTCCTTTTCCTGAAATTCTGCCAGATCGATCACTGCCGATGAACCTGCATTTGTAAGGTAATTTATATCCTCTTTTGCTGACAGACTTTCCAGAATATCCGTACCTCTGGAATTCAGACGCTCCCTGAATCCCTCTGACTGAATGTAACTTTTCCCTCTGTCATCCAGACGGATTCCCGTCTGATAAATCATTACAAAAAATGCTGCACATATCACAGCTGCCACAGCCGCCAGATGTACGATCACGATCCAGACCGCCTTGGCAGCATTGCTCCTGTATCCTTTTCCCTTCATAATTTTGTCCCTTTCCTTTGCATTCGCTCCGTTACTTGATTTAGGTCAGGCGGATAAAATCATCCGCTTCGCTACTTGATTCGGTTAAATTTTTTCAATTTTATACCCAAGTCCCCACACAACCTTCAGGTATCTTGGTTCCCTTGGATTAATCTCAATTTTTTCTCTGATATGCCGGATATGCACTGCCACTGTATTATCTGCTGCAACTGCTTCCTCATTCCAGATGTTTTCGTAGATCTGATTAATGGAAAATACCCTTCCCTGATTCTTCATCAACAGAAGCAGGATATTGTACTCAATGGGTGTCAGCTTCACCATATCACCGTCTACCCTGACTTCCTTCAGATCATCGTTTATGCTCAGACCTCCTGTCTCGTAGATATGAGCATTCTCCACAGGTATTGCTGCTCCCAGCCTTGTATATCTTCGAAGCTGTGATTTCACCCTTGCCACCAGTTCCAGGGGATTAAAGGGCTTTGTTACATAATCATCTGCCCCTACATTTAATCCAAGGATCTTATCTGCATCCTCTGATTTCGCAGAAAGAATAATGATCGGAAGAGGATTCTCTTCCCTTATCTTCAAAGTAGCCCGGATGCCATCTAACTTCGGCATCATAATATCTATGATCAGCAGATCCACCGGCTGACTGCGCAGTATATTGATTGCTTCCAAACCATCATATGCTTTAAAAACCACATAGTCTTCCTGCTCCAGATAAATACTGATTGCCTCTACAATGTCTTTATCATCATCACAGACCAGAATATTCGCCACTTTACACACCTCCCTCATCATCCGAAATGCCTGCATGAAATCTCTCATGTACAGACACCTCGGCTTCTTATTTTGTGTTTCTACTATTAGAATAATCAAAGCATCTTAATATGAAAGGGACAAATTCTTAAGATTTTCTTATGATTATTCACTTTTCTCAGCCAAAATATCAGGCTGTTAATCCGTCACTTTTATCAGGCTCCTATTTTCATCCAATTCTTCTATTCGTTCTGCTGTATACATTTTTTATCTCATCTTTTCTCTTTTTCTGACAGTCAATAATAGACTGAAAATCATTATATCATTTCACATATATTACTTCTATAGAATATTCTCTTCTGTTTCCCATTTCCACACCCATCACTGTTTATTCCATTCTCCATAACTCACAACCAATCTATAGCAACCCTCGTAAATAATACTTCCATCAACGCACCAGGGGATCATCGTTATATGTTTTTTGGTATTTTATTAACAATCTTCATACATATCGCATAATTTTTTATTGATTTTGTACAATATTATTTATTTTTTGGCAAAACAATGCTACAATGTTTTACAAGATTAGAGCGTGTCTGAAAAAGGCTTTCTGCAAGATGTGCGT
>ULQX01007515.1_pt1 | contig 11847 bp, 9 predicted proteins | sample 1954941 | NCBI WGS metagenome assembly ULQX01 (sample SAMEA4835667, study PRJEB28245) | human gut metagenome | biome: gut microbiome; material: fecal sample | place: Denmark | collected 2008
CTTGTCGAGCGGAATGCCGGGGCCGGTGTCGGTCACCGAGAAAAGCACCTCGTTCTGTTCGGAGCATATCTCCACGCCGAGGGTGATGCTGCCTTCGGAGGTGAACTTCGCCGCATTGGTCAGCAGGTTGATCAGTATCTGAGACAGGCGGTGGACGTCGGTGGTGAGCATGTACGAATCGACGGCGCATTCGAAACGCCCCTCGACCCCCGGCTGACGGGTATGGGCCGTGGTCATGAGGATATGCTGACAAATCTGCACGATCTCCTCCGCAGAGTAGTTGAACCTGATCTTGCCGCATTCGAGCGACGAAATGTCGAGAATGTCGTTCAGCAGCGTCAGCAGCATTTCGGAATTGTTGACCACGATGGCGCAGTATTCGGCGCGCTCCTCCTGCGAGAGTTCCTCGCCCTGCATGAGCGACGAGAAGCCGACGATGGCGTTCAGCGGAGTACGTATCTCGTGACTCATGTTGGCCAGAAAGGCCGACTTGAGCATATCGGACTCCTCGGCTTTCTCGCGGGCGATCACCAGCTGGCCTTCGCGCTCTTCGAGCGTGCGCTTCAGACGCCGCGTACGCAGGAACAGGAAGGCCACGAAGATCAGCAGCAGCACCAACAGTACGATTCCGACCACGAGCAGCTCGATATAGTGCGAATATTTCGAGAGTTTGGCAGCCACCGTATCCTCGATAACGCTGCCTTTCGGCAAAGCGTACTCGGCGATCTTCAGCTCCTTGAGCTTGCGCGAGTCGAAGACGTACCCGCCGTCCGAAAGATGGAAATGCGCACCCTCCATGCTGCCGGTCTTATAATACTCCTTGATCTGGGCCGCGATGACGTTGGCGCCGTTCTCGTAGTTGGGGACGAAACCGCCCACGGCCACGTCGCCGATGCCCGTCTGGGTGATCGAGAAGACCGGGAGACGGGGATTGAGCTGCACCAGATCGTTGAGCGAACGCTGCATGAGGTATTCGCCGTCGCTGCCTACGCGCCACGTGCCGAGCATCACGGCCGACCGGGGCGGAAGCGACGCATAGGCCGCATGCGAAGCCTCGTCGCCGTCACGGCTGTCCACCAGCACCAGATTCAGGTCGGGATAATTCTCCATCTCCTCACGCACGAGCGCCTGCAGCGAGATGCCGCCGTAGGTGTTGTCCGAAATAAAGGCGATGTTCTCGACTTCGGGATAGAGCGTACGGATCAGCTCGATGTTGCGGCGCACGTCGTATTTGTTGAGCAGGCCGCCCACGTTGTGCAGGCTGTCCACCATATTCATATAGTTGATCGACGGGGGCATCCAGACGCCGGTGCTGTCGGCCGGCGGCGGCAGCACGATGCCGTTCGAACTGACGAAACAGCTGAAGCACATCACCTCCTTGGGAATGCGTCCCAGCGAGACGAACGACGCCCACGCCTCCTGCCCCAGCAGCACGATGGCGCGCAGGCCTCCTTTGGATTCGTAACGGGTTATCAGGTTGTCGGTCTGCGAAATCCAGAGGGGCGCGTCGTTGATGCTCTTGCATTCGAGCGTCTCGACGTAAATATCGCACGGCACGCCCGACGCCACGACCTGACGTTCGAATTCCGTGATGAAACTCGACATGCGGCGCGTGTCGGGATTGTAGGACGAAATGATCAGAATGCTCTCCCGTCCGCGGGCCTCCTCGGCCCGAAGCAGCGAGGGCAGCAGAATGCAGCAACTCAGGAGCAGCAGCGTCCAGTGTTTTATCGCTCGATTACCGGTCATAGTTTTTTCTTTTACCGCGAAAGCAGCGAAGCGATACGGCTGCGAAGCTCGTCCGCACGCAGCGGCTTGGCCAAGCATTCGTTGAATCCGGCCTGAAACATACGCTGACGATCGGTTTCGAAAGCATAGGCCGTAAGTGCGATAACGGGAATGTCGGGAGCACGCTTGCGGATAAGCCGCAGCGCGTCATAACCGTCCATGACGGGCATGTTGATATCCATCAATACCAGATCGGGGTGTACTTCGGCGAACATATCGACGGCCTGCCGGCCGTCCCATGCATGCACCAGTTCGTAATCACGACGCAGCAGCACTTCTACCAGTTTGAAATTACTCGGATTATCCTCGGCAACGAGTAACCGGGGACGGCCGTCGTCGGAATTTACGCATTCGTTACACTCCATCGCTTCATCGGTTTAACAAAACCGTCCGGCCGTGGGAAGCCCGGACAATTGCACAAAACTACCATTTTTTTTGATTAACACCATAGTATTTCCGGAAAAAATTAATATCATCGCAGTCCCGGAGCAGGAGAAGCCGGGCGTTTTTGCGTTATAAATTACCTCAAAAGTTTAGAATGACAAATATTTTTCCGATATTTGCAACGGGAAAAAAGTGACTCATAGCGAATATTTACTACATTTACTGTCGAAACTCAGGCCAGACCCTCCGCAGGCGGCCCGCATGCCCCCTGCGGCACGCACCGGAAGCGGAGAGACATAGCTGCGACACACCCACGGCAACGAACGAACCGACATGAACAAGAAACAAATACTGATCGTAGACGACAAGGAGCAGATCGCCAAAATTCTTTACGCATACCTCCAAGCGGATTACGACTGCCATTACGTGCAGAATCCACTGCACGCCATCAAACGGCTGCTCGCCGGCCACATGCCGGACCTGATCATCTCGGACATCCGCATGCCCGAAATGCGCGGCGACGAATTTCTGGAATACCTCAAACACAACGAATTGTTCAAGCAGATCCCGGTCGTGATGCTTTCGAGCGAGGACAGCACCTCGGAACGCATCCGCCTGCTGGAAGAGGGCGCGGAGGACTACATCGTCAAACCGTTCAACCCGCAGGAGCTCAAAATACGCATTAAAAAGATTCTCGATTAAAATACCCCGTCATCTACATCAAAGGCAAAGGCAGCCACACGGCCCGCTTCTCGGAAATGGTCGAAGGCAGGATGTACGTCGTGGGGGACATCGGCTCGGCGATGCGCACGCTGACGTCGCTCAGGACGGATCATGCGTTCATCCTCTACGAACAGCGCGACCCGGCCGCCGACCTCTCCGATATCCGGCTCCTCAATTCGTGGCCGGGCGGGGGCATCGTGCTCATCACCTCGCGGGAACTGACCGAAAGGGAACGCCGCGAATACCTGCGCGCAGGGGTGAACAGCGCCATTGCGGGAGACATGCCGCGGAAGGATTTCCTGCGCATGCTGCAATTCATGGGCGACTACGCCTTCACGCACAAGCCCGTCGCGCAGAACAGCCCCGAAGTGCAGATTTTCCGCATGCCGCTCTGGAAACGGACCTTCGACATCGCGGCATCGCTCTCGGCGATCCTCCTGCTCTCGCCGCTGCTGATCGTCGTGGCGCCAGCCATCAAACTCGATAGCCCCGGACCGGTGGTCTACAAATCGAAGCGCGTCGGCAGCAACTACCGGATTTTCGACTTCCTGAAATTCCGCTCGATGCGCACCGACGCCGACCGGCGGCTCAAAGAGCTGGGCGAACTGAACCAGTACGCCGCCCAGCCGCAGGAGGCCGATTCGGGGAAAATGGTCCTCGGCGAAGAAGAGATGCGCAGACTGCTGGAAGACACCCAAAACGGGATGCTGTATGCGGACGACTTCGTGATCGCCGAAGAGACCCACCACCACAAGGTCGAGACCGAGCAAGAAAACGCCTTCGTAAAGATCGAGAACGATCCCCGCATCACCCGTCTGGGCCGCTTCCTGCGCAAATACAGCATCGACGAGCTGCCGCAGCTCTTCAACATCCTGCGGGGCGACATGTCGGTGGTGGGCAACCGCCCGCTGCCGCTCTACGAAGCCGAACGCCTCACGAGCGACGAATATATCGAACGTTTCATGTGCCCCTCAGGCCTCACGGGCCTGTGGCAGGTCGAGAAACGCGGACAGGCGGGCAAACTCTCGCCCGAACAGCGCAAGCAGCTCGACATCGAGTACGCCCGCAAAATGTCGCCGTGGTTCGACCTGAAGATAATTCTGCGCACATTCACGGCGTTCATACAGAAAGAAAACGTATAAAAACAGCAACTATGAAAAGAGCGGTCTTCACACTATGGCTGCTGCTGACGGCCGTCGCCGCGACGGCACAAGGCAACTCCCCCGACTTCGAATTCGGATACAGCGACCTGCAGCGGCTTTCGCCCGACGACTACATCAGCCTGCAGCTGCCGCCGCTGCACCAGCTGCTCGAAAACGCGCGCAACACGCCGCAGGTGGAGTATTACAACAAAGCCGTCGAGATACAGGAGCGCGAACTGAAGAACGTGCGCCGCAACTGGCAGCACTACTTCAAGCTCAACGCCAACTACAATTACGGTTCGTCGGACATCTACAACCAGAACTATCAGGACAACAGCAACCAGATCTGGACCACGACCACCACGGGCCGCGAGCAGAGCTGGTGGAACGTCGGGGCGTCGTTCTCGCTGCCGATCGACGAGATATTCAACCGCCGCAACAAGATCAAACAGCAGAAAAGGCGCATCGAACAGGTCGAGCTGGACACGGAGCGCTGGCTCGAAGAGCAGCGCATCAAGGTCATCCAGCAATACACGCTGGCCGTCCAGCAGCTTTCGGTCCTGCGGAACGCCGTCGAAGCCATGGTCACGGCGCAGGCGCAGTACCGCCTGAGCGAAGCCGACTTCATCAACGGCAAACTCGACGCCCAGACGCTGAGCCGCCAGAAAAACATCGAAAACGTGGCCATCCGCGAGTATGAGGAGGTCCGCCGGAGCCTGAACAACGCCCTGCTGACGCTCGAAGTGCTCACCCGGACCCCGATCATCAGCCAACCGGCCCCCGCAACCGACGCCCAAGCCCCTAAAACCGAATAGTCCATGAATTACATCGCTTATACCGCCCGGTTTCTCTACCGCATCAAGTGGTGGCTGATCCTCGCTCCGATAATCGTGGCGCTGGCCGTCTTCTTCAAAATGGGCGCCCAGCCCCGCAACTACAAGTCCATGACGACCGTCTACACGGGCATCGTTTCGGGCTACGACATCACCACCACCGAAGGCACGCGTCAGGACTGGAACATCATCAACAACGCGATGGACAACCTGATCAACATCATCCTGTCGCAGACCACGCTCAAGAACGTCTCGATGCGCCTTTACGCGCAGGGACTCACGCACCTCGATCCGGACAACGACAACCAGTACCTGACGGCCCGCACCTCCCGGTACCTGCTGAACCGGACCCCCAAGGAGGTCATGGACCTCGTGGACCGCACCTCCGAGGAGAAGACGCTCGAAAACCTGCGCAGATTCGAAGAGGCCGACCACGACAACCACGTATACGGCATGTTCCACTGGAACCCGCCCTACTACAGCTATCAGGCGCTGAGCCAGATCAAGGTCAAGCGCATCACCAGCAGCGACATGCTCGAAATCAGCTACGAGAACGACGACCCGTACATCGTCTACAACACGCTGGTGATCCTCAACGACGAATTCGTCAGGCAGTACCGCGACCTGCGCTTCGGCGAGACGAACAACGTGATCGCCTACTTCGAGTCCGAGCTGGCCCGCGTAGGCAAGAACCTGCGCGAGCTGGAGGATTCGCTGCGCGACTACAACGTCGAGCACAAGGTGATCAACTACGACGAGCAGACCAAGCATATCGCCGCCCTTTCGCGCGACTACGAACTGCGTTACGAGGAGATCCTGCTCAACTTCGAGAGCGCCGAGAAACTGCGCAAGTCGATCGAAGAGCAGCTCGAAGGGTTGCAGACCTTCCACAACAACGCGCAGTTCATCGAGAAGCTCCATACGATCGGCAGTCTCTACTCGCGCCTTTCGGCGGCCGAGGCCTTCCAGCCTACGCCCACCGAGAGCGGCGAGACGCTCTCCGACCGTCCGAGCATAGCGGCCAGCCGCAGCAATACGGGGGACCTGCGCAGGAAACTGGCCGAGGAGACCCGCAACCTGCAGGAGATTACGACCAACATCGCCAGCCAGCAGTACACCAAAGAGGGGCTTTCGACCAACTCGATCGTAGCGGAATGGCTCGCCGCCGTACTGCTCGCCGAGAAATCGCGGGCCGAGCTGGCGGTCATGAAGCTGCGCAAGACCGAACTCGACGACAAGTACACCCACTTCTCGCCCGTAGGTTCGACGCTCAAGCGCAAAGGCCGCGAGATCAACTTCTCGGAGCAGTCGTACCTCTCGATCCTCACGGCCCTCAACACGGCCCGCCTGCGGCAGAAGAACCTGCAGATGACCTCGGCGACGCTCAAGATCATCAATCCGCCGGTACTCCCGATCAACGCCGAGCCGAACAAGCGCAAACTGGTCGTGGCCGCGGCGTTCCTCGCCACGTTCCTCTTCGTGCTGGGATTCTTCATCCTGCTGGAGCTGCTCGACCGCACGCTGCGCGACAAGGTCCGCGCCGAGCGCATCACCGGAGGCAGGGTCATCGGAGCCTTCCCCGGAAAGGGGCGTTTCGGACAGCGGCGCTACGCCAAGCAGTACCGCGAAATCGCGGCGCGCTATATCGGCAACGCGGCGATCAACTACTTCGAGCCGTCGCGACGGCCCAACATACTCAACATACTGAGCACCGAGGCCGGCGACGGCAAGAGCACGATTTCGGAACAGGTGGCCGCCTATCTGCGCGAAGCCGACATGAAAGTCCGCGTGATCTCGTGGAACAAGGACTTCGACGTCGAACAGAAATCCTACCTGCTCGCCGGAAAACTCGAAGATTTCGTGCAGGACAGGCCGGGCGACCTTCCGCTCTGCGAAGCCGACGTCGTGCTGGTGGAATACCCGCCCTTCTCCGACAAGTCGGTACCCAAGGAGCTGCTGCGGAACGCCGCGCTGAACATCGTCATCGCCCCGGCCAACCGCACGTGGAAGGATACGGACCAGCTGCTTTTCGAGAAAACCGAGAAACTCGCGGGCCGCACGCCCGTGACCCTCTGTCTCAACTGCGCGCGCCGCGACGTGGTGCAGTCCTTCACGGGGCTGATGCCGCCCTACACCCGCATGCGCAGACTGGGCTACCAGATCAGCCAGTTCGGATTCACGGCCGTCAAATAAACGCAACCCGCCATCCCGCTTCAAAAAAAAGCCCGCAATGGAACGCTACGGCAGCATAACCACACCCGTCAGCATCCCCCGGTTCATCGTCGGGGGCATGCTCGTCGGCGGCGTGGCCGTGGTCGCCATGGCTTTCCTGAACTACGGACTGCTCGCCGGGACCGTCGTCGCCGCCATTCCCGCCGCACTCTGCATCCTGTGGGTCACGCTGCGCAATCCGGCGCTGGCGATGCTCGGACTGTTCGTGATCAATTACTTCATCATGGGGCTGACCCGTTACGCCCACGACCTGCCGTTCGGCATGATCCTCGACGCGCTGATATTCTACAACATCCTGATAATAAGCCTGCAGGCCATGATGCACCGCATCGAATGGAAGCGCGCCAGCTCCGGGCTGACCGTCGTCGCGGCGATCTGGGTGGCGTACTGCGTGCTCGAAGTGGTGAACCCCGAATCGGTTTCGGTTTCGGGATGGTTCTCGTCCGTGAGGTCCGTGGCGTTCTACTTCTTCTTCATCGTGGTGCTCACCCAGCTCACGATGAACGAATACAAGTACCTGAAATACATGCTCGTCATCTGGTCCGCCCTGACGCTGATCGCCGTGGGCAAAGCCTGCATCCAGAAGTTCTTCGGCTTCAACGCCGCCGAAAACTACTGGCTGTTCGTTCTCGGCGGACGCTCGACGCACATCATCCACAGCGGGGTCCGGTATTTCTCGTTCTTCAGCGACGCCGCCAACTTCGGCGGCTCGATGGGACTTTCGATGGTCGTCTTTTCGATCTCGGCGCTCTACTACCGCAATCCGTGGATGAAGATATACCTGCTGCTGGTCGCCGCCGCGGCCTGCTACGGCATGCTGATTTCGGGCACGCGCAGCGCGCTGGCCGTGCCGTTCGTCGGCTACACGGCCTTCATCATGATGTCGCGCAACATCAAAGTCATCGTGCTGGGCGTCCTGCTCGTCATCGCGGCGTTCGTCTTCCTGAAGTTCACCTCGATCGGGCAGGGCAACGCCTTGGTCCGGCGTGCGCGCAGCGCCTTCAACTCGGAAGATCCGTCGTTCAAGGTCCGTCTTGAAAATCAGGCCAAACTGCGCGAAATAATGGCGGACAAACCCTTCGGCGCAGGCTTGGGGCACGGCGGCGGCAAAGCCAAGACTTTCGCCCCGACCGCGCCGCTGTCACAGATTCCGACCGACTCGTGGTTCGTGATGATCTGGGTCGAAACGGGTGTCGTGGGCATCCTGCTGCACATCGGTATCCTCCTCTACATACTGGCACGGGGAGCCTATCTGGTGGTCTTCAAGCTGCGGAACACGCAGCTCAGGGGATTCACGGCGGCGCTCACGGCCGGAATCTCCGGCATCGTCGTCATGGCCTACGCCAACGAGATTCTGGGCCAGATACCCACGGGCGCCATCCTCTACATGAGCATGGGCTTCATCTTCCTCGCGCCGCGCTTCGACCGCGAACTCTCGCGCAAGGAGATTCTCGACAAGGCGATCGCGGCACAACGGCCCCCTCAGCGGGTAAATTACGAATGATGGAGAGGCGGATATCGGTCATATCGGTCAATTACAACGGCTACAGCCTCACCTGCGCGATGATCGACTCGCTGCGGCGGCATGTCACGACTCCGCTGGAGATCGTGATCGTGGACAACGGCTCAGCGCGCGACGAGGCGGCCCCGCTGCGGAAACGCTACCCCGACGTCAAGGTGCTGCGCAGCGAACGCAACTTAGGGTTCGCCGGCGGCAACAACCTCGGATTCGCGGCGGCGACGGGCGATTATCTGCTGCTGCTGAACAACGACACCGAAGTCACCGAGGACACCCTGCACTACCTCTGCGAAACCCTCGACGGCGACCGCTCGATCGGCGCGATCTGTCCGAAAATCCGGTTTTTCGCTCCTCCGCAGCATATTCAGTTCGCGGGCTACACGCCCCTGACGCGCATCACGCTGCGCAACGCCCTGATCGGCTTCGGAGAACCTGACGACGGGCGATACGACACCCCGCACGACACGCCCTATGCGCACGGCGCGGCGATGATGGTCCGGCGCGAAACACTCGAAAAAGCCGGACCGATGCCGGAGGTCTACTTCCTCTATTACGAGGAGCTGGACTGGTCGGTACGCATCCGCGAACAGGGCCGGCGCATCGCATACGATCCCCGCTGCACGGTATTCCACAAGGAGAGCGCGACCACGGGCCAACAAAGCCCCCTGCGGAGCTACTGCCTGACCCGCAACCGGCTGCTCTTCGCATGGCGCAACCTCAGGGGCGGCGCGCGGCTGCTTTCGGTCGCCTACCAGCTCTGCATAGCGGCGCCCAAAAACGCCGTCTCGGCGCTCGCGCACCGGCGCGGCGACCTCGCGAAAGCCGTATGCCGGGGCGTACGCGACTTCTTCACCCTGAAAAACAAGCAGGCATGACGACTCTTCTGAACATAGCCGACTGGATTTTCATCTTCGTACTGGGACTTCCGGTGCTCTATCTTTTCGTCTTCGCACTCTTCTCGACGCGCAAAAACATGGACGACTATCCGCAAGCCAAACGCCGGCGGAAGTTCGTGACGCTGATTCCCGCCTACAAAAGCGACGCGGTGATCGTCCGCACGGCGCAGGCAGCCCTGCAACAAGACTATCCCGCACAGCTGCACGAGGTGGTCGTGATCGCCGACCGGCTGAAACCCCAAACGCTGGCCGAACTGCGCACGCTGCCGATCCGCGTGCTGGAGGTCTCCTTCGAAAACAGCTCCAAGGCCAAGGCGCTGAATTTCGCGGTCGAAGAGCTGGGGCCCGAAGCCGCCGAAGCCGTCACGATCCTCGACGCCGACAATCTGGCCGGCGAAGATTTCATCGCCCGGCTCAACGACGTCTTCGACAGCGGCGTACAAGCCGTGCAGGCCCACCGCACGGCCAAGAACCGCGACACCGACACCGCCGTGCTGGATGCGGCGAGCGAAGAGATCAACAACGCCATATTCCGCCGCGGACACGTGGCGCTGGGACTCTCCTCGGCGCTCATCGGTTCAGGCATGGCCTTCGAATACAAGTGGTTCCGCGACAACATCGCCCGCTGCACCACGTCGGGCGAAGACAAGGAACTCGAAGCGCTGCTGCTCAGGCAGGGCATCTACATCGACTACATCGACGGCCTGCGCGTGCTGGACGAGAAGGTGCAGGGCGAAGGCGCCTACTACAACCAGCGGCGCAGATGGATCGCCGCGCAGTTCTACGCGCTGGGGTCGGCCGTCCGGCAGCTGCCGGGCGCAATCGCCGCGGGCAACCTCGACTACTGCGACAAACTCCTGCAATGGTGCCTGCCGCCGCGCATCCTGCTGATGGGGCTGGTGCCGCTTTGGACGGCCGCGATGACCGTATTCGATCCCCTCGGCTCGATAAAATGGTGGATCGTACTGCTCCTGCTGCTCTTCGCGCTGGCGCTGGCGCTCCCCGACGAGCAGACCGACCGGCAGCTGGGCCGCGCCCTGCGCCGCATGCCCGTACTGTTCCTGCTGACCGCAGCCAACCTTTTCCGCCTGCGGGGCACCAAAGACAAATTCATCCACACCGAACACACCGGGGCCGGCGGCAACGCTCCCGGTGCCAACACCCCGACCGAACCATGAAAATAGCAATCGAGGCACAGCGCATCTTCCGCCCCAACAAACACGGCATGGACTTCGTGGCGCTCGAAACCATCCGCTGCCTGCAGAAGATCGACACGAAAAACGAATACTTCATCTTCACGGGAGAGGGCGGGGACCGCTGTCTGGAGGAGACGCCCAACATGCACATCGAGACGCTCCGCTGCCCGACCTATCCGCTCTGGGAGCAGTGGGCGCTGCCGCGCGCCGTGGCGCGGGTCAAACCCGACCTGCTGCACTGCACGAGCAACACGGCGCCCATATGGGGCCGCACTCCGCTGGTGCTGACGCTGCACGACATCATCTTCCTCGAAAAGCAGGCTTCGCGCAACAAATCGTCCTACCAGTCGCTGGGACGCATCTACCGCCGGCTGGTCGTGCCGCGCATCCTGCCCAAGTGCCGGAAGATCGTCACCGTCTCGCAATTCGAATGCGACCGCATCCGCACGGCCCTCGGTCTCGATCCCGAACGGATCACGGCCATCTACAACGGCTACAACGAACGGTTCCGGCCGCTGGACGATGTGGCGCAGACCGTCGGCAAATACCTCTCCGATCCCGGCTACATCTTCTTTCTGGGCAACACCGACCCCAAGAAGAACACGTCCGGCACGCTGCGCGCCTACGCCGAATACGTGCGCCGCTCGGAGAAACCCCTGCCGCTGCTGGTCGCCGACCTGAGGGAGCAGGCCGCGGAGGAGATTCTGCGCGAGATCGGCGCGCCCGAACTGAGCGGGATGCTCCGTCTGCCGGGGTATATCCCCAACGGCGACCTCCCGGCCGTCTACAACGGCGCATCGGCGTTCCTCTACACCTCGCTGCGCGAGAGTTTCGGAATTCCGCAGCTCGAAGCGATGGCCTGCGGCACGCCCGTGGTGACGTCGAACACCTCGGCGATCCCCGAAGTGGCCGGTCCGGGAGCGATTCTCGTCGATCCGACTTCGCCGACGGCGATCGCCGACGCCCTGCTGCGCCTCGAAACCGATCCGGCGTTCCGCGCCGAACAGGTCGCCTACGGACTCGAACGGGTCAAACTCTTCTCTTGGGAACAGACGGCCCGGCAGCTGCTGGCGCTTTACGAATCGCTCGGCAGATAGAGCGCAAACCCGCCCGCCGCCCCGAATCGGCGGAGCG
>ULQX01067414.1_pt1 | contig 11689 bp, 5 predicted proteins | sample 1954941 | NCBI WGS metagenome assembly ULQX01 (sample SAMEA4835667, study PRJEB28245) | human gut metagenome | biome: gut microbiome; material: fecal sample | place: Denmark | collected 2008
GACGGCGGCGGGAATGCTGCTTGACCCGCAGTTCCGGAAGATTCGCAAGCGCGTGACGGCACATTGGGGCGGTGCGGCGCTTATGAAGGCGTTCGGCTGGCTGCGGACGATGGCAGCGGTTCTGCTGGCGCAGTTTTTTGCCTGCACGACGTCGCCGGGCATGGCGTTTGGCATGATGGGGCGCATCTTCACCGATTTCGGCGCGGGTATGACGCGTAATTTCCCGCTTGGAATGCAGGACGGCGTTGTGGCAATTGTGGCGGTGCTGCTGATGCTCCTAGTGGACATCCTCTGTGAAAAACAGCCGGATTTACGCAAGAAGCTGGCAGCTTCGCCGCTCTATGTGCGCTGGACGCTGCTGATGGGGCTGATGTTCCTGACGCTTATCTTCGGCTGCTACGGCGCTGGATTCGACCGCGCGGCATTCCTGTACGCGGGATTCTGAAAAGGAGGGGAAGGCAATGACAGATGAAGCGGTCAGCCGCCGACGCGAGAATGCAGCATTTTTCCTCCGAATACTGGCGTTTGGGCTGATTTTCACGCTGATTTCGTGCGCTGTGCTGTATGTGCTGACGCCGAAATACGACTACGGGCCGGGCAGCATGATGAATCTGCCCCTTCAGCCGCGCAACACCATTGACGTGCTGGCGGTCGGCACAAGCACGACGTATGCTGCAGTGAATACGAACGTACTGTGGGCGAACTGGGGCTTCAGCGTGTATGATCTTGCGAGCGCGGAACAGCAGTATTGGCATACCTACTACTACTTGGAGCAGGCGCTGACAACACAGCACCCAAAAATCCTTCTGCTGGATACGAAAGCAGCAACGTACCCCGACGATACGACCCGGCGCGGGCGCACGATTCTCTCCACATCCGGCATTTTGAACCCGATTCGCCGCGCAAACGCGATTGCCGCAGGCGGTCAGCAGCCGCTGGACTTCCTGCTGGGCTATCCGCAGGTGCATGAGAACTGGAAGTCACTGACGGCGGAGAATTTCGCGTTTCCCGGCTGGACGGGCGGACGCAGTGTCGACTGGAAAGGCTTCATCGAATGCGACAAGATGGAGCATCACACGAAGCCAACGTTCTTCTGGACGGAGACGGGCAAGAAAATTAACGGGCGCGAGGCAGAATATTTCGAGCGCATCTGCGATCTCTGCGAAGCGCATGGCATTCAAATCATCCTGATTTCGTATCCAAGCCCGGATTACGAAAATGATCATATGTATATCTGCACGCTGCGGAAGATGGCGGAGGAACGCGGCATTCCGCTGCTGAATTTCAACAATCCGAAGGGGCGCTTCGGCATTCGGTACAGCAGCGATTTTGCGGATTGGCAGCACCTCAATGTGAAGGGCAGCATCAAGCTGTCGCTGCGAATCGGCGAATATCTGGAAGAAAATTACGACTTGACAGACCACCGCGGCGATCCGCAGTACGATTCTTGGCAGCGCTGTCTGGAGGAATGGCAAGCGGCGTATCCGGAGATGGCAAACATGATTCGCAATGAAAACATGATTCGCAATGAAAGGAAGGAAAAATAACGATGAAACGAAGCGTTCTTGACTATTTGGAGAACACCGCAAAGCGCTGCCCGGAGCGTTTGGCATGGGATGCCTCGGCACCGTTCACGTTCGGGCAGTGGTGGGACGCAGCGCAGCGGATTGCATCTTTGCTGAGCAGCCGGTGCGCGCGGAATACGCCGGTTGCAGTGCTGATGAACCCGCGCAGCGCCGAATGTGTGAAGGTATTCTTCGGCGTGTGGGCGGCGGGGTGCTTCTATGCGCCGCTTGACCCGATGCTGCCGCCGGAGCGCCTGAAGCTCATCATGCAGAATTTGGAGCCAACGGCGATTGTCTATGATGAAGAAAGCCGTGCGAAAGCGGAAGCTGTCTGCCCGGATGGATGCGAATGCGTGCTGTGGTCGGACGCGGCGCAGTCGCCCGTGGACGCGGATAAGCTGGCACAAATCCGGCAGACCGTGACGCCGGACCACCTTGCCGCGATTCTCTACACCAGCGGCTCGACGGGCATTCCGAAGGGCGTCGCGCATACGCAGGGGTCGCTTATGGCGTACACCGAAGAGACGATTGAACGCTATCAATTCACCGAGAACACCGTTTTCGGCAATCAGTCGCCGTTTTTCTACGCCAATTCGATTATCGACATTTTCCCGCCCGCGCTGCTTGGCGCTAAGGCGTGCATGATTCCCGCGACGGCGCTGTCGTTCCCGAAAACGCTGGTGAATTACCTGCGGCAGAAGGGCATCACGGAGTTGACGATGACGCCATCGAGCTTCGTGCAGGTGGCAAACAGCGGCGTGCTGACGGAAAACTGCCTGCCGGAGCTTGAATACATGATTATGTCCGGCGAAGTGATGCCGTGGGCGCAGTTGGCCGTCTGGATGAACGCCGCGCCGAAGGGTCATGCGTGGAATTTCTACGGCAGCACGGAGATGTTCAGTGTGTCTGTCGGGAAGGTCGAGGGCAATTACGAGGCGGGACAGCTGATTCCGGTCGGAAAGCCGTTCCCGACGGTGAAAATCCGCTTCATGACCGATGATGGGCAAGCTGCCGCACCGGGCGAAGCAGGGGAGATGTACGTCTCGTCGCCGATGGTGTCGCAGGCGTATTACCGCGACGAAGAGCGGAGCCGCGCGGTCTATGTTGCTGACCCGCTGGGGCAGGAGCCGGGTGTCTGGTTCCGTTCGGGCGACTACGGCTTCCTCGACGCGCAGGGACGGCTGAACGTGCTGGGACGCAAAGACAGCATGGTCAAGCATCATGGCTACCGCATGGAGTTGGGAGAAGTCGAAGCGGCGCTGCGGAGCATCCCCGGTTGTCTGGAAGCGTGCTGCCTGCTGGACAAGGAACAGGATGTGCTGTGGGCGTTTGCTGTGGGCGATTTGACGGAAAAGGCGCTCATGGATGCGCTGAAAACGAAGCTGGCGCGCTATATGCTGCCGGACAAAATCGTCCTGCTGCCGGAGCTGCCGCATACGGCGAACATGAAAATCGATCGCCAGACGCTGCGGAAGCGGATGACCGAACAGGGTTGACGTATGCGGAATATTGCAGGAAAAAAGACTGGATTTCCTGCTTGACTTGCATCCGCCCCGCTTGCTGGAAAAACGGACGCCAATCCTGCGAATAACCAAATAGGACAATTGCTTTTTCTCCGCATTGATAATATGGAAGAAAATCTGCCGAATCCGTAGAAAATGGGGAGAAACGTGTCTGTGCTGAATATTCCAAATGAACGGACTGGATTTTCCCTTTACCCTTTTTGTGGTTCTGATTATAATGATAATCAAGAGGTCGGCGCAAGGAACCCTGACAAAGAGAGGGAGGGTAGCAATCAGGAAGCAGGGATCTTGCCGACAGAGCGTAAAAGGTTTCTTAGAAAGGAAAGGAGTATTTTCATGAAGAAAAAGTTATCCCTGTTGGTCGCATTGACGATGATGCTGGGTTCAATGGCTGGCTTGGCAGAAGAAGCGAAGCAAGGTCCGACAGAAGCGGAACTGCTGGCGAAGCCGTGCGAGTTCGCCCTGATTGAAGCCAATGGCGAACAGCCCCGCTTGACTTACATTGAGGGTGTCACCCCGATTCTGGAAGTGGACGGCTACAAGTTCAAGGACATGAACAAGAACGGAAAGCTTGATCCCTACGAGGACTGGCGTCTGGACACCGAAACCCGCGTGAATGACCTGATCAACCAGATGACCCCCGAAGAAGAAGCGGGTCTGCTGTTCTGCGTCAGCGCGAATCTCGAAACGGCGCGCTCCCTGATTCCGGATTTCAACCTGACCTGTATGCTGTTCAACCTGAATGGCACGCCGGACAACGTCGTCAGCACGCTGAACAACCTGCAGGCTGCGGCGGAAAAGGAACGCCTGGGCGTCCCGATGATTTTCACCTCTGACCGTGAGTTCAACGCTTGGGGCGGCTACATCGACAAGGCGCACATCGCTTACGGCACCGCCAATGACCCCGAACTGGCGTACAAGCTCTCCAACATCTACGGCAAGGCGATGGTTGCGGTCGGTATCCATGTGACCTTCGAGCCCTACGCGAACGAAATCGGCGCGCAGTACGGCGAGAACCCCGAACACATCGCGAACATCGTTTATCAGGAAGTTAAGGGCATGGAAGACGCCGGATTCGCGTCCTGCGTCAAGCACTGGATCGGCCGCGGCGGCGACTCCAACTTCGGCAATGCCCGCTCTGTGGCGCAGAACTTCGACAACTGGATGGTCGGCTGGAAGGCTGCGCTGGCTGGCGGCAACGAATGGGTCATGACCAACTGCGGCGGCACGGGCATCACCAATACCACCGACGTCAAGTGGGACTCCGTGACCATGAGCTACCTGCGTGACACCCTCGGCTTCGACGGCATCGTCGTGACCGACTGGTGGGCGCTGGGCATGCGTCAGCAGGTTTCCGGCGTCACCAACGAGGGCGTGGAACTGTCCGAGCAGACGGGTCGTTGGCTGTACAACGAAGCCCTGAAGAACGGTACCGACATGTTCGGCGCTGGCGGCATCAAGCATGGTGAAGAAATCAGCGAAAACACCATGTGGAACTGGCCGGACTGCATCGTGAATGGCCTGAAGGAAGGCGACGTGGAGAAGCAGTGGGTTGACCGCTCTGCCGCGCGCATCCTGAAGTTCAAGTTTGAAAAGGGTCTGTTCGAGAATCCCTACCGCGTGATGGACGAGGCGCTGGCTGTCGTCGCGAGCCCCGAATGGATCGCGAACCGCACTGCAATCCACACCAACGAAGACCTGCGCGCTGCGCGTACTGCGGAAGAAGTCGAGCTGGCTGAAAAGCTGCAGGCGAAGTCCGCTGTACTGGTGAAGAACGACAACGGCCTGCTGCCGCTGGCGAAGGGCACCAAGGTTTATATCGAATCTTCCTCCGCGGATACCCTTGACCACTACAAGACCTACCTGAACAACTTCGGCACCGTCGTGGAAAACCTCGAAGATGCGGATGTTGCGATTGGCTACTTCAACTCTGTTGACGACGCGACCGAACTGTTCGTGGAAGACGCGCAGGACGCTGGCAAGCCCATCATCCTGACCATGGTCAACAAGGTGACGGAATACGAACTCAAGAACGCGAACGCTGTGATGTACATTCCGTACAGCCAGAAGCCTGACCATGGCACCGGCGAAGCGGGCTTCATCTACGGCACCGAACCTTGGATTTATGCTGACCTGATCTTCGGCGAACGTCAGCCTGAAGGCATCATCCAGAAGGAACAGGCTCGCGACAGCTGGAGCGACGCGGCTCAGTGGAAGGATCTTGCGGGCGATCAGGGCGCTTCCAACTACGTCCGTCTGCTGGTTCAGGCGATGATGGAAGACGACCCGAACCACGCTTCCCCGAACAACTTCGGTGATCCGCTGGTGGTCTACAACTACTCCATGCGCTATGGCCAGAAGGGCGACTTCCAGTACTCCTGCCTGATTCTCCCGTCCGTGTACGAAGAGCAGGAAAGCACCAACAGCCGCGGTCAGACCGTCAAGAGCGTTGTGGGTACTGTGTCCGCCAAGGCTGGCGAAGAATTCATGGTCTACTGCCTGCTGCGCAACAATGGCGCGGACGATCTGACCTACGTTCAGGTCAAGGACGGCGACGAAGTGGTGGCTGAAAAGCTCTACACGGTCTGCGGCGGTTCTTGGCGCGTGGTTGAAATCCCCGTGACCATCGCGACGCCCGGTGAACACACCATCACCGTCGGCACGCAGTCTGGTACCATCACCATTGCTGAGTAATCCATCCTCATTCCTCCTCTGGGGGCGGGCTTCGGCTCGCCTCCACTTTTTCGTTCAGTGAATAGGTTTGTGCTGGATATTCCAAATTCAAATGCTGAAAATTCCATTGCACAGGCAGAAAAATCGTTGTACAATACCATTGAAAGCTGAAACAGGCTTGCAACAGGTGTCAACCAAACCGACAAAGGAGTTGTGTGAACGTGAAGAAGAAGTTAGCTGCTTTCCTGGCCATGATGATGGCACTGGTGACGATGTCCTCCGCGGCGATGGCGGAAGAAGAGACGCCCACCATTACAGCGCACAAGGCGAACGCCATCACGATTGACGGCGACTTGAGCGATTGGGACTTGTCCTCTCCGGCGGTGCTGGAAGATGCGTCCCAGATTATCCGCGACCTCAGCTTCTGGCAGGGGCCGAATGACCTGTCCGCGAAGGTCTACGCCGCGTATGACGAAGAGAACCTGTATCTTGCCTTCGACGTGACCGAAGATACGCCCTACGGCGCTATCGAGATGCTTCCGCTGGATGGCGAAGACAACCTGAAGGTCTTCATCTCCACCGATCCCACGGATGACCCGAACCGCACGGAATACCACACCAACGACTTCCTGCTGTTCCTCATCTGCGACAACAACTACTTCGATACCGCGTTTGACCGCACGATGGTCGCCAAGGAATATCGTCAGCGCTTCATCAGCAAGGGTATCGACGGCGGCGAAGACGTGCTGACCGAAGGCTACGAGCGCGTGACGCAGGCAACCTCCACGGGCTTCATCTTTGAAGTCAAGATTGCGTGGGCGAATTTCGCGAACAACAAGATTGCGGTCTATCAGCCGAAGTCCGGCGACGTGGTGAAGTTCAACGTGGCGGTCACCGACATTTCCTATCCCTGCCCCGGCACAGAGTACATCCCGCAGATGGCTTGGACGGGTACGCTTGAAATCAACACCAATCCCAGCCTGTGGGGCAACCTGGTGTTCGAGTAAGTAGAACAAAAGCCTCATCATGAGGTACAGACGGGGCGCACACTGCGTCCCGCCTTTTTTCACTCCGTAAGCAACCAATTGCTTTCTATCGCCATAAGGGGGATTCCATCGTGCGAAAATGGCTCATCGGACTGCTGATGATTCTCGGACTCTACGCGGGCTTTGCGCAGGCGGAAACATACGTCGTTGCCATAGACGGCACGGGGGACTTCCAGACGCTCACGGAAGCAGTTGCAGCGTCCTCCACGGGCGACACGATTCTTTTGCGCGCGGGCGTGTACGGCGAGCAGGAGACATTCCCGATTGCCCTTGACCATGCAGTTACTATCGAGGGCGAGGACGGCGCTGTGCTGGATTCGCCGCGTTTCAAGACGATGCTCAGCGTGACGGCGGACGGCGTGACGCTGCGGAACATCCGCTTTCAGGTGCGCAAATGGGGCATCGTTGCGGATGTGAGCCAGGCGATGACGGTTGAGGACTGTGAATTTGTGCTGGGCGACGAGGAGTGCCGCACGTCCTCTACGGCGATTTGGCTGCGCGGCATGAAGGAATGCGCAATTCGCCGCTGCACGTTCCGTCAGGTCGGCATCTGTATCGCCGGTGACCCGTTGAGCGATAAGAGCGCTGGCAAAACGGTGTTGACGGGCATGTGCGAAGCCGGGGAAGATCCCGAATACTTCTCGACGCACGAGATTGCGGACTGCACCATCAACGGAAGGCCGTATTACTACTTCGTCGGACAGGACAACCTGACTGTTCCGACGGATGCGGGCGGTTTGATTGCCGTGGAATGCGATAATCTGACGGTGCGGGACATCGACGTTTCTGACAGCAGCATGGGGCTGGAAATCGCGCGGAGCAGAAATGTGACGCTGGAGAACGTATCGGCTGACCGCTGCGGCATTTTCGGCACATACCTCGTTTTCGTGCAGGGTGCGGTGCTGCGCAATGTTCACGTTGAGCAGACGAACCACGGCATTGACATCCGCGGTAGCCAGAACGTCGTCGTCACGGACAGTCTTGCGCTGAACTGCGACCAAGGCGTGTTTTTTACCCACTGCACGGACTGCACTTTGCAGGATTCACATGTGCAAGGCTGCGGCTTCGGCTATTTTGGCGCGGTCGGGAACGGCAACCGCATCGAAAACTGCACTTTTTCTGATAACGCCGACGGCATCTATCTGCAAAACGAGCCGAACGCGACAATTACTGCCTGCGACGTGCGGCAGTCGCGTGTGACGGGCTTGCGAATTCTCAAATCCAGCTGCGTCTGCACCGATACGACGGTGGCGGACGGCTGGACAGGTGTCATCTACTACGATTCGCACGACACGACCATCGAGAACTGCGATTTTTCGGACAACGCCAGCGCGAACATGTACCTTGGCAATGGGCGCGGCGCGACGATTCGGAACTGCCGCTTTTCCGGCAAAACGAAGGCACATCTGGAAGTCGAAGGGACGCAGACGGACATGCTCGTGACGCAGTGTACCTTTACGGGCAGTCGGGCGGATATGCTCAAGGCAGCTTCCCACACGCTGCCAACTTTCACCGACTGCGCATGGAGTACACCGGGTGTTTTCTGGACAGGAAAGGAATGGAATGGCAGCACAGATGGCGACGCGCCGAATCGCAATTGCGACATCGTGCAAATTGGGCGGGAAGCGCCGCGCACGGATTCCGTTCCCTATGACACGCCCGAACAGGCGATAGACGGCGCAGTCAACTATCGCAAGGAGAACAGCGGGCGCTATCTGCTGCTCAGCCAGACGAACTGGACGTTCCGGCTCTTCGACTCTCCGTCAGAATTTGACCGTGGCGGCTGCGTGAACTTCTATCAACCGGATTTTGATGCTTCGGACTGGGCGAATATCTTTGTGCCGAGCGTATGGCAGACGCAGGGCTACGACCATCCGATTTACACCAACACAACGCAGAAGTTCGCGCGCAATTTCGGCAACAAAATCGGTTATCCGGCGGATTTGCCGATGGCGCCGACAACGTACAACCCCATCGGGCTGTATCGCCGAACGTTCACGCTGCCGGAAAGCTGGTCAGGCGAACGCATTTTCTTGACGTTCGAGGGCGTCGATGCGGCTTTCTACCTCTGGGTGAATGGTACGCAGGTCGGCTATGCGGAGGATTCCTTCACGGCGGATACGTTCGACGTGACTGATTACATCCGTTATGGCGAAGAAAACACGCTGGCGGTCAAGGTCTACCGCTGGTGCGACGGCTCATGGCTGGAAGATCAGGATTATTTCGATTTGAGCGGCATTTTCCGCGACGTGTACCTCTACGCAACGCCGCAGACGTTCGTGCGCGATTACAGCCTTGTGACTGATTTTGACGCGGATTTCACGGACAGCACGTTCTCTGTAACGCTGATGCTGGAAAATCGCGGCGATGCAGACGGCGAAATTTGCGTCTCGGCGCAGCTTTACGATGCGGACGGGCAGCCGGTCGCATGGACGGCGGATGCAGCGCACGCGATACTTTCCGCAGGCGAAGCGCAGAGCGTCATCCTGAGTGGCGTTGTTAAGACCCCGCGCAAATGGAGCGCCGAAGACCCGTATCTCTACACGCTGGTGCTGGCGGAGACGAGCGGCGAGGAAACGGTCTACGAAAGCTGTCAGGTAGGTTTCCGCAAAATGACCTACAAGACGAATGCAAGCGGCTGGTTTGAGGGCAGCACGGGCGACGCCGACCTCATCCGAATCAACGGGCAGCCGATTTCCCTGCGCGGCGTCAACCGCCACGAGACGCACCCCGAATACGGGTACGCCGTGACGCGCGAGGTCATGGAGACAGACATCCGCATCATGAAGGAGAACAACATCAACGCCGTGCGCACGTCGCATTACCCGAACAGTCCGTACTGGTATTATTTGTGCGATAAATACGGCATTTACGTTGTCGATGAGGCGAATCTCGAAGTCCATTCCAACATGATTTACGAAAACGCGCGCATCACAGAGTATATGTCGAACGCGGTTATTGACCGCGAGTACAACATGGTGAATCGCGACCGCAATCATGCGAGCGTCATCATGTGGTCGCTGGGCAACGAGTGCAAGAACCCGGAGATTCTGCGGACGATTCTGGTGCAGCCGTATGTCAATCAGATGGGCGAGACGCACGTCCTGCACGCCTACGATCCGGCACGCCCGTGGCACTACGAGCAGGCGCGCGACAATTTTTCGACGGGCATCGACGTTTACTCCGGCATGTACGAAACGGTCGAGCAGATGATTGCCTACGCTGAGGCGGGGCACGACACGCCCTACATCGAGTGCGAATATGAACACGCGATGGGCAACGCAATGGGCAACATGGACGAATATCAGGCGGCGTTTGATACCTACCGCAGCTTGCAGGGCGGGTTCATCTGGGACTTCATCGACCAGTCGATTTACCAGACCGCCGAGGATGGAACGCGCTATTTCGGCTACGGCGGCGATTTCGGCGAACGCGTGCATGACGACAATTTCTGTGCGAACGGGCTTCTGCTGCCTGACCGCACACTTCAGCCGGAAATGGCGGAAGTTCGCTATCAGTATAGCCAACTGAAATTCGATGCGTTTGACGAAGACCACGCGACGGTGCGAATGAAGAACTACTTCTTATTCACTGATGTGGCGGAAAAGTACGAATTCAGATGGAGCATCACGGCAGATGGGGATGTTGCGGCGGAAGGAGTGCTTCCAGCGGACGCGGTGCGCGTGGCGAATGTTGATGCGCGGACGAATCAGCCGGGCGAGCGTGTAGTCACACTGAATCTGCCGACCATCGCGAAAGAGGCAGGAAAAGAGTACTTCCTGAATCTGACGGTTGCGCTGAAAGCGCAGGACGGCTTGCTGAATGCGGGGCATGTGGTGGCTTACGAGCAGTTTGCCATGCGGAACGACAACGAGTTAATGTCAGCTATGCCGGATGCTGCCATGACTGTGACGCAGGATGGCAATGTGCTGTCCATCAGCGGTGAGCAGTTCCACACGGCGCTGAATCTGGAAACGGCGCAGCTGACGCGCTATGAAGCCTTGGGTGCGGACGGCACGTTCCATGCGCTGATTGTACCGGGGGAAGGACCGAAGGGGAGTTTCTACCGTGCCGCGACGGATAATGACCGCGCGTTTGGCTCCGGATTGGGGCATATGAATGCGGCATGGAAAGAGCCGGGAGCGTATGTCGTCACGAACAGGGCGCTGTATGCGGACGAAAACCCGGTTCGCGTGACATTCGACGGCTGCTATCCGGCGCTGGAAAACATGCTGGTTTCGCTGGAATACCGTTTCTATGGCGACGGCAGCATTCGCGTGCAGATGCACCTGTCCGCGCCGGAGCATCAGCAGCTGATTTACATCCCCGTCGTCGGGATGCAGATGACGCTTCCCAAGGCGTATGAGCGGATGACCTATTTCGGCTGCGGACCAGAAGAAAACTACACCGACCGGCACAGCGGCACGAAAGTCGGATGCTATGAAACGACTGTAACGGACAATTTCTTCCCGTACATGGAACCATCAGAAACGGGGAATCGGACGGGCGTGCGCTGGATTGCGCTGACGGACGAGACGGGCGAAGGTCTGCTGGCTGCGGCGGATAGTGCGCCGATGGAAGCGAGTGCGCTGCACTACACACCAGAAGCGCTCACGCAGGCGAAGCACCCGCACCAGCTGAAGGCGACGGAGAACGTCATTCTGCGCCTGAACGCCGTGCAGATTGGGCTGGGCGGCGACAATTCATGGTATCGCATCATCGTGCATGAGCCGTACCTGACGCCGCTGACGCGGGATTACGACTACGCCTACATCCTGTCGCCGCTTTCCGCGAAGGAGGATGCGATGGAAAAGGCAAGGACAATCCGCAATTATCCGTAAATAATACTATTTCCAGATTCACCTGCGCCATCTGCTTGCGC
>ULQX01062487.1_pt1 | contig 11666 bp, 11 predicted proteins | sample 1954941 | NCBI WGS metagenome assembly ULQX01 (sample SAMEA4835667, study PRJEB28245) | human gut metagenome | biome: gut microbiome; material: fecal sample | place: Denmark | collected 2008
AAGTGTGCCGAGGTAATCTCTTCCAAAAGAGTATATGTCCACCCATTGATTGAAAACATTTTCTCGATCATCTTCTTTTTTTCTGAAGGAGTAAGTGTGGTAGGAATACCAACAACAAGAGAACCTTGAGAACTTATTTCATAGCGTTCATCTCTCTCCATTAAAATATACCTCCTTTATTCTTTTGGCTAAAACATACGCCATTTTAACAGGAACAGCATTTCCAACTTGTCTCCACTGCTCCTTCATATCTCCAGTTAACTCATACTCATCGGGGAATGTTTGAATTCGTTTCAATTCCTCTATTCGAAGAAATCTATTCCTCCAGTGAAACGGTCCCTGGTTTGTAGAAAAGCTAGCTTGTATCGTCCACGAGGGGCGGTCAGGACTTAATTTCAATAGAAATGTCCAATACCGTGATTTCCATTTGAATTTGGGTTCAGGATAACCTCTCTTCTCCGTGAAATACAAATAGTTATCTCCAGCCGGAATTTCTTTGAGTAATTCATAATCCTTGGCACCAGGACGCTGTTCTTTCTCTTCTTCTGTAATATTATCGAATTCAGCCATTACTTCACCGCATGTTACCCATGGCAGTAAGGGCGTTTTTTTGACGGGATCTGCATGTGTTTCTTTGGGAAACTCAAACTTAGGCAGTTCCTTTTTAGTTCCAATACAAAAGAAACGCTTCCTTGTTTGGGGAACTCCATAATTCGCACAATTAATGACTTTGAAAGTAATGTTATAACCGAGTTCTTCTGCTTTTTCTTTCAAGAAATTGAATTCGTGTTGATGTGTCTTGAATGTAAATCCATCAACATTTTCAAAAAGAAAGACCTTGGGTTGGATTTCGGAAACGGCTCGAAAATATTCAGGGACAGCAAAACCGGCGTGCTCATCTTCAAAGCCGTCAGCCTTTCCTACCAAATAATGCCTAGTTTGACTATAAGGAGGACAAGGGGGTCCACCAATTAAACAATCAATTTCCCCATAACTTGCATGTAAAGAGGAAAAGTCAATTTTTCTGACGTCACCGCAAAAGACAGTATCAGCAATGCTATTTTTCTTCAGTGTGTTACAGGCGATGTCCCAGACATCCGTCGCAAATACTGTACGAAATCCTGCTTGCTCAAACCCGATATCTAAACCTCCAGCACCAGAAAAAAGGCTTAATACTTTAGGTGTCTTTATATCCATTTGCATAATTCTTCAACCACCTTCTTCGCCAACAGAGGAGGAACAGCGTTTCCAATCTGCTTGTGTTTGGAATAAGAACTTCCATAAAACACATAGTCATCTGGGAAAGTTTGTATCGCTGCCAATTCTCTCGTATTCAATCTTCTATTTTTCCAGTGAAATGGGCCCTCCCAATGTCCAGGACTTGCAATTATAGTCCAGGAAGGTTGAAAAGGATGCAATTTCAATAAGGAAAGCCAATAGCGTTTTCCCGCCACAAAGACAGGATCCGGATGATTCTCCCGTGCCGTCAGTGAAATATAGTTTTTGCCAAATGGAATACATGTCAATTCGTGCTCCCATTTTCCTTCGGCTTTTAGGTTTTCATCATCACAAAATTCAGGAGTATCAAATTTGCCAATCCAATCTATAACACGCTCATAAGGTAGAAGATTAGGGTTTAAGAGTATTTCTTTTTCCGATCCGTGCGTCTGTGGCAAAGACGCCTTGATTTCCTTCTTGCTTGCTAGGAAGAAAACTCTTTTTCTCTTTTGAGGTATTCCGTGTTCAGCGGCGTTGATTTTCAACATTGAACATTTGTAACCTAAACGAGATAGCATACTGTAAATTGTATCTACAGCCTCTTTATTAGAAGGGTGAAGAATACTCTCAACATTCTCTAGCACAAAACCATCTGGTTGTAAGTCCTCGATAATCTTAAAGTACGGTACAATTAGATTCCGAGGATCTTCGCTCGAATTTCGTTTTTCATTTGTTACCCAATACCCCGCCTTAGAAAACGGTTGACAAGGGGGACCACCAATTATGATTAGTTTCTCTGGCTTTTCTTTTGCAAGCAGTTCACTATAGTGAGCACCTGTCATCTGAGTAATATCTCCAACCTCGTGTAGTGTGTCTTTAAAGAAAGGATTAAGTTTTAATGTTTCAACACTATCTTCAAATATATCGAGGCTTGAAATAACCTTAACACCTGCCAGTTGAGCTCCAATATCTAATCCACCTGCTCCTGAAAACATACTGATAGCTTTGACATCGGTTCTAAAGGTAAACTCCTTATCATTGACGGTATAACCCTTATGTGTATATGGAATGATAACATTTCCTTCGTTATCAGTATCGAATAGAGACAACATCTCTTCTTGCTGATGAGGAGTAACATTTGAATAATAGTCTTTTTGAATTTTATATGTAGACATAGTTTCTCCTAATTAATCAAATTAAGGCCCATGTACCTCTTACAATGTTCTTAATCTGGCCTCGCGATTTAAGAATTGTTCTGCACCAACGAAGTCTATAATTCAGTTTTGTTCCACATCCGCTTTCGTCCTCGAGAAGCACTATTTCTTCAGGCAATTCAAGCAATTCGATTACTTTTTGATTAATTTGTTCCGTGGTAGCAGTACCACCTAACTCCTTCAGTGCATTAAGGACAGCTTCTTCAAGAATGCTGTTAGACGGGAAATACGACTTTTTCATTTCTATATCCTCCAAATTATTATACTTCTGCGCTTTTGCCGCTTTTAACCCATTCTTCGAGCTCGGATTTTTTGAATTTCCATTGCTTGCCTATTTTATGGGCAGGAACATTCTTGTCTTTAATCCATTTTCTTAATGTGACTGGTTTTACATTAAGAAATGTTGCTGCATCGTCAATGCCGATATAATTTTCACTAGGTAAGTTTGACATTTTATCTCCTCACTTTCACTATTAGCATAAAGTAATGCAATAATATAATACCACATATTTGTATCTCTTTCAAGTCGTTTCTGTGACTTTTGTGTTGTTTTCGCTATTTAGTGATATTTGCGATACAGAAGAACAGGAGAAATGCATTTTGTTTTTCTCATTATCCCACAGATAGTGTCCCAAATAACGGACTTTAAGCTGACACACCCACTGGACAGCTATTATTTTTCAAAAAATTCAAAAATATTTATTCTTCTGGCCGGACAAGATGTGTCCGGTATTTTTGCGTTTTAAGGGGTATTTTTCATAACGCAATCACAAAAAGCCTTATAAATAGCGGCTTTTCAGCCGGACACGCTGTGTCCGTGTGTTTTGAAAGGCCATCAATTATAATTTAATCGTACCAACTGGTACTCAATAAATCTCAAAGCCTTGAGATGCGCATTAAAGGCGGCGGGATACACAGAACGATACCAAACAATCGATAAAGGGTTGTTTTATCGTCTGGTGTTCCACCGTGTCTTGTCATGCCCTCAAGGTGTAACTCTGCCGGTGCATCATCAGATGTATCGGCTTTCTTTGTGTCCTGCCTCCTTCCTCAAGGCGGAAAGGACACTTTATGAAAATCAAGTACGAATCAGTCACGGGAGAAGTAACGGAGGTTGAGGTTTCTGAAGAAATCGGTGCCGTTATTATCGACTCCCGTCGCAAGGAAGAAAACCTTGCAAGAAAAGAACGCTATCATTGCTATTCGCTCGATGCTATCAAATATGGTGACAACGACAAATTTGCTCCTACAACAGGAGAAACTCCGCTCACCGAGTTAATCCGTGATGAGGACAACTCCTACATATATGAAGCGTTCTCGATGCTTTCCGATATCCAACAGCGTCGACTTCTCAAACTTGCAGCAGGGATGTCTATGCGTGAAATTGCAAGAAACGAAAATGTGGGGTTCAGAGCAGTTTTTGAATCAATTGAAGGGGCGAGAAAAACTTTTTTAAAGAATTTTTCAAAATACCCTCATCAAAACGGCACCCTTTTCTCCGTAGATACGGAAGGGGCAAACAAAACCGCTTCTTCTGAAAGGAGAAAGAAACGATGAAACATAATCTCACAATCCATGTTTCAAAGAAACCCAAGGATGGCGGCATCGTTGCCTGTAAGACGGTAACCCTTCGTGAAAGACTTCTGCGTTTTCTCTTCGGTGATTTGAAGAAGGTAACAATTCTTGTACCCGGAGACAGCGTTGACGAGGTTGCCATCAAGGAGAACCCCGGAGGTGACGATGGTGGCAACTAACCCTATGATTCCAATGCCCGTCAAAGCAAGACCCTACGACCATCAGTATAAAGCATTCGATTTCGCTTGCGAGAAATTCGGTCTTGTACCTTCCGCATCACGCAGTAACGGAGTAGCACTCCTTATGGAGATGGGTACCGGCAAGACACTCACAAGTATCGCAATCCTCGGAGCCTTATATCAGTTTGGTTTAATCCGCAGAGCACTGGTCGTTTGCCCGGTATCCATTAAAGGTGTATGGGAACAGGAAATTGCGAAGTTCGCAGCGTTCCCTTGCAACGTCACAGTGTTAACCGGAGCAAGCAAGGATAACAAAAAACTCCTCAACGGCATCAGCCGTGACGGACTCCAGGTTGTCATTGTGAACTACGAGAGTGCTCGGATCATTGAGAAGGAACTTCTTGGTTTCGATGCAGACCTCATCATCGCAGACGAGGCACACAAGATTAAGCAAGCACGAACCGCCCAATCCAAGACAATGCATCACCTTGGTGACAAGGCACGGTACAAGCTTCTCTTGACCGGTACGGTTATTACAAATCGTGAGCTTGATGTGTTCTCGCAGTACCGATTTCTTAACCGCAAGGTGTTTGGTGACAGCTTTTATGTGTTCCGTAATCGCTACTTTGATATGGTCGGCTATGGCAATCACATTCCTCGTTTCCGCAATTATATGCTCGATGACTTCCTTCAGCGTATGCACTCTATTGCTTACCGAGTCACCAAAGCGGAATGTTTAGATCTGCCGGACATAAGCGAAGAAATCCGCTATGTACAGCTCGAACCCAAGGCAATGAAGATTTACAAGGAACTCGAAAAAGAGAGTTACACCGAGCTTGGCGATTCTGAAGTTTCCGCTGTAAATGTGCTGACTAAACTGCTCCGTCTCTCCCAGGTAACAGGCGGACACCTCACTGATGATGAGGGTGACACCAATCTCGTCAGCACAGACAAACTGAAAGCCCTCTCCGATATCCTTGATTCTGCAATAGCGGAAGAAAAGAAACTCGTTGTGATGGCACGTTTTGTTCCCGAACTGAACGATATTCAGGCTTTGCTTGAGAAGAAAGGCATCGGTTATGCGGTTGTTCGAGGCGGTGTTAAAAACCGTGAAGAAGAAATCCGCAGATTTCAAGAGGATGCAGATTGCCGTGTGTTCGTAGGACAGATAGCGGCAGCCGGACTTGGCATTACGCTTACCGCTGCCTCAACAATGGTGTTCTACTCTCTCGATTACAGCATGAGCAATTTCGAGCAGGCAAAAGCACGTATTCACCGTGTGTCTCAAAAAGACAACTGCCTCTACATTTACCTGGTTGCCAAAGGCACCGTTGACACTAAAGTATTACGCGCCTTGCGTCAAAAGGTCGACCTTGCTAAAAGCCTGGTTGACGATTACCGCAAAGGCATCAACCCATTCAAAGAATAAAGGAGAACTCGAAATATGGATAACTACATTTTTGGTCTCGCTGATCAGCTTAAAGAACTGAAAGACCGCAAGAAGGAACTCGATGCCGAGGCAAAGGCTGTCGGCGCACAGATTGAAGAACTGGACCGTGAACTTTCCGATGCAATGGCAGAAGCCGAATGCGAACGTTTCTCTCGCAACGGCAGCACCTTCTACCTCAACACCCGTCTCTTTGCATCCCCGGCGGCAGGTCGTAAGGAAGAGATGATTGAGGCTCTTAAAACCAATGGCTACGGTGACATCGTAACCGAAACCGTCAATGCCAATACTCTTGCTTCCTTCGTCAAGGAGCAGATGGCACTCAACTGTGATGAAGTCCCGGCGTGGCTGGCCGAGTGCGTAAGTACTTACGAAAAGGTGTCGGTCGGCATCCGCAAGGGCTGACATAGAACAACGCCCATCGAACCATCGTTACAACGCTACATCGACAAATTACTAATCTCAATTTATAGGAGGACACGCAGATGTCAAATCAGATCGTAAAGAAAGAAACCAACGCAATCGCCAATGTAGGCGGCTTTGCAACCCAGGCAGATATGCAGTGGCTCAACGAAGCCATGAACGAGGATTGTGCCGGTATTGAGCTTCAGCTCGACCGCATTAAGATTCCCGCCGGTGGCTCCACTGCATTCGAGATTCCCTCGGCCGATGGTGATGACACCGAAATGGTCAAGGAAATCACAGGCGTAATCTTGTTCAACCATCCCGCCAATGCTTATTACAAGGATAAGTATACTGGTGGCAGCAATCCTCCCGATTGCAGTTCCTTTGATGGTATGCACGGCACCGGCACTCCCGGTGGTAACTGTAAGACTTGTCCTTATAACAAGTTCGGTAGTGGTGATGGCAAGAGCAAGGCGTGCAAGAACCGCCGTATGCTTTACATTCTCCGTGAGGGTCATCTTTTCCCGGTTATCCTCAATCTTCCTGTCGGCTCCTCGGCAGCATACAAGAACTATGTAAAGCACCTGCTTACCCAGAGAAGCTCTCTCAGCCGTGTCGTGACCACCATCAGCCTCAAGAAGGCTATGTCCGACAGCAACATTGCCTATTCCCAGGCAGCCTTCAAGTTCGTTCGCCCGCTCACCAACGAGGAGATTGAATCCCTCGCACCTATGGTCGAGCAGATGAAGACCTATGCCGCAAACCTCACTACTGCCGACCTTGTCGCAGATGAGGAAGCGCCCTTCGTTGATGCCGAAACCGGTGAAGTTATCGAACCCTTGAAGTAAGTACAACGGTGTCCGGGGAGGGTTCGCCCTCCCTGGATAACCCCATATAAGGAGACAACGCTATGAACGCTAACTATAAATGCATCACCTCTGTCGAGGGCATTCGTGAATATATCGGTGATGCTAAAATCATCGCCTTCGACTATGAAACTGCCCCGGACGAGGCATACCGCAACGAGGATAAAGCTGCCCTCGATGCTCACAAGGCACATATCGTAGGTTGCTCCTTCTCCGTATCGGAAGGCTCCGGCATCTATGTACCCGTTGCACACAAGGTTGGTAAGAACATCGAGCCGACCAATTTCGACAAGTTTCTCCGTGAATTTCTGTCGAACACCGCAATCGTAAAGATTGCTCATAATCTGGCTTTTGAATCTCAAATGTCCTATGCCCGTGACATTGTTATTATGCCTCCCGTATACGACACCATTGCTGCTTCGCAGATGTCTCTCAAGAGTTGCACCGAGTTTCGTAAGCTCACTGACAGCGGTCTTAAAAAACTGGCAGCAGAACTTTGCGGTGAACCGCTCCCGTCCTTCACCGATGTAACCGATGGCAGACACTTTGATGAACTGGATGCCCAGGATGCCGAAACCGTCCGTTACGGTGCTGCTGACTCCGATTACTCTCTCCGTTTGTATAACATCTTTAACAAGTGGTTTGACCGCTTCTTGCCCAAGCATCGCACTATCGTTGAAGAGATTGAATCACCGACCGCCGTATATCTCGGCATTATGAAGTACAACGGAGTTCCTATCAACTATCCGCTTATGCTTCAGCGTAAAGAGGAAGCTGAAGCAGAAATGGAACGCATCCGTAAGGAAATCGCATTCATCATTGGTGATGTGGCTATCGGTGAAAACTGTAGCACCAAGGCGTTTAAGGATTATCTGTTCAAAGACCTCGGTTTGCCTATCCTCAAGACTACTGCTTCTGATAAAGAGGCTGCCGATGATATGACGATGATTCTGCTCAAAGAGTGGTGCGATGAGAATAAGCCTGAACTTTCAAATCTCTTCACTTTGGTGCAGGAATATCGCAAGTGGGGCAAAATCAAATCCACCTATATTGACGGTTACCTCAAGCATCGCAACTCTGCAACCGGCAATATTCATCCTGAACTTTTCGCTCTGTCCACGGATACCGGTCGTATGAACTGCCGCAACCCCAATGCACAGAATATGCCGAGAAAGTCTAACGACCCCATTGGTGTTCGTAACTTTATCAAAGCACCCGAAGGTCATCTCATTCTGTCCTTGGACTTCTCGCAGATCGAGCTTCGTGTCGGTGCGTTCTACTGCCGTGACAAGGTAATGATGGACACATACAGACGCGGTGGAGATATTCACGCAGCAACAACCTCTGTTATTTTCGGTGTTTCCTACGACGAAGCGCAGGATAAACATTCTGCCGATTATAAGGAGCACCGCACCATCGCAAAGAACGTAAACTTCGGCACATTCTATGGTCTCTTCCCGAGAGGGTTACAGAAGACATTGAAGTTCAAAGCGGGTGTCGAAAAGACCGAAGCCGAGTGTGCTGAAATCATCAATAACCTCAAAGCCGGTTATCGTGGTCTTACCGCATGGCAGGAAGAAACAAAGACTGATGCAGTTCGCAAGATGTACTCGGAAACCTGGGTCGGCAGACGCAGATATTTGCCCGGTGTCCGTAGTGATAATTGGGGTGTGAAGTCCTTTGCAGAACGTTGTGCTTTGAACACTCCGATTCAAGGCACTGCTGCCGATATTCTTAAACTCGCTATTAAGCGTATTATGTGTGGTCTGCCGGAGAGGGACTGGTTAAAGCCTATCTTGCAGATCCACGATGAACTGACTTTCATCATTCCCAAAGACAAGCTCACAGAGGCCGTCCGTTTCATTAAGGAATGTATGGAAGAACAGCCTTTCCCTGAATTTGATTTACCCCTTGTCGCAGAAGCCTCCGCCGGTGAGACCTTCGGCACGATGGAAGAACTGGAGGATGTGTAATGTATAGAAACAGCGAAGGATATGCCGACCCTACTGCAGGTGCAGCAATCGGCAAAGTAATGAAGGAGTATCGTCTTGAGCGCCGTGAAATTTGGCGGCGCCAGACAGAACTCAAGGAGCGTCCCAAGGTGTATATCGTATCTCGTTATGCCGGGGATATTGAGAACAATGTCAAGGCGGCTATTCGCTATTGCCGTTTTGCTATTGATAAACAGAAGATGCCCATCGCAGCACACTTACTCTATCCGCAGATTGTTGATGACAACGATCCTAATGAAAGAGAAATCGGCACAATGTTTGGTTTGGCATTGCTTGCTTTGTGCGATGAGGTTTGGTGCTTTGGTAAAACTCTCTCTGCCGGTATGGAACAGGAAATCAAAGAAGCTAAGCACCTTGGTAAACCCATTAAGTACTTTGATGAGGAGGCGGTCAAATGAATATCTCTGCCCAGGACGTATTGCTTGCTTTGTTTAACCCCGAAGATACGGTGTGCTTCCGTGTGTTCGATGATAAGAAGAAAGGTGTATTCTCTGGTGCGAAGCTCGAAATGGAAGCGGGTAAATATTCCGCTATCGAAGGCACCCTGAAATCTCACAATGAAAAGAATCGTGGCATTTTCTTCGTGGTTAACTACGGTGGCCAGGAAGACAGTAGCATCAGCCGTATCAACGCACAGTTCGTTGAAATGGACGATCTCTCTTTTGAAGAACAGCAGAAGGCAATCGATGAGTTTCCGCTTCCTCCGTCTATGGTCATCAAAACCCGCAAGTCTCTGCACGTATACTGGCTGATGCGTAATGCAAAGGTTGAGCAGTTCCGCTTTGTGCAGAAACAGCTCGTGTCTCATTTTCACGGTGACCCTATGTGTGTTAATGAGAGCCGTGTTATGCGTTTGCCCGGTTTCAATCACTGTAAAAAAGACCCCATTATGGTGGAATGTCTTTCTTATCACCCTGAACGCAAATATACCCAGGAACAGCTCCTTGAGGTTTTGCCTCACGCAGAAGAACAGCCGGTTGAGACAAGAGTCGGCACTGAAAAGGGTCTCGAACTCTTGCTTCACGGATGCGATTTCATTAAGCATTGCAGTGAAAAGGCTGCAACCCTCTCCGAGCACGACTGGTATGCTATGATTACGAACCTTGCCCCCTTTGAGGGCGGCGTCAATCTGATTCACGAACTTTCAGTTCCGTATCCCGGTTACAGCGAAGCAAATACACAACGTAAAATCAATCACTACCTCGATAGTGGTACGAAGCCGATGACCTGCAAGACCATCGCAGAAAAAGGATTCAAGTGTCCCAAGATGGAAAACGGCGAATGCACGTGCAAGGCACCTGCCGCAATGAGTTACCTTCCTCTCAATGTGGATGGTCTCCGTGAAATCGTGTCATCACTTGAGGTTACCGGTGACACAATGAAGGATATGCAGACCGCAAAAAACTTCATCGAAACCTATCTGTATAACCAGGATGTTGTTACCGCTGAAACCGTCATTAACTTTGAACTAAAGGAACATTTCAAGTTCAAAAACACCTTCCTTCGTCCGCTTTCGCAGATTTACAAGGAACATAGCCGTGAGTACCAGGCTACAAAGTCCCGCGCCAACTCGGTTATGATGGAACTTCCTCCGTGGTACACCGTAAACACGCAGGGACTCAAATTTCTCCCCGGTGTACTTGGTGAGCATATGGCAACTACCGAAAACGTCTTTTATGCCGCCGAGCAGTTCTTCCTTTATCAAGGCGGTGTATTCCGTGAAATCTCCGAAATGGAGGCACAGCGTCTTGTTCAGGATAAGATGATTGCCCGCGAAATGAAAATGAATCAGATCGTGGATGCAACGCAGCAGTGGAAACTCCGTGTACAGAAGGATATCCGTGAGTTGAATCCCAACCCCTATATCATCAATGTCAAGAACGGTCTTTACAATGTTCTCGAAGATACGCTGATCGAGCACACCCCGGAATACTACTCTACGGTACAGCTCAATATTACCTATGACAAGAAGGCAGATTGTCCCCGTTTCAAGAAGTTTCTCAAGGAATCTATGGGCGGTGATATGGAGCAAGTGGCTCTCATTCAGGAAATGCTCGGTTATTTCCTTATCCCCGTAAATTCCGCACAGAAATGCTTCGTTATCGTGGGCGTTGCCGGAGCGGGCAAATCCGTATTGCTCCGTGTACTTAACGACATTCTCCTCGGTAAACAGAACGTGTCCAATGTTTCCTGGCAGGCTTTGAATGAACGCTTTAAGACCGCAGAACTCTTCGGAAAACTGGCGAATATCTTTGCCGACCTTCCTACGAAGTACATTGATGACAACGGTATCTTTAAAGCATTGGTCGGTGAAGACTATCTGACCGTTGAGAAGAAGAACAAGAACCCCTTTTCGTTTCAGTCCTGTGCAAGACTTCTGTTCTCTTGCAACAGCATCCCCAAAAACTACGGTGACCGTTCTGAAGGCTTTTACCGTAGGCTCATTATTATGCGTTTCAATCACTCTGTACCCGCTGAAAAGCGTGACCCTGAACTCATCGACAAATTCCGCATGGAAGCAGACGGAATTTTCCTCTTTGCTCTCGAAGGACTCAAGCGTCTTATGAAAAAGCAGTTTATGTTCTCCGAAACCGAGGTTAATAAGGCTGAACTTCAGCAGTATCGTGAAGACAGCGATTCCGTGCTTTCCTTTGTTCGTGAAAACTGCGAATTTAACGAGGAGTACGAAGCCGGCTCTACCGAAATGTTCAACGCTTACAAGGGATACTGCGAAGAATGCGGTCTCAAGC
>ULQX01003194.1_pt1 | contig 11662 bp, 9 predicted proteins | sample 1954941 | NCBI WGS metagenome assembly ULQX01 (sample SAMEA4835667, study PRJEB28245) | human gut metagenome | biome: gut microbiome; material: fecal sample | place: Denmark | collected 2008
AGAGGCAAATATATGAAAACCGGCATAGCCGGATTTCGGCAAAATAATGGCGACCCGGAACGGTCTCGAACCGTCGACCTCTAGCGTGACAGGCTAGCGCTCTAACCAACTGAGCTACCGGGCCATTTTGGTGGGAACAACAGGGCTCGAACCTGTGACCCCTTGCTTGTAAGGCAAGTGCTCTCCCAGCTGAGCTATGCTCCCTGATCGATCGGTTTTTCGTCCGACGACGCAGACTAATATACTATAAATTCGTCATTCTGTCAAGCCTTATTTGCAATTTTTTTCAGTTTTTCTTAAAAAAGTCTCCGCCGCGCCCGGCAACGGAGACTCTATTCAAATTTTGCGCTTATTTTGCATATATCGCGCCAATTATCTTGTTCATGGTCTTCCACGACATGAGGCGGGTGAGGAAGGTCAGGAACGAATAGCTCGCGCCGATGGTGTATATCGGGCTCACCTTTTTCTTCATGGCGACATTGGCAATAAATTTTCCGGCGACCGCGGGATCCATTCCGGTCTGCTCGTCATGCTCCATGCGGGAAACCGAGCGCCCGATGCGTCCGCCGTAGACATCGTCGCCGTCGACCGTCTTTTCGCGCGCCTTTGTAAAGCCCGTTTTTATATCGCCCGGCTGAACCGCGCAGACGGTGACACCGTAGGGGCGAAGCTCGTTTGCAAGAGCCATGGTATATGAATTTGTCGCCGCTTTCGCTGCGGAATAATAGGTCTGGAACGGAATCGGAATCTGCCCGGCGACGGAGCTGATATTGACTATTCTCCCCCGCCCCGCTTCGCGCATAACCGGAACGACGGCGCGGTTCATATTCACCATGCCGAAAAAGTTCGTGTCAAAAAGGCGCTTGGCGTCCTCGGTCTTTGTGAACTCAACTGCGCCCGAGATGCCGAAGCCCGCATTGTTGACGAGCACATCTATCTTGCCCTCGCGAGCGACTATCTCATCGACCGCCTTCTTCACTGCCGCTTCGTCTGTCACATCGGCGACGAGGTGGTTGAGTCCCTCGACACCCTGCGCGCGGCGGCTGAGTTCATAAACGGTATAGCCCGCATTTTTAAGCGCGAGCGCGGTCTGCATGCCTATGCCTGACGTTCCCCCGGTCAGGACCGCTATCTTTTTATCCATAAAATGCACCTCCGAACTGAATAACAGGTAGATTATACCACAACTGTATTGCATATTCAATGCGGGCGAAGAATGCAGATTTTCTTTTTTCTGTTGACAAAGGCGAAAATACATGATAGCATATATGCATAGATACTCAATGCATTGAGTAAAACTGTATACGAGGTGATAGTATGAAAATAAGCAAGGAACTCGCAAAGGGCAGCACGGGGCTGTTGGTGCTCAGCGTCATATCAAAGACCGATATGTACGGCTACCAGATAATCAAGACGCTCGAAGTGATGAGCGAAAACGTGTTCAGCCTCAACGAGGGCACGCTATACCCCATTCTGCACTCGCTCGAAAAAGAGGGTTCGCTCGAATCTTATTGGTGCGAAGCGGAGGGCAGAAAACGCAAATATTATAAGATAACCGAATCGGGGCTCGCCGAGCTCGCGGACAAAAAACGCGAGTGGCAGAGCTTCTCAGGCGCCGTTTCAAAGGTACTGGGAGGTGCGAAGCTTGCAGCAGAGGTTTGACGGATTTCTCGACTATGTCTGCGGCAATATAATCTCGAAGCGCGAGCGCGAAAACGCCAGGAACGAGCTATATGACCATTTAATGTGCACCTACGAATGCAACCTCGCGCGGGGTATGGACGAGGAGCACGCGGCGATTGAGGCGGAGAACTCCATGGGCGACAGAAATGCTGTTCGTGCGCAGCTCGAACAGGTTCACGCGAGCTTCCCGGAGCTCGACTTCAAAAAAGCCCTGGCGCTTGTTACGGTCGGCTTCGTTTTCATGAGCTTTATGCTCGAAGTCTCCTACCCGCTTTTGAAAGAAGTCATTCAGCTTTTCGGCATGGCGCTGGTCTTCGCCGGGACATTCTGCCTGCGCAAAGCGAGCAAGAGACTCGGTCAATCTTTTGCCGTGTTCTCGGCTCAGTTCGCGCTTTTTGCCGCAAATATTGCTCTATGCCCGCTCAGCGAGAAATACAGTTGGCTCCCAACCGTTCTGCTCGTGGGCTCATATATATGCGCCGCCGTGTTCTGGGCACTGTTTGCACTGGGGCTGAAAAACCTCACAAACGGGTGCGAAACGGCAAAGCATCCGCCGTATTCGGCATGCATATATCTCAACGCGGCGTTAAATATTGCCAACACTATACTCGTACTGCTCGCATTCTCAAGCGGCACTTACAGCGCGGACAAAAATATCAAAATAGAAGGCTTCCACGCGCTGATATTTATTATAGTCGCAGTCGCCGCGATCGTTGTCACGCTTATCACGCTCGTCCGCGCGAACAAACTGCTTTTTGAAAGCGGGCACGAATACACCGTTGAATCATCAAGCGGCAAGAAAGCGGTGCTTGTGATATGCTCGTTTGCGCTCGTATTCATTCTCAGCGGTGCTGTCGATTTTGCTCTCGCCGAGCGCAAGGCGGAAACGCAGCCGTATAACACACACGACATATCTATGAGCGACAGCGAGCGTGACAGAATCTGTGCAATACTTTCGAGCTACGGGATATCGGACGACAACATTGCCCTGCTCCCGGACAGCGAACTGCAAAAATACAGCAATGCAGTCAGCGCAGACAAGCTCGACGACACGATGAAAGATCTTATCGCAAACTGGAACGCCCGCCCGGAGTTCAGCTTCAAAAGCAAAGATATCGAATATAATTTCGAGCGGCACGAATACTGCATAATTATCGATTCCGGCGAGCCGCACAACTATATCCGCACGCTGTATTTTCTCGAATTGCAGGATTCCGAGCAGACGAGAAACGACCGAAAATATGTTGACGGCATGATTTTCAACTACACCGACGCAACCGCCTCGAATTATCTTATGCCGCTCAACATGGGCGGAGAATACAACGGCGATCTTTTCATGATACTGACAGAAGAGAACGGCGGTCTTGTAAAAAACAAGCCGCTTAACATACAACCGGACAGCGACGCGTCGATAAACAGAATAAACCGCGTTGAATTTCAGCTAAAAGACGGCATGAAGATAATCTACGCCGCCTATCTCGGCGAGCCGAGCGACGATTCGAGCAAAATACTCACGGCGAATTACACGGTACAGTATGTCCACCGCAAGCTGCCGATACAGTCGCCTGCGAGCCGCGTGCTCATACATCAGACGGGAATATCCACGCCGGCATATTGCCGCAGCTATGATGTGCATCCGTGCGATGTGTCATATGAGTCGATATTCAAAGAGCCGTTCAGTGACAGCGAAGACGAAGCTTCTGATTTCACGGAGGATATAATACAATGAAAACTGCCCGAAAGCGGACAGACAGGTTAAAACAACAAACAACGGAGGTGCAATATAATGGGCAGGTTTGACAAATTTCTCGACTATGTCTGCGACGATATAATCTCAGACCGTGAGCGCGAAAACACCAGGAATGAGCTTTATGACCACTTGATGTGCACCTACGAATGCAACCTCGCGCGGGGTATGGACGAGGAGCACGCGGCAATCGAAGCGGAGAACTCCATGGGCGACAAGAACGATGTCAAGACAAAGCTCGGTCAGGTTCACGCGAGCTTTCCGGAGCTCAGATTCAAGAGCGCGCTGGCTCTCGTTATCGCCGGATTCTTCTTTGCATCGTTCCAAATAAGTCTGCTCAGCGGCATGGACATACTCATAAAGCTGCTCGGTCAATCGCTAATGATAGCGGGCATATTCTGCCTGCGCAAGGCACACAAGAAGCTCGGATTATCATTCGCCGCGATAATGGGACAATATGTTCTTTCGGGCGCTTCAACGGTGCTGACTCCGATAGCGGAGGATCACCCGCTCCCAATCTTCATTCTTTCGCTGCTCGGCGCGATATGCGGCGCGGCGTTCTGGATTCTTTTTGTCGGCGGGCTGATTGATCTCACAAGAGGCCGCGAGGACGCAGAGGCTCTGCATCTCCCGCTGTGCGCTGTGTCGAACGTGCTTCTCAGTGCGCTCAGCGGCGGGACATACATATATATGTACATCACAAAAACGGCATCCCTAAACTCAGAAAACGCGCCGATTTTCTTCCTTATCGCGATATCGCTGGTTATACTCAACATGATAATCACGATAGCCGTTCTGCGGCGGGCAAATAAGTTCCTCTACGAGAGCGGTCACGAATATGAGGCGGAGAGCTCCGGGCTGAAGAAAGCCGCCGTAACGCTCTGCGCGTTCGCGCTGGTGCTCGCGGCATGCACGGGTTTCGACGCATATCGTCTGACGAGAAAAGCCGAAATTGAGCCGTACAGCACGGCGGACATCGCAATGGACGCAGACGAGCGCGCGAGAATAGAAAACACCCTTGCGGACTACGGAGTTGACAGAGAGGTTCTGAAGCTTCTGCCGAACAGCGAGATTATGCGATTCCGCAACACGGCGAGTATCGACAAGCTGACAGACATGTCTCTTCAGGACATCAAATACACAAAGGAATATCAGAGCCGCAGGAACAGCGACGGCAAGCTTCAATCCGGCGTTTACACGATGGGCACTACCGACAATCCGTCATATTATTTTGAAAATTTAACATACTGCGTCACGGATAACGACGGCAAGAAACGGCTGCTCTGTTCTTTTGAGCTAAAAGATATTGAATCCGCCAAGAAGGGCGATATAAAAAATTACGCCGACTGCCTTGAATTCGAGAAAAGCGACGCAAACAAAAGTCTGATGACATATCAGGTATACAGAAACAACGACTCGTTTTTCATCCTGACTCAAGAAGACGGTCAGGAGCTGAAAAACAAGCCGCTGAATATCAAGAGAAAAACCGACGCGCTCGGGAACACGGCGATTTCCGAAGTCGAATTCCAATGCAAGCCGGGAATGAGGATTTTCTACACCGCAGACCTCACCATAGCCGACACGCCATATCCGATATATGACATAAAGCTCGGAGCCTCGTACATTCATCGCAAAAGACCGATATTATGGATATCCGAACGCACACCGAAAACTCAGATAGATTCAGAGCAAGGGCAGCGATTTTGCTGGGTGAGGCCGGCCATAAGGACATTATATGTCCCGTATCTCAAGAGCGAAGCCCCATACGAAGCGACGACAGAGCCCGAAGAAGAGACGACGGAGCGCGTCATCCACGGAAATTCAATCGAAGAGATGGCTGCAAGCTAAAAAATATATCCCCCGTATATTGAGTGCGGGGGGATGAATTATTTATAAATTTACCAAATACAATTTTATCGCTACGAGTTTTTACCACTACCTTCGCGACCTACAATAATCAAATATTTTACACTTCCCGCGTTTCGGCATTTTCTTTTTATTTGAAAAAGAAAACGCCTGCAAAAGAAAAGCAAAACAGGGGGGATTCCCCTGTACCCCCGCAACGCCGCGCCGCAGTACTTAGCCCGCGGCTCTCAATTAGTTGCTCGGCACATTCGCACGCAAACGCGCCGGAGCTTGAACGGGTGCGTGCTCGTGCGTCTTGCTACGCAAGCCGTTCCCTCGCCTGTCTCCGTTGGCCGTCAAACACTGCAGCGCGGCTATTGAAAGCCCGATTATAGAAAACAACCGTGTAACTTGCTCCAATTTTGTTCCGTTTTCAAAAAACAAGCCCAAAATTAACACAGTTCATGTCAGCGCACAAAAAAAAATGAGCCTCCGAAATACGGAGACTCATTTTATTTTTATTACATCTCGCCGAGGGCGAAGGTATCCGAGAGCCAATCGGTGCAGAGCTTCACCCACTGGGAAGCGCGGGCATTTTCTATAACTGACTCTGGTTTATCGCAGACGCTCGGGGTGCACAGCGAGAAGCCGTGCCAGCCCTTGGCGAAAATATGCATCTCGAACGGCACTTCGTTTTTCGTGAGCGCCTCGGCATATTTTATGGAGTTTATTATCGGGACGGTTTTGTCCGACGCGCTGCCGAAGATAAATGTGGGCGGGGTATTTCTATCCACATGTTCTTCGAGCGACGGCACTGGGAACGCCAGAATACTGCTTATCTCGGAGAGGATGCACGGATAGCCGAGCATGCACGCGTTGGGTCTTGTGCTGCTGAGAGTCGAGAGGGCTGCCGCAAGATGCGCGCCGGCGGAAAAGCCGATGGCGGCTATCTTGTCTTTTATAACATGCCACTCCTCCGCCCTTTCGCGTATGAGCGTCAGCGCCTCTTCGGCATCGGCAAGGGGCATTTTGAAATCCTTGCCCTCGCCCACGGTATAGCGCAGGACGAAAGTGTTATATCCGTGCACGGCGAACGCCATGGCTATCGGCTCTGCCTCGCGGTCGGAGCACATATAGTATCCGCCGCCGGGGATGACCAAAACCGCCGGACGGTCGGTCATATTCGGCATTTCTTTTGATGTATCAAGCAGATACGCGGTGAGCGTCGCCCCAGGATTGCTTTTGAGTTCCAGCTTTTCAACCGTCATGATATTCCTCCTCAGTAAGTGACCTTGAGGGTCTTTATCTCGAAGGGTCTGAACTGAAGCTTCGCGGGCGCAATGCTCTCTACTTCGCCCTGCTCCTCTTCGAGCATATTGGTTATCTTCACGCTCTTTGCGCCGCCGAAGAAGCTGACATTTGCGTTGGTGAAGGTGCCCTCTGCCTCATACATACGAACTATGAATGCACGCTGAGCATCCTCGCAGGGCTTGACAGCCTCGACAAATATATTGTCGGCGTCGATGCTCATGAGCTTCTGAGCCGAATATTCGCCGGCAGTCACCGCGGCGGGAACATTGAGCTCATATGCCGGGCGGATAACATTCTCGGCATCAAAGCCGCTGTCATGTGGCAGGAACGAATAGACGCAGTGGTGAACGCCTCTGTCACCCTTGAAATCGGGGCGCAGACCGCCCTTGTGCAGAGACAGGCGCAGCTTGCCGCCGTTGACGCTGATGCCGTACTTGCTGTCGTTGAGAACGGCAACGCCGAAGCGGGTCTCGGAGAGGTCGGTATATTTATGGTTGAGCACCTCGAACTTTGCCTTTTCAATGCTGTTGTTGCGGGTGGTCGGGCGCTTGACATTGCCGAACTGGACATCGAAGCGGGCGAACTCCTGCCTGACAGAAGTATCGAACGCAGTCTTGAGGAAGCGGTGGTTATCCTGCCAATCCATGACGGTGTCGAAGCGCACCTCGGCGCTGTCCGCAAAGAATATCATATCCTGCGTAACGGTCGACTTGCCGCTTATCGCATACTTGCTGCGGATAACGAGCGCGACGGAGCCGTCGGAAATTATTTCGCGGCTGACAAGCTTCGAGACATCCTCGAACTTCATCTCGATATCGGCGTCAACATCCCAGTTATCCCACTCGGACGGGAAATCTTCCGCCATGATGAAGGTGTTGAGGTTATATCCATCGCCGCAGATCTCGCGGTCGGCGCGCTTATCGACAAAGGAAGAAATCGTGCCGTTATCCGCAAACTTGACGGACGCGAACGGAGTCTCAAGGCTGTTATCATCGAGGCTGAACACACTGTTTTCTTCGGGCTTGCCGTCGACAAGCTTGAGGGTGATGCTCGAAAATGCCGGGACGGTCACGCCGCCGACCATGAGCTTTTTGTTGCCTCTGACATCGGTGTAGACCTGCTGTCTGTAGCCGCCGTCAACTATCTTGCCGCTGTAGTCGAGAACAATGACATCGGAGCGGTCAAAAGAAAGGGTGTTCGTGACGGTCACGCAGTCCTCCTTGTCGCTCTGAGCGAGCTCTTTGACAAGATCGCGGGCGCGGGTTATGAGCGCGGTAGTCATGGCGCGGGACTCCTCGTGGGCGCGCGGGATGCAGGTGCCGGGGAGGATATCGTGGAACTGGTTGACGAGCAGCTTCTCATAGAGCGGAGCGATATCCGCGCTGTCCGCCGTCTTATTGTTCTTCACCGCGTCGTTTACCGTGAATATTTCAAGATCTCTGAGCGCGAACTCAGCCTTGCGGTTGTTGCGCTTTATGACATGCTGGTTTGTGAGCGTGCCGCGGTGCAGCTCAAGATAGAGCTCGCCTGCATATGTATCGGGCTCGACCGCGTCTCTCTCAATCTCTTTCATTGCCTCGCCGACGAGCTTGTGCTCGGACTTCGGGCAGCCATTGAGGTCGGCGCAGCGTTTTGCCGCCTCGATCATCTCGAACTGCGGTCCGCCGCCGCCGTCTCCGTAGCCGTAGGAGATAACGCGGGTGTCGGTGACGCGCTTATCTTTGATGCACGAATGGTCGTTCGAGGGAGTGCCCGCGACATAGGTCATGAGATCCTCGGCATCGGGCCAGATGTGGGTACGGTTGAAATGGGTGAACACCTTTGTGCCGTCGATACCCTCCCAATAGAAAGTATCAAGCGGGAATGTGTTGGTGTCGTTCCAGTCAATTTTAGTTGTCAGGAAATAATCGACGCAGCAGCCTTTCATTATCTGCGGGATAGCCGCGCTGTAGCCGAAAGTATCGGGCAGCCAGAAGCAGTTCGAGGTGAAGTCGAAATATTTTCTCGTGAATCTCTGACCCCAGAGGAACTGTCTGACCATCGACTCGCCGGAGGTTATGTTGCAGTCGCACTCGACCCACACGCCGCCGTTGGGCTCGTATCTGCCCTCTTTGACCTTCTGCTGAATGCGCGCGAAGAGGTCGGGATATTTGCGGCGCAGGAAGTCGCTGTGGCACGAGGAGCTCTGGATAAATTTATATTCCGGATACTCGTCCATGAGCGCAAGCTGGTTTGCATAGGTGCGTGCGCACTTCTTGACCGTCTCGCCGACATGCCAGAGCCACGCGGTGTCCATATGCGAATGTCCGATGAGCGCAGCCTTCGGTGCATCGTCGCCGTTTTTGACGGAGAGCGCTTTTTTGAGATAGGGCTTCGCTCTCTCGAGAGCCGCCATGAACTCGTCGCGGTCAACATCGTCGGGTGACTGATATATCTCTTTGAACACTTTTTCAAGCTCGTTTATAACGGAAGCGCGTCTGAAAGAGCTCTCCGGCAGGTTCTTGACGAGCTGAACGAGGGTGCGCAGATCGAAATAGAACTCCTGGATAGCATAGTTCTTGACGCAGATATCGATGCCCTCGTACGAGAAATCATAGGTGAGCAGAGGGTTGTTCTCGGTCGGGTGGCAGCCCTTATAGGAATGACCCGCGTAATATTCGAGGTCGATGGCTATCTTCTCGCCCGCCTTTGCGTCCTTTTTGAGCAGGTCGCAGTAGTGGTTGCCGTGGCCGGTGAAAACTATCTTCGTGCTGAAGTTGCCGTAGGGCACTCCGTCGACCCAGAGGGTTCCCTCGTAGCCCGAGATGTGCGGGCGGATAAAAATATCTTTTCCGCCGAGTCCGTCGGGGACGACAAAATCGGTCTTGAACCAGCAATAGCCGAACTCCTCGCCCCATTTGTAGCCCTTTTCGATGGGGTCAAAAAGGCTGTCCTCCGGGATGCAGTGGAAACGCTCGAGGGTTGCGAACGCGCTCACGGGGCCCGGCTCGCCGACTTTTTCAAAAATCATCGGCTCGATGATATCGACAAAGCGCTCAAGCTTTCTGAGCATTCTGTCGGTCTGTTTTAAATCCAGCATATTCTTCTCTCCAAAATATATTTTTCCGCTGTGCGGACATTTGACTTATATAATATGTAACAGTATACCGCAAGAGTGTTGCATCTGCAAGCATTTTTGAAGAGAAAAGAAGCAAAAAAGCCGCCGCAGAGATGTTTTCCCCGCGGCGGCTCGTGTTATTTCAGCGAAGTTCTAAGATGCGGCATATCGCAGCTAAAACCGCCGCGAGATAAAGCCCGAAGATATTCATTATATTATAGAGAAGTGCCGTTATCATCTTCGCCCTCCGCTATGCGCTGTTCGTGCATGAATTTGTCCGCTTCTATAGCGGCAGAAGTGAAGCTGTTGTTCTTCCAATAGCTCACAGCGCCGACAATGAAGGTGAATATCAAGCTTATTATTGTATATAGCTCGCTGTATTCGACGCTGACCGGTGTTTTCCCGAATGCGGTCAGCGCCATATTGACTATTGACACAAGAGACAAAATACCCCTGACCCATGTGCCGACCGATATTTTTGTTATATTCTCAAAAAGCTTCCTCATGAAAATCCCCCTTATTTTCTGCGCGTGATATCATCTATGCGCCTGTGCGCGGATTTTATCGAATCCTCTGCCGCCGCCATGCGCTCGACGAGATTATTGTGCTTGTCGACCCGCTTTTCGAGCTGCGCGATGCGATAATTCGTCAGCCTGTTCGACGCGAGTATGCCGCCGAGCGAGCCGATGAGCGTACCGGCCGCCGAGAGCAGTGCCACAGTTATTTCTGCGTTCATATCACACCTCCTCGAGACTGCCGACCGCGACCCAGCTCGAAATATCGCCGAGCAGGGCTTCGAGCGTGCCGCGGTTCTGCTGAACTTTCGTGACGGTATGTTTTTTCGGCGAGAGCTGAGAATCGGGCACGCGCTTTCCGCGCGCCGAGGTGCAGCCGCCGTAGACCGCACCGGGCTTTATAAAAACAACGCTACCGACCGAAACTGACGGCCTCGCCGCGAGTCTCAAGTCAGAGAGCCTGACCCACGAGTTTATCTCTTTGAGCAGCGCGCGGCTCGGCTCGACTTTTGCGACGGTATGCGTTCTGAGCTTCACCCACGACGGAACGCGCTGACCCGTGGCATAGTTTTTGCCTATAATTTTCACGCGGTCGCCCGCTCTGATATCGGCATACCGCGCGACTTTTTGCGGCTCGTTTTTCACGCAAAGCCCGTAAAATTCGGCTATCGATGCGGCAATCGACTCGCCGCACTTTTTCTGTCCCGCTTCCGTTTCGACATTTTTTCTGTCCGAAGAGCTGTCTATGAACACGGTCTCAATAAGCAGACTGCGGCACCCCACCGAGCGGACGAAGCCGAAATAATCTCCGCCTGCGGAATTGAGCTTCGTTTTAGCTCCCCTGTCGCGCAGTGAAAATGTCTTCGCAATGCCCGCGCTTATCTTCGCGGCGAGCTTTTTGCCGCCCTCATCGGCGTGTTTATAATAGACCTCGCTCCCAGTTCCGCCGCCTGCATTCAGATGAATCTCGGCAGCCAGATCGAAGTTCTCGCGGTTGACATAGGCTATCCTGTCCGTAAGATACATATCGGCATCGTAGTTTATGAGTATCGTATCGCAGCCGTAATTTTTGAGTGCCTCGGCGATATAAAAGCCTATCTTTCGCGCTATGCGAAACTCGTGGAAGCCTCCTCCGATCGCGCCGCTGTCATAGCCGCCGCCCGCCGATTTTCCGTGACCCACGGATATACAAATTCTCACTCTCGCACCTCCTCGAAGTAAATGCCCACAAGCTGCGACGGCAGATAGTGCATAACCGTGCCCTCGCCGCCGCTGTCGTCTCTTGTGCATCTGTAAATTTTGCCGCCGTCGAGATAGTACTTGTCCTTGAAATACCGCATACCAGCGGCAGCTGTAATCGGGTTGCTCACAGTGCCGTCCTCGCCGACCGTGATAGGCTCCCAGTGTGCGGGAGTCGTGCCCGGACGCCATGTGGGATTGGCGGATATCGCGTTGTAGCAGCGA
>ULQX01064885.1_pt1 | contig 11655 bp, 10 predicted proteins | sample 1954941 | NCBI WGS metagenome assembly ULQX01 (sample SAMEA4835667, study PRJEB28245) | human gut metagenome | biome: gut microbiome; material: fecal sample | place: Denmark | collected 2008
AAGGAGCACCCCTGGCGGGGTGCTCCTTCGGTCACTTTTTGTCAGCACAGCTTGGCGCCGGCGGGGACGCTGTCGTCGATCAGCATCAGGTGCAGCTTCTCCTCACCCTTCTCCTTGTGCACGGCGGAGATCAGCATGCCGCAGGAGGGAATTCCCATCATCTTCCGCGGCGGCAGGTTCAGGATGGCGATGGCCGTCTTGCCGATCAGCTGCTCCGGCTCATAGTACTGGTGGATGCCGGAGAGGATGATGCGGTCCGTGCCGCTGCCGTCGTCCAGGGTGAACTTCAGCAGCTTGTCGCTCTTCTTCACCGCCTCGCAGTTCTTGATCTTCACGGCGCGGAAATCGGACTTCAGAAACGTATCGAAGTCTACCTCGTCCTCCACATAGGGCTCCAGCTCCACGGCCGGCAGGGCGGCCTTCTTCTGCTGCTCCTGCAGCTCGTTCAGCTTGGCCAGGGCTTCGTCCACATCGATGCGGGGGAACAGATTTTCACCCTTGCTGATGACCGCCTGGTTGGGCAGCACGCCCCACACGTTGGCGTTGTCCCAGCTGCGGCAGGCCTCGTCCGCGCCCAGCTTGGCGAATATCTTATCGCAGGTGTCGGGCATGACCGGCAGCAGCAGGGTCGTGCAGATGCGGATGGTCTCCAGCAGGTTGTACAGCACGGCGGCCAGGCGCTCGCGCTTGTTCTCGTCCTTGCCCAGCGCCCAGGGAGCCGTCTCGTCGATATACTTGTTGGCCCGGTCGATGACCTTGAACACCTCGTCCAGTCCGTTCTGCAGCTGCAGCTTGTCCATCTCCGCCTGATAGCGGTCACGCAGCGCGCAGGCCATCTTCTTCAGCTCGCAGTCCTCCGGAGCGTCCTCCCGCTGTACGGGCAGCTTGCCGCCGAAGTACTTTTCCGCCATGCCGGTGGTGCGGCTGACCAGGTTGCCCAGCTTGTTGGCCAGGTCGGTGTTGATCGTGCTGATCAGCAGCTCGTTGCTGAAGTTGCCGTCGCTGCCGAAGGGAAACGTCCGCAGCAGGAAGAACCGCAGGGCGTCCACACCGAACATCTCGGACAGGGCGTAGGGATCGACGACGTTGCCCTTGGACTTGGACATTTTGCCGCCGTCGATGACCAGCCATCCGTGACCGTACACATGCTTGGGCAGAGGCATACCCATGCTCATCAGCATGGCGGGCCAGATGATGCTGTGGAAGCGCACGATCTCCTTTCCCACGATGTGGTAATCGGCGGGCCAGTACTTGTCGTAGTCGTCATATTTATCGTTGTCAAAGCCCAGGGCGGTGCAGTAGTTGAACAGCGCGTCCACCCACACATACACCACGTGGCCGGGATCAAAGTCCACGGGAATACCCCAGCTGAAGCTGGTACGGCTGACGCACAGATCCTCCAGGCCGGGCTTGATGAAGTTGTTGACCATCTCGTTGACGCGGGTGCGGGGCTGTAGGAAGTCCGTATCCTCCAGCAGATGCTGTATCCGGTCGGCGTACTTGCTCAGCCGGAAGAAATAGGCCTCCTCCTCCGCGTCCTTCACCTCGCGGCCGCAGTCGGGGCACTTGCCGTCCACCAGCTGGCTCTCGGTCCAGAAGCTCTCGCAGGGGGTGCAGTACTTACCCTTGTAGGTGCCCTTATAGATGTCGCCCTTCTCGTACATGGTCTTGAAAATCTTTTGCACGGCGGCGCAGTGATAGTCGTCGGTGGTGCGGATAAACCGGTCGTTGCTGATGTTCATCAGCTTCCACAGGTCCAGAATGCCCTTCTCGCCCTCCACGATGTGATCCACGAACGCCTGGGGCGTCATGCCGGCCTCCTTGGCCTTCGTCTCGATCTTCTGGCCGTGCTCGTCGGTGCCGGTCAGGAACATGACGTCATAGCCCTGCAAACGCTTGTACCGCGCGATAGCGTCGGTAGCCACGGTGCAGTAGCTGTGGCCGATGTGCAGCTTGTCCGAGGGGTAGTAGATGGGCGTGGTGATATAAAACGTCTTCTTCTCCATAGGATAGTTCTCCTTTTCCCCGTTCCGAATGGAAGAACGGTATAAACTCACATATATCATTTTAGCCCACACTATGCGCTTTGTCAATCAGCCCCGTATGTAAAATACCGCATTTTTGCGTAAAAACCCATTTACAGACGGCATCATATTCTGTATAATAAGGAATGTTGATTTTACCCGCTGTGCCGCGGAACAAAAGAGCATAGGAGGAAAACAAACGTGTCTTACAGAATTCTTGTAGTCAATCCCGGCTCCACCTCCACCAAGATCGGTGTGTATGAGGATGAGCAGCTTCTCTTCGACAAGACCCTGCGCCACAGTGCGGAGGAGATCGCCCAGTTCAACACTATCCCCGCCCAGAAGGACTGGCGCCGCGACCTGGTAATGAAGGCGCTGCGCGAGCAGGGCTTCGACGCCCGCACCCTCTCCGCCGTCTCCGGCCGCGGCGGTCTGCTGCGCCCCATTCGCGGCGGTACATACGCTGTCAACGACAACATGGTCAAGGACTGCACCATCGGCGTGCAGGGACAGCACGCCTCCAATCTGGGCGGCCTGATCGCCCGCGAGATCGGCGACGAGCTGGGCATCCCCTCCTACATCGTCGACCCTGTGGTCATCGATGAAATGACAGACGTGGCCCGCTATGCCGGCCACCCCCTGTTCCAGCGCGTCAGCATTTTCCACGCTCTGAACCAGAAGGCCGTGGCCAAGCGCTTCGCCAAGGAGCAGGGCAAGAAGTATGAGGATCTGAACCTCATCGTCTGCCACATGGGCGGCGGCGTTTCCATCGGCGCTCACATGAAGGGCAGCGTTGTGGACACCCAGAACGCGCTGGACGGCGAGGGTCCCTTCTCTCCCGAGCGCTCCGGCTCCCTGCCCACCGGTCAGCTGGTGAAGCAGTGCTTCTCCGGCAAGTACACCGAAAGCGAGATGCACCGCATGCTCTCCGGCCGCGGCGGTCTGGTGGCCTACACCGGCTCCAACGATATGCGCTATCTGCTGGCGCAGGCCGAGCACGATAAGAAGATCGCCGGCGTGGTGGATGCCTTCCACTACCAGATCGGCAAGGAGATCGGCGCCATGGCCGCCGTCATGCACGGCAAAGTGGACCAGATCATCCTCACCGGCGGCATCGCCTACGGCAAGGAGACTGTGGACGCCATCTCCGAGATGGTCGGCTGGATCGCTCCCATCACCGTCTATCCCGGTGAAGATGAGCTGCTGGCCCTGGCCCAGGGTGCCCTGCGCGTCCTGAAGGGCGAGGAAAAGGCCCAGGAGTACCGCCGGCCCCGTCCCGAGGACAACAACTGATCAACAGAGAAAACGAAACATCCCGCGGCTCTCGCCGCGGGACGTTTTTGCCTTGACAATAGCCCGGTTTCCCGATATATTGAGGATATCACATATAAAAAGGAGAGAGAAATCATGATGCCTACCACCATGCTCATTATCGCCGGTGTCCTGGCCCTCGTCGCCACTGTCCTGGCCTTCATCTATGTGGTCCCGGAGAAGCGGCGGGAGAAGCTGGGCGCCTTTGGCAAGTTCCTCCACGATACCTGCAACTTCAAGTACCTGATGGTGGAAAAGATCCTTCAGGCCCTGTACATCTTCACCACCGCCGCCGTTATCATCTTCGGCGTGCTCATGCTCTTCCGCAACGAGTACAACTACTGGACCGGCGACCGCATCTGGATGGGCGGCTATGGTCTGCTGATCATCATCCTGGGGCCCATTGCGATCCGCCTCAGCTATGAATTGATGATGATGGCCATCCTGCTGCTGAAGAACGTCATCTCCATCAACCACAAGCTGGCCGATCAGACCGGCAAGGGCAGCGGCGATGTGTTCGCCGCCCCGAATATGCAGGAGATGAAGGAGGCCCTCCGCCAGCGCCGTGAAGCGGCACAGGCGGCACAAGCTGCGGCACAGGCGGCACAGAGCCAGCCCGCCAACTTCTGCGGCCAGTGCGGTGCCAAGCTGGAAAATGGAGTCTGCCCCCACTGCTCCGCCCCCAAGGACAGTGCCCCGGCCGACAGCACACCGCCTCAGGAATAAATCAGGCAAAAAAAGAAGCACCCGCCCGGGTGCTTCTTTTTTTGTTCAGCTTACGATCACATAGCTTCCGCTTTGCGGTGCCTCCGCCGTCATGGCCACCACCCGCGTCTCCGGGTCATAGCCCTCCGGCAGTGCGGCCTTCACCGCGGCAAGGTCGCCCTCCGCCGGCACATACAGCCGGTCGAACAGTTCAGCCATCTGCGCGATGTCCAGGTCCGCCGTGTTCCGCACGACCACCGACAGGGCTGTGCCCTCCGGCAGTGCCGACCGCAGATTTTCGGCAAAGTCGGCCAGCACCTGCGCCGGGTCCGCCGCCGTGTTGGCAACGCCCGTCGTATCCGCCGGGTAGCAGAACTGGTCCAGCAGGACCTCCTTAAAGCCCAGCTCGCCGCACTCCTTCACCAGCGCGGTGATGTATTGCAGCACCTGCGGGTCGGTGGGGTCCAGCCAGGCCTGCCCCTCCGCGTCGTACCACAGCTGCCCGTCCTCCCGGACCAGCGCCGTTTCCGGCACGCTCCGGGCGTAGGCGCTGTCCCGGAAGCACACGATGTGCCCCACGGTGTACCGTCCGCTGCTCAGTAGTGTACGCAGACATTCGATGGGCCGTCCCGTCTCCACCACCACGCCCTGCGGCGTCTCCACGTCCGTGGCGTAGGTGATGCCGCCGGTGGTACGCTTTACCGCCAGCACCAGGTCCTCCGGCGCCAGCGTGTTCATGATGTAGTCCGCGCCCCACCACAGGCAGTCGTCCGGCAGCCGCGTGCCGTGCAGCGCCGCCACCTTCACATGGGGATGCTCCGGCACCACCGTGTCCACGATGTCATCCCGGTCTCCGGTGCCGTCGACGGTGCTGTCATCCGTTTTGTCATCACGGTCGTCCTTCCTGTGGAAAAAAGGAAGGTCGATGGTGGCGTTGCCCGCCTCATCGTACACCACATAGTTCTGCAATACCAGATAGGCCACCGCGCCCACCAGCACCAGCGCCAGCACCACGATCAGCACGATCTTTCCGCCGGACATTCGGCCATGGTAGCTGTTGTATCCCTTTGTTACCATAGGCGTTTACCTCACAAATACGTTTTCCTGTTTACTGTATCGCGTCCAGCAGCGCCACACGCCGGGCGTGACGTCCACCTTCAAACTCCGTGTGCAGGAAGATCTCCACCATCCGCTTGGCCAGATTGCCGCCGGTGATGCCGGCACCCAGCGCCATCATGTTGGCGTCGTTGTGCCGCCGCGTCATCTCCGCCTGGAGAGAGTCGGTGCACAGCGCGCAGCGTATACCCTTCACCTTGTTGGCGGCGATGGAAACGCCGATACCCGTGGTGCAGATCACGATGCCCTTGTCGCATTCCCCGGCGGCCACCGCCCGGGCGGCCCTTTCAGCGAATACGGGATAGTCCACGCTCTCGGTGGAGTAGCACCCGAAATCCTCGTAGTCGATGTCGTTCTCCTCCAGCCAGATGAGGATGTCCTGCTTCAGCAGGTAGCCGCCGTGGTCACAGGCGATGGCAATTTTCATAGTGGTCGTCTCCTTTGTGTTTTTACAGCTTCCGGAACGTGGGCTTTCCGCCCTCAAACGTGCAGAAATACCGGAACCCGCACGTCCGCAGCAGCGCCTGCGTTTCCCGGACGCAGCAGCCTACATATTCGGCGGAGTGCGCGTCCGAGCCGATGGTGATGATCTCGCCGCCCGTCTCCCGGTACAGCTTCAACAGCGGCGCGTCCGGCAGGGGCACGTTGCCCCGGTTGGTGTTGCACTCGATGCCGCACCCGCTTTCGATCAGTGCCCGGAAGATCTCCCGGCACTGGTCGTAATGCCCGTCGAAGGTCATCTGCTCGCCCAGATTTTCATTCATGTACCGCAGCGGCAGCGTCAGGTGGCCCAGCACACTGAACCTACCCCACCGCGCCAGACGCAGTACGTCCTCCAAGTAGCTGTCTATGACTCTATGATAATACGTTTCGCTGTTTTTTTCAATGTAATACAGGTCAAAATGTTTGAATTTTTCGCCTGCCATATGCACGGAGCCGATAACAAAGTCCAGCTTTGGCGCCTCGCCCAGCAGTTTCTCCGCCCGGTCAAAGCCCATGGGCGCCTCGCCCAGCTCCGCCCCCAGCCGGATGGCCAGCCGCCCGGTGTATGTCTCCCGCGCCTCCGGCAGCTCCCGCAGCAGCCGCGACCAGTCGAAATGCTCCCGGGGCCGGTGGTCGCCCCACAGCACCGTGTCCACGTGGTCCGTCACGCAGATCTCGTCCAGCCCGGCCCGCACCGCCGCTTCCGCCAGCTCACTGACCGTCAGCTGTCCGTCCGGCGACGTGGCCGAGTGGGTATGATAGTCTGCCAGATACATCCTTCACCTGCTCATTTCTTCTTAAAGAAGCTCTTGCGCTTTTCGTAGTTGCTCTCGCCCAGCATATCGCTGAAGCTCCGCAGGGCCTCCTTCTGCTCCTTCGTCAGGTTCCGCGGCGTCTCTACGTTCACGGTGACATACTGGTCGCCGCGGCCTCTGCCGTTCAGCACCGGGATACCCTTGCCCCGCAGCCGGAACACCGTGCCCGTCTGGGTGCCCTCCGGCAGGTCGTATTTCACCTTGCCGTCAATGGTGGGGATCTCCAGCGTGGCGCCCAGCACCGCCTGGGCGAAGGTGATGGGCGCGTCGCAGAACACGTCCACGCCCTCCCGGCGGAATGTCTCGTCCGGCTGCACCATGACGGTGATCAGCAGGTCGCCGGCGCTGCCGCCGTTTTTGCCGGCGTTGCCCTGGCCCCGCAGAGAGATGGTCTGGCCGTGGTCGATGCCGGCGGGGATGTTGACCTTGATGGTCTTGCGTTTCCGCACCCGACCCTGTCCGCCGCAGTCGGTACAGGGCTGATGGATAATGCGGCCGGTGCCGTGACACTTCTGGCAGGGACGGCTGGTGGCAAACACGCCCATAGGCGTCCGCTGCTGCACCTGCACCTGGCCGCTGCCGCGGCAGTCGGGGCAGATCTCCGGCGTGGTCCCCGGCTGGCAGCCGCTGCCCTTGCAGGTAGCGCACTGCTCGCTGCGCTCCACGGTCACGTCCTTCTCGCAGCCGAAGGCCGCCTCCTTGAACGTCACGGACACGCTGGCGCGGATGCTCTCGCCCCGCTGGGGCGCGTTGGGGTTGCGGCGCTGGCCGCCAAAGCCGCCGCCGAAAAAGCTGCCGAAGATATCGCCCAGATCGCCGAAGTCAAAGCCGCCCGCACCGCCATACGCGCCGCCGCCTGCGCCCGCGCCGTAGCTGGGATCCACGCCCGCGAAGCCGAACTGGTCGTACCGGGCCTTTTTCTCCGGGTCGGACAGCACCTCGTTGGCCTCGTTGACCTCCTTGAACTTCTCCTCGGCCTCCTTGTCACCGGGGTTCATGTCCGGGTGGTACTTTCGGGCCAGCTTTTTATATGCTTTTTTGATCTCGTCCTCCGATGCGCCCTTGCTGACGCCGAGGACCTCATAATAATCTCGTTTTTCCTGTGCCATGGGATAAATCTCCTATTGCCAGTCTTGTTGCCTGCGGAGCCGACTCCATCGGCAAAGCGATGGATTTTGCGTCCTGCTGATGGCAGACCGACAACGACGTACCGCGTGTACGTCGAGGAGGTCTGACGATGGCAGGGCGCAAAAGGCGCGCTTTTCCTAAACGCCACAACAAGGGACAGGTATTTCCTGCCCCTTATTGCGGGATATATTTGCCTTACTTGTTGTTCTGGTCATCATCGTCGACTACCTTATAGTCGGCGTCGTAGTACTGCTGACCGCCGTTGGGGTCGCCGCCGGGCTGCTGACCGCCCATGTTGGGGTCACCCTGAGGCGCCTGCTGCTGGTACAGCTTCTCGCTCATCTTGTAGAACAGCTGGGTCAGCTCCTCGGTGGCCGCCTTGATGGCGTCGGTGTCCTCGCCCTTCAGGGTCTCCTTCAGCTTCTCGACACCGGCGCGGATAGGCTCCTTCTCGCTCTCGGGCACCTTGTCGCCCACCTCGTTCAGGGTCTTCTCGGCCTGATAGACCATCTGGTCGGCCTGGTTGCGGACCTCCACCTTCTCCTTGATCTTGGCGTCCTCGGCGGCATACTGCTCGGCCTCCTTGACGGCCTTCTCAATATCCTCCTTGCTCATGTTGGAGGAGGAGGTGATGGTGATGTGCTGGGCGTTGCCGGTTCCCAGGTCCTTGGCGCTGACGTTCACGATTCCGTTGGCATCGATGTCGAACGTGACCTCGATCTGGGGCACACCGCGGCGGGCCGGGGCAATGCCGTCCAGGTGGAAGCGGCCCAGGCTCTTGTTGGCGGCGGCCATCTCACGCTCGCCCTGCAGCACGTTGACCTCCACGGAGGTCTGGTTGTCGGCGGCGGTGGAGAAGATCTGGCTCTTCTTCACAGGGATGGTGGTATTGCGCTCGATCAGACGGGTGCACACGCCGCCCATGGTCTCAATACCCAGGGACAGGGGGGTCACGTCCAGCAGCAGCAGGCCCTTCACGTCGCCGGTCAGCACGCCTGCCTGCAGGGCGGCGCCCATGGCCACGCACTCATCGGGGTTGATGCCCTTGAACGGTTCGCTGCCGGTAAAACTCTTCACGGCCTCCACCACGGCGGGGATACGGCTGGAGCCGCCCACCATCAGCACCTTGGCCAGGTCGCTGGGCTTCAGACCGGCGTCGGACATAGCCTGACGCACGGGGCCCATGGTGGCCTCCACCAGGTGGCCGGTCAGCTCATTGAACTTCGCCCGGGTCAGGGTGACGTCCAGATGCTTCGGGCCGGTGGCGTCCGCAGTGATATAGGGCAGATTGATGTTGCTGGTGGTCACGCCGGACAGCTCGATCTTGGCCTTCTCGGCGGCCTCCTTCAGGCGCTGCATGGCGACCTTGTCGCCGCTGAGGTCGATGCCGTCACTCTTCTTGAACTCGGACACCAGATACTTCATGATGCACTGATCGAAGTCATCGCCGCCCAGGCGGTTGTTGCCGGCGGTAGCCAGCACCTCGATCACGCCGTCATCGATCTCCAGGATGGACACATCAAAGGTGCCGCCGCCCAAATCGTAGACCATGATCTTCTGTGCCTGCTCTTTATCCACACCGTAGGCCAATGCGGCGGCGGTGGGCTCGTTGATGATACGCTTCACGTCCAGGCCGGCGATCTTGCCGGCGTCCTTGGTGGCCTGACGCTGGCTGTCGGTGAAGTACGCGGGCACGGTGATGACCGCCTCGGTGACGGTGGTGCCCAGATACGCCTCGGCGTCCGCCTTCAGCTTCTGCAGGATCATGGCGCTGATCTCCTGGGGGGTGTAGCTCTTGCCGTCGATGGTCACGCGGTGATCGGTGCCCATCTCACGCTTGATGGAGGAGATGGTGCGCTCCGGGTTAGTGATGGCCTGGCGCTTTGCCACCTGGCCCACCATACGCTCACCGGTCTTGCTGAACGCCACCACGGACGGGGTGGTGCGGTTGCCCTCCGCGTTGGGGATAACGACTGCCTCGCCGCCTTCCATCACGGCTACGCAGGAATTGGTCGTACCAAGGTCGATACCGATAACTTTAGACATAATGATTGCCTCCTGTATATAGATAAATATTTATTGCTTACTGTATTTGATCTGGCCGCTTAATAGGGCCGGTCCGGCATGATGAGCGCGGCAATGATATAGGCCAGCACACCGCTTCCGCCCAGCAGGCAGAACACCACCCACGCCAAACGCACCAGCGTGGAGTCGATGTTGAAATACTCCGCGATGCCGCCGCATACACCGGCTATCTTCTTGTCTGTGCTGCTCTTGTACAGCTTCTTGCCTTCCATAATAGCTTCCTCCCTCTCAGTTGGCTACCTTCACCATGGCGAAGCGGAGTATTTTGTCGCCCAGTGTGTATCCCTTTTGGAATACCTCTACCACGGTGTTCTCCGCCGCGGTCTCGTCCTCGGTGTGCATCACCGCGTTGTGCTTTTCCGGATCGAATTTCTCGCCCAGCGCCGGGATCTCGGCCACGCCCAGCTTGGTCAGCACCTCGCTGAACTGCTTGCAGATCAGCTCCAGTCCCTGCCGGTGTGCGTCGCCCTCCTCAAATTGGCTCACGCCCCGTTCCAGGTTGTCCAGCACCGCCAGAAACGGCTTGATGGTGTCGATCTTCGCGTCATTGTACAGGTGCTCCTTCTCGCGCGCAGTCCGCTTCCGGTAGTTGTCGTACTCCGCCGCCAGCCGCAGGTATTTGTCATTGGCGTCCGCCAGCGTTTTCGCCAGTGCCTCCATCTGCTCCATCTGTGCCTTGGTGACGGTGTAGGTATCCTCGGTCGTCTCGGCCGCTTCCGCTGCGCTCTCCGCCGCTTCCGGCGCGGCTTCCTTCGCGGCGCTCTCGGCGGCCTCTGCCGCCTTCTTGTTCTTTTTATTATCCTTTTCGCTCATTCCGTTGTATCCTCCGGTAGCTGTTTTTTACCAAACATACGGCTCAGGCTCTCCGCAAAGTAGCTCAGCCGCGCCGCGACCGCGGCGTAATCCATACGCGTGGGACCCACAACGCCCACTAAGCCGCGCATATTATCGCCGATATCATAGCTGGCGATCACCACACTGCTCTCCTTCAGCGCGTCGTTGACGTTTTCCGGCCCGATGAGTATCTGCATGGGCGCGTCCCCGGCAGGCACAGGCAGCTCCTGCTTGTTGTCCACCATAAAGCTCATCAGGTCGTGGGCCTTGTCGATATCCCGAAATTCCGGGAACTTCAGCAGCTGGCTGGCGCCGCTGGTGTACACCTGCTGGTGGTTGGACTCCTCCAGCAGCGACCCGGCGTACTCCGTCACCTGGTTCAAAATCAGGAACCATTGGCCGGACACCTGTTCGCTGAGGTTCATCAGCGTGGCGTTCATCTGCTCCGCGGACACCCCGGTAAAGTGGGTGTTCAGCAGGTGACTCAGCTGCGGCAGCGCCTCCGCCTCAACGGGCAGCGACGTCCGCATCAGCTGGCTCTTCACCCGACTGTCCGACAGCATCACCACGGCGATAAAGCCGGAGGCGTCCACGCCGATCAGCTCAAACCGCTGTACCGTGGCCGCCGTGCGGTGGTCCGCTACAGCGTAGGTGGGATAGCCCACAAAGCTGGACACCATCTGTCCCGCCTGGTCGATGACCTGCTCCACCTGCTGCAGGGGCTTTGCCAGCGCCGTATTGATGCTGGCCTCCTCCTCTGCCGACAGGGTCTTGCGGTCCATCAGCTCGTTGACGTACAGCCGGTAGCCTCTGGCCGATGGAATGCGCCCCGCCGAGGTATGGGGCTGCTCCAGGTAGCCCATGTCCGTCAGGTCGGCCAGCTCGTTCCGCACGGTGGCGGAGCTGACCTTTTCCGGCATCAGCGCCACGATGGCCTTGGAGCCCACCGGCTCGGCGGTGTTGATGTAGCTGTCCACCACGATCTTCAGTATTTGCTTTTTTCGTTGGGTCAGTTCCATAGGTCCATTCTCCGTTTAGCACTCGTTATCTTTGAGTGCTAAACGCAGTGTACCACCGGCGGGAACCGTTGTCAATAGCCGGGGTTTTAATTATTTGTGAACAACGGAAAAAAGGGCGTCCCGCCGCGGCGGGAC
>ULQX01034905.1_pt1 | contig 11612 bp, 8 predicted proteins | sample 1954941 | NCBI WGS metagenome assembly ULQX01 (sample SAMEA4835667, study PRJEB28245) | human gut metagenome | biome: gut microbiome; material: fecal sample | place: Denmark | collected 2008
AAGCCCGCCACTTATCAATAGAGTGGCGGCGGCAAAATTAAAGAGTAGCCTCGGTGCTAGATGCCGAGAAGGAGTGTTTTTATGAAAAGGAATATCGTATTGGCAGTTATTGCGACTGCGGCTATGGCGCTCAGCCTGGTAGGATGCGGCGTTAAGGTCACGAACATCTCGGTTCCGGATGCTGCGACCCTCGAAAAGGGCGAGAGCATCACGTTGCCGGTGAATTTCGGTACGGAGGATGCGCCTGCAGAAACGCCTGTCATCGCAACCGGTGAGTCTGCTACGGCAGAAACTGCTGCGCAGGATGAAAAGATTGCCAAGGCGGCTGAGAAGCTGACGCTCGCGTGGACTTCCTCCGATGAGAGCGTCGCTACGGTCGATGAGACCGGCACCGTTACAGCAGTCGCAGCCGGTGAGGCTGAAATTACCGCAGCGGTCAAGGATACCGAGATGCAGGATGTCTGCGTCATCACCGTTAAGGTGTCCGCAAAAGAATTAAAGGTTCCCGATACCCTGGATGTCAAACTCAACGATACAGACGAAGCCGCAATCGAAGCGAAATGCGAGCCGGAAGATGCGTCCAACATTTCGTTTGATTTCGCTTCCAGCGATGAGGAAGTCGCCACCGTCGATAAGGACGGCAAGGTGAAGGTCCTTAAAGCAGGTGAGTGCGACATCACCACGACCCTCATGCAGGATGGCGAAAAGGTCACAGAGAAGACGACTCATGTGAAAGCATTCTATGAGGTTGAAAGCATCACGCTCGATTCCAACGAAGGCAAGTTGACGGTCGGTAACTCTCACACCATTAAGGCAACTATTGCCCCCGAAGAGGTCGCTGCCGAAACTACCATCGAGTGGTCGTCCAGCAACGAGAAGGTCGCTACCGTCGATTCCAATGGGAAGGTAACTGCCATCTCCTCTGGGAATGCAACCATCACGGCGACTGCCGGTGAGGAGAGCGCCAACTACGAAGTGACGGTTGAACAGCCGAAGAAGGTCACGACCAGCAACAAGACCTATACCAAGAACGGTTCCAGCAACAGTTCTGCTGTGACGCCTTCCAACCCGGCACCTGTTACACCGACCGCGCCAGTTACGCCATCCGCTCCCGCTACGCCGGTACAGCCCAGCAATCCGGAGCCTGCTGCTCCGGCTCCTGCACAGCCTGACCCGGCACCGGCACAGCCTAGTAACCCTGAGCCCGCGCAGCCGAGCAATCCGGAACCGTCTCAGCCGAGCGGTGGGGATAGCGGCAGTACGGAAAACAAGCCTAATGGCAGCGGTGGTTGGGAATGGGGTGGTCCCGTTATTTCCACTCCGACCGATAATGGTTGCCCTCCGGAGGAGCATGCTGGTGGTCTGTGCTGATTCCGGATATCAAACCATGTAAGTAATAACCAACTCGTAGTATAGAAGCATCAAGTCTTCTTGCTACGAGTTTACTTTTTAGAAGCACAATATCCATATTACAATGGGGTACGAGTTTGAAAAAATGGGGACGGTTCCTAAATTGAGAAGTTGACATCAAAACCTCAAAAACGGGGACGGCGCAGTCGTTTTAACGACCTGCACCGTCCTCTTTTTGTAAAAGCATTCGCTCGTAGAAACGTAGAAAAGAACCGGTGAGGTAACAGCTTGTTACCCCACCACGAATAAAGTTGACTCGTTTTGAATAGTAGACATCAAAATGGAGTAAGGCCGCTTGCGGCCCGAATTTTGCAGCAAAAAGCCGGGAGCTTTCACTCCCGGTTCTCTTTATTGTGCGGTCATCATCATGTCGCAGTCGGCACATTTTATGCGCACAACCTTTGTCCCTCGCACGCTGTTGTGACAGCAGGGGCAAACATACTTGATGCTGTGGCTGTTGGGGTTACTTCCTGTCGGCTTGCCCGTGGCGTCCCCTGCGCCCTTGCCACGCGGGGCGTAGAAATCTTCAATGCGGTTCATGCTGATGTCCTGCCAGTCTTGTTCCAAAATGAACTCACACAGCGCGTCGGTCGGCTCGGTGATGCTCCATCCAACGCGCGGGTCGTAACTGATTTTCAAATCGCGGGCCTCGGCGGCCTCCTTAAATTTTTTGTTGTGGTATGCGCCGCCCCTGCTGCAATCCTGTATGCCGTTTTGAAGGTTCCACAAGTGTACACACTCGTGGAGGGTGGTCGCCACCACGTTTTCTATGGGCCGTGCAAGCGTCCCAGCGCCGATGTTAAGCTCATGGCGGGTTGTGTCTCCTCTCTGCCATGCCTTGGCTACGGTGACGTGTCCGTAGGCTCTGGGCGTGCTCTGTATCGTGATGATAGGCTCCTCCAACTCACCGTTGAAATACTTTACATTCAACGCGCGGAAAATTTTCTCCAAGTAACCAGCCGTCCGGGAAGTCTTAACAGTCTCTTTCATTTTCGTGTCCTCACTTTCGTTTTCCCAATCTTTGCCCGTGTTATCCCACCGGGATAAGGGGTTGCGGGTTGTTCCGCGATTAGCGGACAAAAGTGAGGTTGGATAGTTGTCAAGGTGACTGTGGAATACCGCAGCCATAATTTTAAAAAGCGAGGATATGCCGCAAAAGCTCCTTTACAATTTTCCAATCCACGCTTTTATAATTTTTAAAGGAACAACAAAAAACAGGATTGCCACGGCTATAATTTACTCCGCGGCAATCCTGTTCCCATGTTACAGGGCTTGCGTTTATTTTAAAAGTGTGGTACGATTGTGGTACTTGCAAAAAGGGTAATAAAAAAGCTCCTAATTTTCAACGCATCATCGAAGAAAATCAGAAGCTTAGTTTGGTGACCCGTACGGGAATCGAACCCATGTTACAGCCGTGAAAGGGCCGTGTCTTAACCGCTTGACCAACGGGCCATATAATACAAGATTTCGCTAAAACAGCAAGCAACTTATCGGCTACTATTGCAACCGACCCCCAAGTATTTTAGCGAAATCCTGTATCATGTGGTAGCGGTAACTGGATTTGAACCGGTGACACTTCGGGTATGAACCGAATGCTCTAGCCAACTGAGCTATACCGCCACATTTGTCGTCGCGCTCTTGAGAACGCTATATTATTATAGCCGACATTCTCCCCTATGTCAAGTAGTTTTTCCCGATTTTTTTCAAAAATGCAAAAAAATCCCGCATTGCGGGTGCAATGCGGGGAAAAACTCTAAAAGCTTCCCCTTTGGGGGAAGCTCAGCATGTCGAAAAACCTCCCTCTGCGAGGGAGGTGCCCCGAAGGGGCGGAGGGAGAGAACCTTGCCATAGCCCAAAATATTTCGGGCAACCGCACAGTTCTCTCCCCCACCGCCTGCGGGCGGAGCCCCCTCACAGAGGGGGCCAAGGGGTGAGCACACCTTTTTCGACAGCCTAGGCTTCCCCCTTGGGGGAAGCTGTCCGCAAGGCGGACTGATGAGGGGCGAACTTACGGCAGTTACCCGGTTATGGGCGGCCACGGCAGCTTTCCCCTCATCCGGCCTCGGGCGGGGCCTCGGCCACCTTCCCCCTCAGGGGAAGGCACTCTGCCAAATTACTTCTTGTTGGGCACCAGCACGGCCTTGCCGCCCATGTAGGGGCGCAGGACCTCGGGGATGGTCACGGTGCCGTCGGCCTGCAGGTGGTTCTCCAGGAAAGCGATCAGCATACGCGGCGGGGCCACGCAGGTGTTGTTCAGCGTGTGGGCCAGCTGGGTCTTGCCGTTCTCATCCTTGAAGCGGATGTGCAGGCGGCGGGCCTGGGCGTCGCCCAGGTTGGAGCAGGAGCAGACCTCGAAGTACTTCTGCTGGCGCGGGCTCCACGCCTCGATGTCGCAGCTCTTGACCTTCAGATCGGCCAGGTCGCCGGAGCAGCACTCCAGCTGGCGGACGGGGATCTCCATGGAGCGGAACAGCTCGACGGAGTTCTTCCACAGCTTGTCGTACCAGTCCATGCTGTCCTCGGGCTTGCAGACGACGATCATCTCCTGCTTCTCGAACTGATGGATGCGGTAGATGCCGCGCTCCTCGATGCCGTGGGCGCCCTTCTCCTTGCGGAAGCAGGGGCTGTAGCTGGTCAGGGTCAGGGGCAGCTTGGCACCGTCCAGCGTCTGGTCGATGAAGCGGCCAATCATCGTGTGCTCGGACGTGCCGATCAGGTACAGGTCCTCACCCTCGATTTTGTACATCATAGCGTCCATTTCAGGGAAGGACATAACGCCCTTGACCACGTCGCCGTGCATCATGAACGGGGGGATGACATAGGTAAAGCCCTTGTCGATCATAAAATCGCGGGCGTAGGCCAGCACAGCCTCGTGCAGGCGGGCGATGTCGCCCAGCAGGTAGTAGAAGCCGTTGCCGGAGACGCGGCCTGCGGCGTCAAGGTCGATGCCGTCGAAGCTCTCCATGATGTCCACGTGGTACGGGATCGGGTAGTCGGGCACAACGGGCTCGCCGAAGCGCTGGACCTCGACGTTATGGCTGTCGTCGGGGCCGATGGGCACGCTGGGGTCGATCATCTGGGGGATCGTGTACATGATCTCCTGGATCTTGGCCTGCAGCTCGGTCTCCTTGGCCTCCAGCTCCTTCAGGCGGTCAGCCTGGGCCGTGACCTGCTTTTTGATTTCCTCGGCCTCGGCAGCCTTGGAGGGGTCTTTCTTGGCCTGGCCCATCAGTGCGCCGATCTGCTTGGACAGCTTGTTGCGGTTTGCGCGCAGGTCGCTGGCCTCACCGATGGCGGCGCGGTACTCGGCGTCAAGCGCGATGACCTCATCGACGAGGGGCAGCTTGGCGTCCTGGAACTTTTTCCTGATGTTTTCCTTGACGGCGTCCGGGTTTTCACGGACAAAACGAATGTCTAACATAGTGGTACTCCTCTATTCAATATTTGCTTTTGTAGGGGCCGGACATGTCCGGCCCGCGGCTTTACAAATAAATAGCATTTTATGGGTAGGCTGCGGGCGGGGCATGCCCCGCCCCTACAGATTTCCGGGCTGCTCACCCTTCAGGGTCATACATTCCCAGCAGGCTCACGAACTTTTGCAGCATATCATCACTGTAAAAGTCGATTTTCAGCGAGCCCTTGCCGTCCTTGTAGTCAACATGGACCTCGCTGCCGGTGACCTCTTTCAAGGCCGCCTCCACCTCCACGGCGCGCTTCGGGCGGGTGAAGTTATCATCCTTCGCCTTGGGCGGCTTGGCGGGCTTCGTCAGCTTTTTGCACAGGGCCTCGGTCTGGCGCACGTTCAGATTCTGCGCCGTGACCTCCGCCGCAGCCTGCCGCATCAGATCCTCATTGGGCAGCCCCAGCAGGACCTTGGCGTGGCCAAAGCTCAGCTTGCCCCCGCTGACCATACGGCGCACATCCTCGGGCAGGGCCAGCAGGCGCAGGCTGTTGGTCACAGCGCTGCGGCTCTTGCCCAGCTTTTTCGCGGCAGATTCCTGCGTTAAGCCGTACTTGTCGATCAGCTGCCGGCAGCCCTCGGCGACCTCGATGGGGTCGAGGTCCTCGCGCTGCAGGTTTTCAATCAGCGCCAGCGCGGCGGCCTGCTCGTCGGTCACATCCTTGATGATGACCGGCACCTCGTCCAGCCCGGCCAGGCGTGCGGCACGCCAGCGGCGCTCGCCCGCAATGATGATGTACCCCGGGCCGACCTTTTTGGGCCGCACCGCAATGGGCTGCAAAAGCCCGTTCTCGGTGATGCTGTCGGCCAGCTGGTTCAGCGCGTCGTCGTCAAACCGCTTGCGGGGCTGCTCGGGGTCAGGCTCGATTTCCCGCAGCGGCAGCGTTGAGTTGGACGCTTCGCTGCCGGTATCGTCGGACAGGTCGGCAAACAGGCTGTCCAGCCCCTTGCCAAGCCCGCCCATCTTCTTTTTGGCCATCGGCGTCCCTCCTTATCGTTCGTTGTTTGCCAAAAATTCCCGCGCCAATTCCATGTACGCCTCGCTGCCCTTGCCGTTCGGCTCATAGAAGTTGATCGGCATACCGAAGCTCGGGGCCTCGCTCAGGCGCACGGTGCGCGGAATGACGGCGCGGTAGACCTTGTCGCCAAAGTACTTTTTGACCTGCGCGACAACCTGCATCGTCAGGTTGAGCCGCCCGGAGTACATCGTGAACAGCACGCCCTCGATGTCTAAGTAGCGGTTGTACTTTTTGCGCACGGTTTTCAGGGTCGCCATCAGCTCACTCAGGCCCTCGAGCGCGAAGAACTCGCACTGCATCGGGATGATGACGGTGTCCGCCGCGCAGAACGCGTTGACGGTCAAAAGGTCGAGCGACGGCGCACAGTCGATGAAGATGTAGTCGTACAGCGGCACGACGGGGGCCAGCACGGTGCGCAGGCGCATTTCCCGCCGCGGCACCGACACAAGCTCGATGGGCGCGCCCGCCAGCTGGGTGTTGGACGGCAACACATCGGCGTTGTACTCGCTCTTGATGATGGCCTCGCGGACGTCATCATCGTCGATCAGGCAGGTGTAGGTGTCGGCCTCCACCTTGTTTTTGGAGATGCCATACGCCGATGTGGTGTTGCCCTGCGGGTCCAGATCGACGATGAGGACCTTTTTGCCGAGTGCCGCCACACAGGCGCTCAGGTTGACGGCGGTGGTGGTTTTGCCAACGCCGCCCTTCTGGTTTGCTATTGCGATGACTTTTGCCACGCCGTACCTCCCCTGTTTTTGCGTTTTTTGGCGGCTTTAGGGCCGCTTGCATCTATTATAGCACAAACAGAAGGGATAAAAAAGGGGTTTTTCCAACAAAAAAGTCCGGCAGATGTTCCACGTGGAACATCTGCCGGGGGTATGCCATGCCGCAAACAGCGCGGGCGTGAACGATGGTGGGAAAGCTCGCAGGTCGTTGTAGGGGGCGGCGTCCCCGACGCCCCGCGGGGGTGCGCGGGCGGCTGCCCGTGGATGCGCGGTATCGGGCAAGCGTCCGCGGAGGGGTCAAGATCCCTCCCTACAAATGGGGTTCACGGGTGCTTTGTAGGGAACGGTCTTAACCGTTCCGGGAACGTTTGCCGTTGCTGCATGGTAAAATATTGCTGAGGTGTAGGGGCCGGGCATACCCGGCCCGCTGCTTACCGGCAAGCACCTGCTTGTGGTTTATGTTGAGGGCCGGACATGTCCGGCCCCTACTGCGTCACAATGGCAAACGGCAACTGCGGAGGGGTCAAGACCCCTCCCTACAAATGGGGTTCACGGGTACTTTGTAAGGAACGGTCTTGACCGTTCCGGGGACGTTCGCCGTTGCTGCATGGTAAAATATTGCTGAGGTGTAGGGGCGACCATTGGTCGCCCGCCAACTTACCGCAGCAACGCATTTTCCGGGATAGTTTCTTGCAAGGCAAACGGGCGCTTATGGGAAACCCGCGGGCCGGGCATGCCCGGCCCCTACCGCGCGGCAGTCAAAAAGCGTACACCAACGCAGCCATCCCGGCGCATCGGCGCCGCAGAAAGCCTTCCCCTCACACCTTCACCTCAAACTCCCCTTCTTCCTCCTTCGCGCCGTTCTCCACCTTTCCTGCCGTACCGTCGCTGCTGACCGGAATTCTCACAATGTACTCCAGACACCCGTCATGCTTATCGCACCGGGTCGTGGCGGCGATTCCCTTCTGGGTCATCAAATCCACCGCGTGCTGCAATGTATTTACAAAGAACCGCACATCCCGCACCATGGGGATCGTGCGGCGGCAGGGGCTGGGCCCGTTGGGGTCGGCCAGCATCTGGTCCACAAGGCGGTCCGCCTGGCGCACGCTCATCTTGTCCCTCGCCATCTTTTCCAGCGCGGCGGTGCGGCGTCCCTCGGGCAGGCGCAGGGCGGCGCGGGCGTGGCGCTCGCTCAGATGGCTGGCCGTGCAAAGCTGCTGCTGTTCCGGCGTCAGGGTCAGCAGGCGCAGCTTGTTGGCAAGGGCCGGCTGGCTCAACCCCAGCCGCCGCGCAGCCTCGGCCTGGGTGCAGCCCCACAGCCGGATGACCTCTTTAATGCCCCGCGCCGTGTCGAACGGGTCCAGCTGGCTGCGCTGCAAATTTTCCAAAAGCCCCAGCGCGGCGGATTCGCTGTCGTCGTAGTCGGCCAGTATCGCCGGCACCTTGTCCAGCTTGGCCAGACGGCAGGCGCGCAGGCGGCGCTCCCCCGCCACAAGCTGGTATTTGTGCAGCCCGACCCGCCGCACGCTGATGGGCTGCAAAAGGCCGTTCTGCAAAATACTGACGGCCAGCGCGGCGATCTCCGGCTCGTCGAAGGCGGTGCGCGCCTGGTAGGGCGACGGCTCGATGCAGTCCACAGGCAGCATCAGAATGCGCCCCTGCTTTTGTATATCATTTCTAGGCAATTTCGGTTCCTCCCCTTGGGTTCAGTGTGCCTGCCGCAAAGTTGAGGGCCGGGCATGCCCGGCCCCTACTAAAACGGCCTACAAAAAATGCTATGCTTTTCTACAAAAAGCATAGCATAAACCGCAGTTTCGGGGAAGAAAAATCGTTCGCCCTTATGTTCAATTTTTCGCGCTATTACAACGGCTTCTTGGCAATTTTTCCGCCGTTTCGGGGGTAAACCGTCGGAGTCTGCGATATTTTTTTGCAGAACACCAGCCCGCGGGCACTGCCGTCCGGCAGCGTGAAGGCGCGCGTTTCCTCATATTGGCCGCCCAGCTTTTTCAGCGCGTTGGCGGCGGCTTTTGCTTCTGCGTCTGCCTCGGGGCCCTTCATCGCGATGAACCGCCCGCCGACTTTGACCAGCGGCAGGCAGTATTCGCACAACACAGGCAGTGCCGCCACCGCGCGGGCGCTGGCCACGTCGAACTGCTCGCGCCAGATCTTGCGGGCGGCCTCCTCGGCGCGTTCCTTCGCAAACTCGACGCCGGTCAGACCCAGCTCGGCACAGGCGTAGCGTAAAAAGTCCACGCGCTTGCCCGTCGGCTCCATCAGCGTCAGCTCCAGGTCAGGCTTGTAGATTTTTGCCACAATGCCCGGGAACCCCGCACCGGTGCCAACGTCCACCAGCCTGCCGCTGACCTCGGGCTGCGCCGCAAACAGCAGGCTGTCCGCAAAGTGGCGGTCCTCGATGCCCTCGGGGCTGGTGATGGCGGTCAGGTTGACCTTTTCATTATAGCTGACCAGCAGCTCGGCGTACCTGTCCAGCAGGTCCAGCTGTGCGCCGGTCAAGGGGATGTTCCACGTGGAACATTTAGCGGCTAATCTCGTTTTGTCTATCATACACTTTTCCTTATCACTGCATGTAGGGGCCGGGCATGCCCGGCCCGCCACCTTGTCATATATTCCTTTTACGGGCAACTGTCTTTACGCCCCGGGCCGGACATGTCCGGCCCCTACAGAGCGGCATTACTTATTTCTCAGCAGCACAATACTCAGCTGCGCCAGGTCGCTCGGTGATACACCCGGTATCCGCCCGGCCTGCGCCAGCGTGCGCGGCCTTATCTTCGTCAGCTTCTCGCGGGATTCCAGCGTCATCGTCTCAATCGGCGCATAGTCAAAGTCGTCGGGGATCTTCACATTCTCATGCCGCTGAATATCCCGTATGATCCGCTCCTCCCGCGCAATGTACCCGGCATAGCGGATCTCCGTCTCGATGCGCTGCGCCATGGCGGGGGTCACGCCCTCGCCGCGGCCAATGACCTTCGCGATCAGATCATAGCTGATGTAGGGCCGCCGCATCAGCTCGATGGCCGAACCGCCGATCTCGCCCAGCTCCGCGCCCTCGGGGGCGGCGGCGCGCAGGTCGGCCAATTTGATGCTCGTCGTCTCCAGCCGGTGCAGCTCGGCCTGCTTGACCTCGCGGTCACGGCAGAACAGTGCCCAGCGGTCATCGTCCACCAGCCCGTACTCGCGGCCAATCGTGGTCAGCCGCTCGTCGGCGTTGTCCTGGCGCAGGCTCAGGCGGTACTCGCTGCGGCTCGTCATCATGCGGTAGGGGTCCATGACACCCTTCGTGACAAGGTCGTCCACCAGCGTGCCGAGGTAGCTTGTGTGCCGCGCCAGCACAAGTTCTTCCCTGCCCAGCGCGTGGCGGGCGGCGTTCAGACCCGCCAGCAAGCCCTGCGCAGCGGCCTCCTCATAGCCAGACGTGCCGTTGAACTGCCCCGCGCCGTAGATGCCGCCCACGACCTTGCTTTCCAGCGTGGGCTTGAGCGTCGTGGGGTCCACGCAGTCATACTCGATGGCGTAGGCCGGGCGCATGATTTCGAGATGCTCAAACCCGGCAATCGTGCGGTACATCTCGTTCTGCACGGCCTCGGGCAGGCTGGACGAGAGACCCTGCAGGTACATTTCCTCGGTGTCCTCGCCGCAGGGCTCCACAAAGACCGGGTGGCGCTCCTTCTCTTTAAAGCGGACGACCTTATCCTCAATGGACGGGCAGTACCGCGGGCCGACGCCCTGAATGTCGCCGCCGTAGAGCGGCGAGCGGTGCAGGTTGTCGAGAATGACCTTATGGGTCGCGGGGTTCGTGTAGGCGATGTAGCAGTTGACCTTGTTGTGCATCGGCACGCGGGTCATAAAGCTGAACGGCTGCAGCTCGGCGTCGGGGTCGCCTGGCTGGCATTCGAGCTTTGAGAAGTCGATGCTGCGGCGGTGGACGCGGGCAGGCGTGCCGGTCTTGAAGCGGCGCAGCGTGAAGCCGTTCTCCACAAGGCACCGGGTCAGCGCGGTGGCGGCGTGGGTGCCGTCGGGGCCGCTGTCATAGTGGGCGTCGCCCACAAAGATGCGCCCGCCCAGGTTGGTGCCGGTGGCAATGACGACGGCCTTGCAGGCGTAGTAGCCGTGCAGGTTCGTGAACACGCCGCAGACCTTGCCGTCCTGCACGTCCACGCCGACGATCTCGCCCTGGTGGATGTCGAGGTTGGCGGTTTGCTCCAGCGCGTGCTTCATCCAGATGTGGTAGCGCTTGCGGTCTGTCTGCACGCGCAGACTGTGTACGGCGGGGCCTTTGCCGCGGTTGAGCATCCGGCTTTGCAGGTAGGTAGCGTCTGCGGCCAGACCCATCAGCCCGCCGAGCGCATCGACCTCCCGCACAAGATGCCCCTTGGCCGTGCCGCCGATGGACGGGTTGCACGGCATATTGCCGATGAAATCCAGCGACAGCGTAAACACCGCGGTCCTTGCCCCCAGCCGTGCCGCCGCATGCGCCGCCTCGATTCCCGCATGCCCCGCACCGATGACGATGACGTCGTAGGTTCCCAGTTTGTCCATATACGTTCCCTCTTACCCTATATTGTGCAGGATGTCCTCACAGACACCCGCGAAATTTGTGTCCACTGCATTGTTGGCGCAGCGCAGCACCCGGCAGCCGATGCCTTGCAGGTAGGCGGTGCGCTGTGCATCGTACTCGACGGCCTGCGGTTCGGTGTGCTGTGCGCCGTCCAGCTCTATTACCAGTTTACACGATGAAATATAGAAATCAACTATAAAATTGCCAATTATTTTCTGGCGGTAAACGGTCTGCGGCAGTTTTTTCAGAAAGTCGTACCACAAGCGTCTCTCCTGCGGGGTCATAGATTTGCGGAGATTGCGTGCATTGACACGCAAAGGGTCATGGGTTTTCCTGTCGTTCATGGTATCACTCCTTAAAGGCTTCCCCCGAGGGGCTGCGCCAGTTCTAAAGGCTTCCCCTTCGGGGGAAGCTGCCGCCCG
>ULQX01007194.1_pt1 | contig 11572 bp, 10 predicted proteins | sample 1954941 | NCBI WGS metagenome assembly ULQX01 (sample SAMEA4835667, study PRJEB28245) | human gut metagenome | biome: gut microbiome; material: fecal sample | place: Denmark | collected 2008
TCTTAAGTCAATCTATTGGGGATTTTATGATGGAGTTAATATGCACAAGATTGAACCAACAATTATATAAGAATTGTCATATAGTTAGTATTTGAAAACTTATAACAAAAAACGACCAGTAAATAATATGATTTAAAGAAAAAGAGCATGAGACAATCAAATAGATAGACCATGCTCTTACTTATATAATATGAATTAGTCAAGACTTAATCTGACAGTTACGCATAAAAAGAATAATTTTGTAACAGAAAACAGATTGAGTTATGACCACATCAGAAAAAGTCATCAAGAACAAACTGGGATTGCTTGAACTCTCCCAACAGTTAGGAAACGTGTCACGTGCCTGTAAGCTCATGGGCTACAGCCGTGACAGTTTTTACCGTTTTAAAGAGTTGTACGAACAGGGAGGCGAAGTCGCCTTGCAGGAGATTTCCCGTCGTAAACCTGTCATAAAGAACCGTGTCGAGGAACACATCGAGCAGGCTGTGGTACAGATGGCGATAGACAATCCTGCATTGGGGCAAGTCCGTGTATCCAATGAATTGCGTAAAAAAGGTATTCTTGTTTCGCCGGGCGGAGTGCGCTCCATTTGACTACGGCACGATATGGAAACCTTCCAGAAACGCCTGAAAGCATTGTCAGCCAAAGTGGAGCAAGAGGGCATCATCCTCGATGAGAACCAGGTGGCGGCATTGGAGAAAGCAAAAGAAGAAAAGCAGGCACATGGGGAAATAGAGACCTATTATCCCGGTTTTCTTGTCGCCCAAGACACTTATTATGTCGGATACATTAAAGGTGTCGGACACATTTATCAGCAGACCGTCATCGACACTTACTCCAAAATCGGGTTTGCCAAGTTGTATGACAGGAAGAATGCGCTTGTCGCTGCCGATATGCTCAATGATAGAGTAGTTCCTTTTTTCGAACAGCATGACTTGAAACTTATGCGCATGCTCACAGATAGGGGGACGGAATACTGTGGGAACAGAGAAAATCACGAGTATGAATTGTATCTGGCTGTAGAGGATATAGACCATTCCAAAATCAAGGCGAAAAGCCCGCAGACAAACGGTATCTGCGAGAGATTTAACAGGACAGTGCAGAATGAGTTCTATGCTATCGCATTCAGAAAGAAAATCTATACCAATATCGAGCAGCTACAAACAGACCTTGATACGTGGATGAACTCTTACAACACGGAAAGAACACACTCAGGAAAATATTGTTTCGGAAAGACGCCCATGCAGACTTTTATCGAAGGGATTACCGTCGCAAGGAAATACCAACTACAAAATCAGGAAACAGTAAAACCGAATGAGGTTGATAAAACTTCATTCGGTTGTGAGAGTGAAAAAAGTTGTGTAACTTTAGGGCAAACAACTGACAATTTTTGTGTCCGATAATAAACCAACTGTCAGAACAAGTCTTGACTATTACATATAATAGTTAGTTTAACTTTCACTATTACCCAACAGATGTCTGAGTTCCGGGTCATTCTCTATACGAATCAGCTCGTTCTCTACCAGTTCCACAATATCCTGCTTGATTTGTCGGTAGTTGGCCTGTATCTGCTGCTCCATTATATCATTGCCATTTTCGTCCAGAAAGCTGCTGATTTCGGGTATCGGCTGGTAGGTCGCCGTCTCTTTCTGTACCGCTTCATTATCCACTACAATCTGTGCATGGAAAATCTTCTGGTCTATCGTTTCACCAAAGTTATCAGCTACGGCTCCAACAAACATACCTTGTGATAACGTACTGATTTTGCTGGCAGGTATCAGACTGTCCAGTTGGGTATTGATAGAAGTAGATGTATCATTGCGATTGATGCTCATGGATTCCCGTTTTTGTAGGATTTTCCCGAACCGTTCCGATAGTGTTTTAGCCGTTTCACCTACTACTTGACCGCTGAATACATTGCCGACAGTTGACATGATGACAGCGGCCTCTTTGTCTCCGTAGTCGCGCTTCAACTGACTGAAATCCTGAAAGCCTAATACGACCGCTACCTTGTTGCTTCGTGCCGTGGCAATCAGATTATCCAGTCCTTTAAAGAAGATGGTCGGTAGCTCGTCAATAATCACACAACTTTTTAGTTGCTTCTTCTTGTTTATCAGCTTAACGATACGAGAGTTATAAAGTCCCAATGCTGCACCGTAAATGGAAATTCTGTCCGGGTTGTTTCCCACACATAATACTTTCGGCTCTTTTGGATTATTAATATCCAGTGTAAAGTCACTGCCGGACATTACCCAATAAAGTTGCGGACTTATCAGTCTGGATAACGGGATTTTAGCACTTGCAATCTGGCCATAGGCTAAGCACCCGGCGCCTTGCCGTGTTTTATCACGATAGGTTTCCAAGCACTCGCCTCCGAACCGTGCATACAGGTCTCCCCGTACACGGCTCTCCACCTTCTCATTCAATCTAACTTTCCTGCGTGTATCTTGTGATGACAAACTGAACATACTGCTAATGTTTTACGTTTACGTGAAATCATTTTAATCTCCCAATCACTTTTGCCATTAAGGTCTTTAAGTTTACGTACATGGTGCATTTCGAGGTTGTCCGTAGCACCGCAGTTTTCACATACCCGTGCTTGAAGTCTCTTGATTAAACCATTTCTGCCGCCCGTTATGGCAATCGTGTTGGGTAGTCTGTCATCTAAATACCGATTAGGCAGTTCCTTACGTTTAAAGCCTTTGTCATAGAACTCACGTTTGAACTCATATCCATTTTTATTGGTGTACGGTATGGCAAACACTCCGTTTTTCTTGTACCTTGCTATGATTTTCTTTTTCGAGGTACTGTATTTTGCGGCATATGTCTTATACATACTGTATTCCATTATATTATAGAATGAATCTATCACAGGACTGTTGTTTGCAATCGAATAGAAGTTATAGAACCCCATGATTTCGGAGTTATATTGGCTTATAATCTCCAAATCATCAAGACAACGCATGTATGAACGACCTTTTGGCTTCCAGATTTCCTTTCCATTTTGTACGGTGATTTTTACCGCATCATATTCAAGGAGTTTCTTTCTCATAACCTCGGTTGTCACATACAAAACTATCTTGTGGTCTAAGCTTCTTGTTAAATGTCCGTTTTTATCCCTATGGATATCGTTTGACTTTCTCACGAATATGTCATATCCGAGAAATTTAGCATGTTTCCTTGCATTAGTAATCAGCGTTTTCTCATCAGATAGTTCCAATTTCAATTTTTCAGCCATAAATTTCTTTATGTCCTCTTTGATATGGATACAGTCTTCTTTACTGCCAATAATACCAATCAGGAAATCATCCGCATATCTCACATATTTCAGTCGTTTCATGTCCGAGTCCATTTCATCACTTGCGGGATACTTAAGACGTTCTTTAACAATCTCTTTGATTTGCATCATCAGTCGTTGACGTTCAACTTCGTCCGTTGACTTTTTTAGCTTCTCCACTACCTTGGCTTTCCGTTGTCCAAAACGTTTTACTATCGGATTTTCTTTACGCCTTTTCCCTTTATCAAATCTATTGATGTATTCCTTAATGTATTTGTCAAACTTGTCAAGATAGATATTTGCCAATATGGGACTTATTATTCCACCTTGAGGTGTTCCACTATACGATTTGTGAAATACCCAATCTTCTACATACCCGGCATTCAGGAACTTTCGGATAAGACGCAGAAAGCGTACATCCGAAATACGTTCTGAAAGAATTGCTATCAATACTTCGTGGTCGATATTATCAAAGAAACCTTTGATGTCTCCCTCGATAAACCACTTTGTATTGTTGAATCTCTTTTGGATGTTCCAAAGTGCAGTCTGTGGACTTCTCTGTGGTCTGAAACCATGAGAGGAGTTTTCAAAACTACCCTCATAGATTGCTTCCAAAATCATTCGAATAGCTTCTTGCAGGAGCTTGTCAATGAATGACGGAATACCCAGCGGTCGCATCTTCCCGTTTTTCTTGGGAATATACACCCGTTGAGGGGGATTCGGCTGATACGTCTCATCTTTGAGCGTATCAATCAACCGTTCAATATGAGATATACTGAAGCCGTCAACGGTTTTTCCGTCAACACCTTTGGTCATATTGCCCTGTTTTGCATATATGCGTTGGTAGGCAATATAGTATATCTCTTCATTAAACAGTATCCGGTACAAACGTTCAAACTTGTACTCCAAGTCGGAACTATGTTGTGTTAGACTGTTTAATATCTTCTCTGGATTTCTTTTCATGTCTCTCACATTTTCCAAAATTTGACATTAAACGATATTGGCTGCTTCCCTTCGCCATGTACAAGGTTTTCCCTTGCTCGGACTACTACGGAAGCTCTGTTGCCATATGGGTTGCCCCACTTAGGCAATCCCCGTTTAGACATATAATAACTATTTGGCATGATAGATTGTCGGATACGACTTTCGTCCTTTACTATGTATGTAGTTGCTCCGTGATAAGTTCTTTTGCCCAAACAACCTACAAGGCGAAGTTGGGTATCACGGCTTGGCGTCTATAACTGTCTTCCGCCAAGGCTTAACCATCGAGCCGCTCGGACTATCGTTTAACCAGTATAGGCTTTATCCTCATATCTATCGTTTCACCTCGCCACCCGGTCAGGACTTGACAATTAGTCCACTTGTGGCTTTACCGACATGCTACACTCCCCATCGTCTTTCGTTGAATGGATAAGTCGGCTGGTGATAGGTAATTATTTCAAAGAACACGTACCTAATAGCTTGCCAAAGCTATATTTATTATATGCCCTTACGGGCGCACCTGGAGCTGCTCCATCGCTCCGCCCTTCCAAGCGTCCATGAAGGGCGAGAGGTAGTTCTCAAGCTCCCTGTACGAGGTCAGGATGGTGAACACGTCCGAGTAGGGCTTGTTCAACAGTTCGATGGCATGCGGGAAGGTGCAGTATTTCCCTCCCTCGAAAATTTTGAAGTACCATATAATGGCAGCCAGCAGGATGATCGGGGATTCCACGAAGAAGTCTCCCTGTTTCTGTATCCAGGTCTTGTTCAGGTTTAATAAGATCACGTATGCCGACTCGTAAGCGTCCGCGATGTCGGACATGAAGGCCGGGTTGATCGGGTTGCAGCGGTGGCTGTGGCGCGGGTCGTCGAAGTTGATCACGTAGAACCGGACGTCGCCCTCGTACTTGTCCTTGTTTTGGAGCAGGTGGTTGTAGACGATGGTGCTCAGGTCCGGATACTTGAAATCATAACAATAGAGCGCATAGCCCTTCGCTATCTGCTGCTTGATGAACTGGTTGATGACGCAGTACGACTTTCCGCTGCCCGGACAGCCCAGCACCATGCAGCCTCTCTGGGGCGAGACAACGTTTATTCAGCCGTCATGCCACTTCTTCCTGTAATAGAAACGGGTCGGAAGGTTCACCGAATACTCGTTCACCATCAACCGGGTTTCCTGCATGAAAGACTCGTTCTCCTCGTTGAACACGTCGTCCATCAGCTGGTTCTTCAACAGACGGCCGATCCACATGCCGGCGGTCAGGAGACAGATGTAACCGGCGGTGACAGCGGACACGTACAGCAACGTGGTGGGCCGGATATCCCACCCTGAGACGAGCAGCAACTCGCTGCCGAAGTAAAGGGACAGGCCGACCGTCAGGAAACAGCCGATACGCCGCCAGGACATCTCCATCTGTCTGCGTCCCCTGGCTCCCATCGAGGAGAAGAAAAGGAACATCAGGCAGAAGGACTTGGTCACCAGCGAATGGGTGAACAGCCCCGTGTCCCGTTGCAAGTTCACGAGGATCTTGTCCACTATGCCGTTGGTACATCCCAGATGGTAAAAAAACGGATAACAGAAATAATAAATGTTCATCACGAGGAACAGGAGGCTGACCGCCCGCATGAAGTCGATGGTCTTGCTGAGTCCTCTGGCGTCTTCTTGTGACATGTTTCCCTTGTTTTATAGGTGATACTTTGCTTATGTTTCATCTTTTTTGGAAACCCTTTTAGCCTATATGCGGGCCGCAGCGTTTCCGTTTCTTTTTCTTCTTCCCGTAGATGCCTTCTGCAGTTTCCTCGCCCGGATAAGGACGGGATTCCGTTGAGAGGATATCCAGCAGCCCTTCCGTAAGTCCTGTTTCCCCTCTTGCGGTTTCCTCTTTCACGGCGGTATCCTCATGGGAAGCCGTTGTAGGAGGCGGCGTACCGTACAGCCTGTTCAGGACGGACGCGGAGAACTCCCTGCCAAGCGCCGAGCCCTTGAAGACCGTTTTCGATCCGTGATCGATGTAGGTCACCCCGTAAATCACGCCTTTTTCGTTTTCCCAGAGTATGGGGACGATGCCTTTTCCGTCCAGGAGCCGGAGGAATCCCTGCCGGGTGTCCTGCCGCAGGGCTTCCCGGATAGCCTCCCTCGTGCCTTCTGGCACGGGATGTTTCTTCATCCACGCCTTGCTTCGGGCGCATCTCTTTCTCAGGGCCTCGTAACCGACGCTCCTGCCGATGTCGCTGGACTTGATGCCCACACCGCAGCGTCCGCCTTTTTCGTCGAGCGCGGCATAGACCAGACCGTGGCATATCCTCCCGCAGACACTTTTGCGTACTTCCTCCACCGTCACGTTGAAGAGTCCGAGCAGGGCCTTGAATTCCTTGAATGACTGGAAGCGGTAATCCTGCAGGGCCGGTTTGACCACGTTCACAATCTGATGTTTCAGGTCACCTTTGCGGTAGTCCACCGGTGTCGTGGCGCTGGAAACCTTGCGCTCCTCCTTCATTGACGGAACCAGTCCGTATTTCTGCTCAAGCTCCCGACAGATTTTCATGGAACGTTCCCATTCCTTGTAGTCCCTGATCTTTCTGCCCTGCTCGTCTATGCGCAGGGAGACGATATGGATATGGGGACGGGCGTTGTCCTCGTGCCGGAAAATGATGTAAGGCTGGTCGCCGTAACCCAGTTTTTCCATGTATTCCCGTCCGATGGCTTCCAGTTGTCCGTCGGAGAGCCTGTCGTCGGGATGGGGATTGAACGAGAGGTGGATCACCGGTTTTTCCGTCCGTCGGTTGGCGGCAAGGTAGGCCTCGAAGCTGCGCATGCATTCCGGGATGCCTGCCGTGCCGTCGGGACGTTCCATGATACGGTTCCATCCCAGCGTCCGGGCCTTGCCCTTGTCCACTTTCTCCTGGTTGTAATAGAGCGCCCCGTAGACGGACACGCCGGATGTTATCTTTGCAACCATCGTTCGAACTCCTTGGTCAGACGGATGATCTCCTTGTTCAGCGAGATGTATTCCACGGTCAGCTGTTCCAGCTTATAAAGCAGGGCGAGGGCTTTCTTCCCGGTCAGCTCCCCGCTGTGGACGGCTTTGGCCACCTGGTTGTAGTTCACCCCTACACGGCGGTAGTCACTCTGAAGGTTTGTCAGCCGGATGTAGAAATCCGTGGCCGCCTTGTCTATTTTCACCACTTTCAGGGGCCTGCCGAAAATGGCCGACAGGATGAACTGGGATTTGGTCTTCGCCCCGGAGTTCGCGTAGAGCCTCTCGAACTCGATGTTCTGCCTTTCATCCAGGCGGAACCCATAATAATAGGAATGGAGCTCGGATTCGTCCTTCGGCTTCCGCCCTCCTCTTCAGGGCTGGAAGGAAGGCACATCCTGCGTTTTCTGTGTCTGCTTGATTCTTGCCATGGGTTCTTCTGTTTCTTTACGGTTATTTTTTCGGGAGCAAAATAAGTGAGAATTCCGCTACGCGCCAAACGGCACGGGGTGACTATCCCTGACAGGAGATGACTTTTACTGACAGGGGTGTTTCCCCGCCGTTTCAACGCCGGTCAATCCCGCAGCTCACGATGTTTTTCTCATAGGTTTCCCGGAGTTTGGGAAGCAGGACGGAGAGGTTCTTTTTCCTTCGGGCGAGATCGGCACGAAGGTCGTAGGGCTTGGGCAGGGTGACATTGAAAAGGGTTTCGAATGCCGCGACCAGGGCGGCAAAGGACTGGCGGTTTCCCTGTCCGTCCGTCACCAGACCGGAATAGTCCAACGAGGCGATCAGTTCCATCAGACCCGCCTGGGAGCCTTTCCAATGAAGGGCGGGATGGTTCCTTGTTTTTTCACCGGCAGGCGGTGGCACGGTATGGATCTCGGGATGGTCCGCCATGAAATGGAGCAGGTCTACCTCCATCCTGACAAGGGCGGCGGCTTTCGTCAGGTAGATGTCCGTCAGTCCCTCAAGGGTGGGATACGCCCCGTGCCGGTAGGTTTCCAGCTCCACTTCCAGACGGCGCAGCTGCCTTAGCTTCACGACGACGGACAATCCGCCGTCGGTTATCGATTGCAGGCGGTTCATGAATTCCATATAGGCGGATGATAATTCCGCTTCTGTAAGCCCTTTCTTTTCCCAGACGGCTTTCGCGAAGTAGTTGAGAAGACGGTCTGTCATTGATGTTTCCATAAGATTGCTTTTTTAGGTTCAAATTCAGGAACACAAGGACGAACACCATGCCGCCGAAGAAGGATGCGCCTGTTTAAACCATACAAGTGGCGGATATTCAGGAAGATAGGAAAAACGGGACGTACAAGGGTGTAAACAAAAAGCGTACACCTCCCTTACACTGTTTGTAAGGAAAGTGTACACTTTCTGTAAGCCCCCTTGTACTTTTGGCTATCCCGCTGTTTCCCGGAGGAAGGAGACGAGCACATCCGTATTATGAAGTTCTTTCATCGGGGCGCATTGCCTGCCGCATGCGTTCAGGAATTTGACGAACACACGTCCGGTGCCGGGGTTGGGAAGAGAAATGACGGCAAACGGTTTCCCATCCAGGAGCAGGCGGAAATATCCTTCAAGGCCGTAGGGCTGATAACGGATATTTTTTCCGGTCTGCCGGCAAAGTTCCTTTACAACGGGGTCAATCAGTCCGTCCGGATAATTTGGGGGATGCTGCTGGTAAGGGGAGGTTTTCGCATGGCCTGTGCGAGTCTTGTTTGCCACATCCGCTTTTGCCGCTCTGCCTCACAGACCTTGAGACCGAGCCTGCCACATAAGGGTCGAATATCCATATTGTAGTCTTTGATAAATGATTCTCAATTCATTATCTGTCGCGAACATAAGCATAAACAGTCGGATACGCAAGATACGGGGCGTAGGAAATCAGGGGGGACGTGAAGTCATACCCCCTTGCTTCAATACCCTTTTTTGTCAGATGATCCCGTATTTGCGTAATTTCTCATACAAGGTGGTCCGGCTGATGTCCAGCATCCTGGCGGCCCTCGCCCGGTTGTTTCCAGTCTGTTCGAGCGCATGGAGCAACAATTGCTTCTCTTTTTCTTCTTCCGTGAGGCCGGGCGTTTCCTCTTGCCTTAACGTCAGATCCAGATTCAGGTCGGTCGCAGTGATCCAGTCGCCGCCTGCCATCAGAAGGGCGCGGCGGACGGTATTCCTCAGCTCGCGGATGTTGCCCGGCCAGGGATACTGTCTCAGGGCCGCCTCCGCCAGCCGGTCGAAACCCTGCACCCGCTTGTGGTGTTCCTCCGAGAGGTGCCCCAGAAGGAAACGGGCCAGCGGAAGGATGTCCTCCGGGCATTCCGAGAGCGTCGGGACGCGGATGGTGAACTCGTTCAGCCGGTGGAACAGGTCCTCCCGGAAACGTCCCTCGGTGATGGCACTCTCCAGGTCCTCGTTGGTGGCGGATATCAGGCGGATGTCGAAGCCGCGCTCCCGGGTCGAGCCCACCGGCCGGTAGCGTTTCTCCTGCAGGGCACGCAGAAGGAGCATCTGGGTCCTGTAGGAGAGGTTGCCGATCTCGTCCAGGAACAGCGTGCCGCCGTCGGCTTCCCGAAGCAATCCCGCTTTGTCGCTGTCGGCGCCGGTGAACGCCCCCTTGCGGTGGCCGAAGAACTCGGAGGCGGCCAGCTCCTCGGGGATGGAGCCGCAGTCCACCGTCACGTACGGCTTGTTCTTCCGGCGGCTCTGCTCGTGCAGCTCGCGGGCGATATGTTCCTTACCTGTCCCGGATGCCCCGCGCAGCAGCACGGAGATGTCTGAGGCGGCGACCAGACCGATCTGCCGGTACATCTCCCGCGCCTTACCGCTCTCCCCACGGTAGAACGCATTCCCGTCCCGCTTCGGGTGGCTGAGGACCTTGCCGATGGCCTCCAGCAGCCTGTCCGGTTGTACGGGCTTGCAGAGATAGTTCACGGCACCCAGTTGCATGGCCTCTACGGCGTTCTCCACCTGTCCGTAGTTCGTCATGATCAGGAACGGGACGGCAAGGCATTTCCCGTGCATCCAGCGAAGCAGCTCCGTGCTGTTCCCGTCCGGCAGGCGCAGGTCGGCAAGGACGAGGTCGAACTCCTCCGACGCGAGGGACTTCCTTGCCGGGGCCAGTGCCGTCACATGGCGGCATTCCATCCCCTGCTTCTTCAGCCAGTTGCCGATGCTCCGGCCGAAGACCACGTCGTCTTCTATGACCAATATCTTTTTCATTCTTCCTCCTTTTTCATGTTAATGGCATAACGGAGCAGCCTGTTCGCCGCGCGTTCTATCTCCCGTATCCCGGCAAGGTCCTCCGCTGTCCACGAGCCGGGAGCCGTGGTGGTGATCCGTCTTAGTTCCTCTATCCGGAAGTCCAGGCGGAGGGTGTCCCAGAGCGGCAGGTTCTTGTGGAGGATGTCGCGGACGGTTTCCCTGTCGCCCTTCTCCAGCGCCTCATGCAGCAGGGAGAGGTCTTTCCGGCCCTCGGTGATGAACACTTCCAGCATTTCCCGTCTGTTGTCCTCACCGGTGAGGATCAGTGAGAAGTCCGGTTTCCAATCCCCGTTTCCCTTCTTCCCGGTAACCCGCGTCACGCCCTCTGCCAGGCTTTCCATGGTGAAAGGCTTGCGGATGCAGCCGGCAAAACCGCGTGCGAGGTATTCCCGCTCGTCATCCATGCGGGCGGTAAGTGCTATCACGGGGATGGCCCTCGCCTGCGGGAGATTGGAGCGGCGCAGCAGTTCCAGCACGGCGAAACCGTCCATTTCCGGCATCTGGATATCCATCAGGAGCACGTCGTACTCGTTTTCCCTCAGTCTGGAAATGAGCTCGCTGCTGTCCCGGCAACAGTCGCACGCGGCACGGTGGCGGCGCAGCATCTCCCTTACGATGCCGAGTTGTCGGAGGTCGTCATCCAGCAGAAGGACGCGCGTCCCTTCCATACGAAGGCCGGAGGAAAGTTTCTCCGTCTCCAAGGGGGATTTCCCGTCGGCCAGCGGCAGGGGAAGCAGGACGATGAAGTCGCTGCCTTTTCCCTTCCGGCTTTCCACGCGGATGGAACCGCCCATCTGGGAGACCAGCCTGGATGTAATTTGCAAATTTTCTTGTGCCTTTTTTTAGAAAAGTTAAATATGCCACAGAATACACCAGTAACTAAGGTTTCATAAGTTCGTTTCTCGTTTGAAAATCGTCTGCCTGTTTTCTAACCGGTAGCTACTACCGGTGAACTTGATGACTTCACATCGATAAAGCAGCCTGTCAAGCAGAGCGCTGGCAAGGATTTCATCATTCAATGTTTCTACCCATTCTGTAGGTGCCTTGTTGGTTGTAATGATGATGGATGTCT
>ULQX01044137.1_pt1 | contig 11556 bp, 19 predicted proteins | sample 1954941 | NCBI WGS metagenome assembly ULQX01 (sample SAMEA4835667, study PRJEB28245) | human gut metagenome | biome: gut microbiome; material: fecal sample | place: Denmark | collected 2008
CTCGGATGTGCCGGCGCCCGCACGACAATCCAGATAACAAGATACAACGTATGGAAATGACGATCAAAGACCGGCTTTACCTGCCGGCGCTACTGCCCGACAAGGGTAATTACAGGGAGTTCAACCTCAAGAAGGGCATTCTGCAGAAAATAGCCCTTACGGATGCCGAACGCGAGGCGGTGGGCCTGCATCGTGTGGAGGAAACGGACCGCATAGAGTGGGACACGGACAAGGAGACGCCCCTTGTGGCGGACTTCTCACGCGAAGAACTCGACTACCTGCGGGAAGCGTGCGAGAAACTTTCGGAGAAGACCCTGCCGGATGACATGTGGGCCACAGTAGAGCGCATCTTCGATAACTGTCAGGCGGAGTAAACAATCGTCGGGCGGAGTAACGAAAAAGGCAGGATCTTGCGGATTCCTGCCTTCTCGCTATAAGGGGCCATACGAAAACTACAGAATAGGGAAAATAGCGTAAGAGTATAAGATATAGAAAGTTAAGGTAAAAATGGGGAGGAGCGGAGATGATAATTTGCTATAATTTCAGTGTAAGAATTTGAAGAAAAATGCCCCGTTTAAAGCCTCGAATTATAATTCCGTCCGCCATTTTCAGCACGAATGTAAAGAAAACGGCCGAAACCTTATCACATCATCCGACAAATGTAAAGAATTTCGCCGAAACTTGTACACAAACGGCGGCATCCGGCCCGCCATCAGCGGCGGCCACCCCGAACGTCCGCGGCGCGGCGGCAATTGAAAGCATGCCGCGAGCCCGTTTAAACACGCTTGTTACGGTCTTTTTCAGCGGAAGCGCGGCGGCGCTCCGTATCGCCCCGCTACGGCCATTTTGACGCCCTATTTTTCGCGATTCTGCATGTTCCGTACCCATTCTCTCAATTCCCGCATCTCGTCGCGCAAATCGTCTATTTGGTCGCGCTCCGACGGCGGCACGATATCCGATATGACGAGCTCGACGGTCCATACGTTGGATATCTCATCTTCCATTAGCGGTAACGGCGTGTATTTCCGCTGGTTAGGATTGTCGGATGTAAGTATCAGCCTGCCGGATGTCTCCAGATTGTTACGCAGCCTCTTGACGTAGCTATTCCCCTCCCTATCGGTCACGACGTACACTTCTCCGCTGCGGATTCTTACCCATTCCGAACGGTCGAGCAGCCGGACGACGATACGAGTACCATCGTAAATGGTCGGCTCCATAGATTCCCCGCTGACACTGATACACAGGCGTTTTGCGGAGGTGCGCGGCAATATGGAGGAAGGCAGCCGCATGATGTCGGCCTCGTCGAAATAGTCGCTGTTGATGGCCCCTCCGCCGGCCGCAGCCTCGATATCGACCACCGGAACGGACACGGCGCCGACCGCCGTATATGCGCCGCGAATATCCGCGGCTATTGCGGCAGGGGTTGGTCGTGACGCGCCGTGTATATCCGTTCTCGTGGCCTTCGGGGTGTGCAAATCCACCTTGATTTTCGTGCCGTCGGGCGCCGTGTGTATTTCGGTAACGTGGTCAATAGAGGTGGTGTTATTTGGTAACATTTTCTGCACATTTCGTTTGTTACCAATTTTGTTACCCTTTATGTTACCCTTTGAAATGGTAACATTTTCTGCACATTTCGTTTGCAAAATTTTTTCAGCGGATTCGGTCACCGGATTGAGCATTTCGCCCTCGCCCGTCAATAGCCAATGTGTATTTACGTCCGGAAACGCCCTTACTATTTTCTCCAAAATATGCGAACCGATATTAGCGTTATTAGCTTTTTGCTTCGCAAAATACCCATTAGACACCCCCACCCTCTTACTAAACTCAGCAACAGCAAGACCGGAATAATCAATGAGTTGGTAAATTCTACTAACGACCGACATAGTGACTCCTTATTTTTTCTTACTTTTTTCTATGATTATTAGAAAATAGTAAGTATATTTGCCCTTGTAAACCTGTACAAAAATAAGGAAAATATGGGAAAGATATCTAAGGAGAAACGAGAGCGCCTTTTGCGAATACGTAAAAGCCTGTTACGCGGGGATATAATGCGTATCGCGGCCCGTGCCGGCGTATCCCGCGTATGGGTGTCATATGTATTGCACGGGAAGGATACGAGCGAGCCGGTTCTCCGGTCTGCCGAGGCGCTGATTTCCGAGCGGAAACAGAATATTGTATAGATAATATGTATGAAACAACCAGAATTCTTTCCAACCTTGGAACGACCGCTGGATTCACCGAGTAAAAGCCGGCTCGAGAAGTTCGAGAAGTACGATGTGTTTACGGCGAAGTTTACCCCAAAAAAGACCACCGACGATTGTTATACGCCGGAATTGGTGTACGACATTGTCGTGCAGTGGGTTCGCGAAAATGCGGATATTGAGGGCCGGGAAATAGTCCGCCCGTTCTGGCCCGGTGGGGATTACGAGGCATACGAATATCCGGATGGTTGTGTGGTAATCGACAATCCGCCTTTTTCGATATTCTCCAAAATATGTCGTTTTTTCATGGCACGCGGTATCCGATTCTTTTTATTCGCTCCGCATCTTACATTATTCAGTACGAGGGGGATAGAATGGACATGTGTTGTAACGGATGCGCTCATTACTTATGAAAACGGGGCGAAAGTGAAGACATCGTTCGTCAGTAATCTATTCGGGGATGTACGCATTATGACGGCCCCGGAGCTAAAAGAGCGTATCGATATTGCACAACGACCGCCAAAATCAACGGGAGCAATATATAAATTTCCGCCAAACATTATATCGGCGGCCCGGATGGGAAAATATGTTAAACGGGGTATGCCATCATTTGTTGTTCGGGCCGACCAATGCAGCCAAGTCACAAAGCTGCCTAACGGCGCGGGCATATTCGGTGGCGGTTTTGCCATAACAGACTCCGAAAAAGTAAAAGAATTGCAAAATATTTTTACTGAGTAAAAAAAAGATGCTTTTTAACAAAAACACAGCATCGTATATAATAAACACACATTTTATTATGGAAATGACAAAGAAACTCAAACCTTTCGATTTAGAGGCCGCCAAGGCCGGGACCCCCGTGATGACGCGCGACGGCTGTCCGGCGAGGATTCTCGCGTTCGATGTGGAAAACGCGGGATATCCGGTGGTGGCTGCCATTAAGACGTCTACGGGAGAGTGTGAGCGCATCGAACTATTTACCGAGCAGGGACAGTTCGATGAAGATACGAAGGAAGACAACCGCGATTTATTCATGGTTTCCGTCAAACACCGCGCGTGGGCGAATGTACATAAGAACAATGGCTATTATACGCTAACGGGCTGTCACGATACGGAGGAAATTGCGCGGTGGTGCGGACATTTATGCAGTACTTACATTACTACTGTTCCTATTGAATGGGAGGAATAGATTTCAGCAAGGAAAATCCCGCTACGAACGGACGTCTTTGCCGGAGCGATGCCGGGGCGGGGTCAAGGATTTTATAAAACATCATGATTATGAAATACAAGGTAGGAGACAGGGTGCGCGTGAAATCGCGCTGCTGGTACAGGGACAACGTAATAGCCGGCAGTGTGCTTTACGGAGACATGGCCGTGGCTTTCACACGGTCGATGCGCAGGTTCTGCGGGAAGAAGGCGACCGTTACCGATGTCGGAGAAGGCGGCATCGTATGGCTCGACCGATTCGAGCGGATGTTCTGCGCGGAGATGCTCGACCCGGTCAGGGGATAATTATTAACATATTAATCATTTACAGTTTATGCAGGAAATGAATTCAAATGTCGTGACGCTGGCGCTCAAAGACAGCAGAGTGTTTTTTACAAAAATTACGACTCAAGTTTATCGGGGCAGTAATCGTGTCGTCGTGGGGACTAACACTGATTACCGAATTTTCGGAGTGCTCATTGTCCGGAAAAAGAGATTGTTTGCGAATCTGATAGAAGCTGCCGAGTAACCGGATTTACCCTATCCCGCAGCGGTGCAGGCCGCCACCCGGAGCGAGACCGGGGCGGGAACAACAATAATTAACAATTATGCAAAGGACTACATGGACACCGCAAGCCTCTGAAAATATCGAGGTTATTATTCACATCCTCCACAAGGACGGAACGCGGGAATACGAACGCACGGGGAATCGGATTATCATCCCCCTCCGCGAGCCAGGGTTGGCGAAGAACGACCGGCTGATGCTTCCGTTTTGGATTTATCGGGCCATCAAAACACACATCCAACGGAATGAATCTCTTCGTCGGTTGGTTTACGGAGAAGATTATCCAGAAACTTCAGCGATACAGGGTGATAGTAACGTCGATATATCTTCTGAGCCTTGTCTTCCCACTCTTTTCGACTGCATCGAAATTCGAGAACTTCCACATAACGACCTTTCACCTGGCTTAAACAGGCATTGAAAATTACCGTAAGGTCGGCTTCCGGATGCTGTTGGTCGAAGCTCGTGAGGATGCTCCAAAATTCGACATTGGCTGTTCCGATGTTTTCCAAACGCTGGTCGAAATAGCTGTCATTGTAATTCACGACCCTTTTCATAATGCTTACAGTATAGATTAGCATCCAAATGTAAGCATTTTCCCGCGAAAGGTCAGCCTTTGCCCGGAGCAATACCGGCGCGGGAACAAGGCGAAATCGCCGTTTTAAAGGGCTCTAAAGCCGATTTAAAGAAAAAGACTCATCATTAAAGAGATGCTATTACCGAACGACATACTTGTACGCGAAACCACGGACGGCGCTACCGTCTGGGTATCGCAGCGTTTGGTAATGGAAGTTTGTGAAATATCCGAGTTGTATATTCGTAAATTGAGGGTGCTGTACAAGCACTCCCTTCCGGCCTCTTGGCAAGCGGTTGCCGCGCAGGAAGAGTTCTTTTTGAGGGCGAAGCTCGGCAAATCGTGGCGATGGGGCCGCAAGGGCGGGCAATACTATTATGATATAGACACGATACCGAACAGGAAACCAGCCTGTTACCGTGACCGCCTCCCCACGAAGGAGGAGCTGCTGGCCGAGGTGGAGGGGCGCAATCTCTCCAAGAGCCGGGAACGTCAGGCGGCCCTGCGTGGCATGCTGACGGCCGCGGCACAGGAGCTGACGGACAATGCGGACGCATTGTGGATTCAGACGCAAAGCGGCCTTCAAATAAGCGTGGCTGTTTGCCGCGATTATGCCCGTGCCCTGGCGTGGTGCCGCTTCATCACGGCGACCGTCCGCGAGGGACGGACGGCGGAGTACGGTTTGCCGACCGCGGAGGCATTTTACGGAACGTGCGCGGCCGTTCTCGCCGACCTGCGGCTCTCCAATTTCCGGGTAACGACCGGGGGCAGCCTCCGCAACAAACTGGCGGGGTTCCCGGCCGAGGCGGAGGAGCAGCGCCGATGGATAATATCGGCGAAAATCGGCAACAACAATCGCCGGATAGTGGGTAAATCGCTGGTCGTGGACCACGACACGGGCGAAATATACCGGTTCGACATTCATCAAGCTATCATGCTGATGGCCTACGTCAACCTCGACGGGCCGCAAAAGGAAGCGCTTGCGACCCTTTATCGCGAAAAATACGTCCCGGCCATTTGCGAGGCGGGATATGAACCGGTTGCCGAACGCACCTTTTGCCGAAGCCTTACGTCACTTCCTAACCGTCTGAAATTCGACCTGTTCCGCCACGGAACGGACTACTATAACAAGCATTACCTTACCTACATACCCACCGAAGAGCTCACCTGGGCACACTCGCTGTTCTGCTGCGACGGTTCCGGCCTGATAAGTTACCGGTATACCGAACGTGTACGCGACCGGAAGACCGGTATATACAGGGAACAGACCCGCACGCGCAACCTGTACGTAGTCATGGTTACGGATGTAGCCAGCGGCTATGTGGCCGGTTACGGCATTGCCCCTGAAGGGTCGAGCGAGGAATCGTTCGCCATCGTGCAGGATGCGGTGCGTATGGCCGTCGACGCAGGCGGACGGCAGACGATGTTCGAGTTCGTGTCGGACAATGCCCCTGCCTTCTCGCGCGGCGAGAGCCGGGAATGGCTGGCCAATGTATTCAACAGGGTGCGGCGCATCGAGCCGGGCAATTCGCAGGCGAATCCGGCTGAAAAATATTTCCACATCTTTAAAAAAATTGTTCTGCGGTCGTGCAGGGAGTTCGTGCGGAGCTCGCACGACGCATCCATAGAAGGACGGGCGAATACGGACAATATGAGCGTGTTCGATTACCCGACCTATACGGAAGCGATAGCCGTGCTGGAGGAGCGCATCGAAGCGTGGAACAACCGCCGCGGGGGCGACGGAAGAACTCCCGCCGAACGGTTTGCCGAGAAAAATCCCGCCTGCCAGGTTATGGACGAACGGCAGTTGCGGCAAATCTTCGGTACGACAACGCGACTGTCCATCGAACGGATGCGTGGTTTCGTCACCCCGCAGGGGGCTGCGGCCACGTGTATGTACGAAATCCCCGATTATGCGGGGACAGGGGCTGAAGCCATCGCCAGGGCGACGGGCAACGGCTACGACAGCCGCGTGCAGGTGGTGTACGACGAGAGCGGCGCAGATTTATACAGCATCGACGGACGATACATTATGACATGTCCGCCCGTGGTGAAATCCTCCTCCTCGTATGTGGAGGCCACCCCCGAACAGCGGGCCGCCCGCGAGCACCTGCGGCGGCGAAAAGAGGCCGACCGCCAGGTACCGCACACGGCCCTGGACGAGCTGTTGCGGACTTCCGAATACATGCAGGGGTACGGTTACGACGAGGCTGTACAGCTGGGAATGCGCAAAAGCGATATCAACGAGGCATACGAGCAAAGCATCTCCATCACGGCCGACGACAAGAAGAAGGCAGAACGCCGGCGGAGAAGTCTGGAGAGGCGCGACGCCCGCGAGGCGGACCGTCAGCAGGCAGAGGAGGCTGCCTCCATCGAGGCCCGCTATCTCGCCCGTGAGATGAGAAAATTTAAAGAAAGACAATCAATTAAACAATAAATAAATGGAAAACAGCATCAAAGACCGCATCATGTCCGCCGCGGACGATTATCTGCGCATGAACGGGCTGACGGCCGCGGAGCTTTGCCGCCGTGCGGGGGTCAGCGCCAGTTATTACAGCGTAGCCGCGAAAGGGAAATATACGTATCAGGATACCGAGATAAAGGACGTGTTTTTCCGGAAACTGGCGTCGGCCATCGGCATGCGGCTGGAGACTTCGTACTGGCAGCACGCGGATACGACGCAGTACGTGCAAATCGTCAATACGCTCGACGAGGCTCGCGAGCGCTGCGAGGCTCGCATGGTTCTCGGCGAAACGGGCTGCGGCAAAACCTATGCAATCGACCGGTTTTGCGGGGCGAATCCCGTCGGGGTGTACCGTATCACGGTGAACGACTGCGATACGCTTCGCGACGTGTTGGCCGAGCTCGTCAAACTGCTCCGAATCGACACGAAGGCGAAGAACGGCTCTCTCCTTCGTGTTATCTGCGAGACGCTGCGCGAACGTGCCATGCGGGGTGAGCGTCCTATCCTGATTTTCGACGAGGTCGAGAACCTCAAAAGGACGGGTATCAAGGCCATCAAGGCCGTTTACGACGGCGTGCGGTATGTCGTCCCGGTCGTGCTGGTCGGCACACCGGAATTTGCCGTGGCGCTGCAAAATCTGAAAAACAAGGGGGTAAAGGGCATGGCGCAATTTATCCGCCGGTTCAAGGCAGGACAGACGGCGCTCGCCCCCATCGACCGCCGCTATCTCGATTTTATGGAGCAGATAAAGGACGAGGAACTGCGGCAGCTGCTTTCCCGAATTGCCGACAATTACGGCGAACTGCACGACTATCTGGAGCGGGCTATGCGTGAGGCGGACGAACAGGGCGAGCCGCTGACGGTCGAGCTGTTCAAGGAGATGTATAACATTAAAACTGCATGACATGGACGGAATGAAGAGAGAGGACGCGGTTCTCGCGCGTCTGGAAGCCGAAATAGCGGCTATTGAGGAGGAAATCCGCCGGACCGAGCGATACCTCCGTATGAATGCTGGTAGGCCCGCGGAAGATTTGGTCGTGGGTGTCAAAAAACGCCTTTACGACCTATGCCGGGGCTGCGAGGAGAAGCGGCGAGAACTGCGGAAGTTGCTCGAGCCAAACGTAATACAAATAACAATCACTTACAATTAACATACATAAACCATGGAAAAAGTATCGAAAGAACAGGTAGAAGAGGCGGTTCGCACCGTCAAGGAGTTGAAAATCAAGGCCGCAGAACTGAACGGACGTCTGAAGGACGCGGAGGCGGTCGTCGAGGCTTACGGGCTCGACCACATGGCCGATTTTTCGGACGGCCGGCTGGCCCTCGAAGCGGGCATTATCGCCATCAAAGCAGGCGCGGCAAAACCGGTCAAGGAGGGGAAGCCGCTCTCGACCGCGGCCCGTTCGGAACTGGCGGCGGCGCTCCCGCCCGCGTATGTCAAGGTAGCGTGCGACTTCGGCGTCTTGTATGATAGCCAGGATAAGGTCGTCAGGCAGATTCTGAAATCCCGCGGCATCGACATCGTCCGGGAGGACAAATTCGCGGTTATCTAATCTTTTTCCCGCCGGGTGGCTTGGGCGGGGGTTCGATTCCCCCGCCGGGAGCAAATACTGAAACGACACGAGTATGACATTAAATGGACAAAAAAAAGTGCTACGGGCTGGTTTCACAATCATTCGCAGAGACGACCAACCAAAGCCGCGTATCAAGACACTGCGACCGACTGGAGAATTGGGTGATCTGAATTGGATAACGCTGGAAAAATTCGATACGAAAGCCGCCCGCGACCGCCGGTTTCGGGAGCTGTTGGAGAATCCGAATGTTTTGGAAGATTGAACATGAAAACACGGAGAACGGATACAGGCATTGCCCTGCAGGAGCTGACGGACGAGGAGGCGGGACTGATGATGACGGCCGTCCTACAGATGGCCGAGGAGGCCGACCGGGCCGGAAACCATAACCACGCGCGTATTTTACGGCGTGCAGGAATGCAGATAGACAAGTGTTTACCTAAAAAATAGCAATTATGGACAGAAACAAGGCATACAAATATTTCCACGCACTGCTGGGCGAGCTCGGTATCCGCGACCGCAAGGCGGATATCCTTTCCGGCTACGGCGTGGAGAGCACGGCGGAACTGACGGACGGCCAGCTGCAGGGGCTTATCAACACCCTCGAAGATGAGAAGCGTCGCCGGACGGCCGAGCGCGAAGCCCGCGAGGCCGACATCGTGCGCCGTCGCCGTAGCCGGATACTTCGGCTGCTCACCGATATCGGAGTATATTACGTCGAGCCCGGCGAACCGAAAGAGGCTTGCTGGAGGCGGGTGAACCGGTTCCTCTCCTCGCCCCGTATAGCCGGCAAAGTGCTGTACGAAATGAACGTCGAGGAACTGGGCCGGGTCGAGCGGCTGCTCCGCTCGATGCACAACAAGGGCTACGTATATCGTCGCGAGGCACCGGCAGCCCCCGCCCGCGAAACCTCCCGGCCGGTCGTGCTGGTCGTCAATCCGACCGCCTCCGGCCCGGTGAATTGACGCATAAAAAAAGCCCCGGACACGATTATCCGAGGCAAAGAGCGGCACTCTTTGCAAAGATAATCAAAAATCCGGGGAAATGGCCTACAATAGGAAGGGATATTATAAGAGAGCGCGTATTATTCAGGAAATCACCCGGAAAAACTACGAGCCGGAGCGGCAGGACAGATGTTATGCGGCGATTTGGCGAAAACATATCCGGGACACGTTCGGGATGTGCTATAATACTTATATGAAATACGTCAAGGCCGAATTGCCGCAGGAGATGGCCGCGCCGACGCATAAACAGCTCGATTTGTTCGACGAATTGAAATAATCGCTATATTTGCCCTTGCTGATTTATATTGATTAACAGGGGCTACTTTAATAGAGTTGAGTCCGCGTGAGCCGTTTGGAGCGGCATTAGTATTGTCCCTACAATATGAGTCAGCAGCGCGCGGACTCTTTTTTTTATATACTCTTTTGATATGCTGACTCAAAAGAAAGCTGACACCTTACTGTCGATGACCGTAACCGAAGGAATTACGGTTAATGTGCTGCCGAATAGACAGCACGAGTTTCTGATGACTACCCGCGAGGTGGCTGCCGGATATGGCGTTTCCGAATGGCTAATTCGGAAACATAAAGAAAATCATCCGGATGAATTGCTTGAAGGTAAGCACTTTTTAGGCAACGTGAATATTATTCACGCTGCTACTCCAGGCTCGTCAAGGGGCACGCTTTGGACGAAGCGGGGCATCGTCCGGCTGGGGTTCTTCATCCGTTCGGAACGCGCGCGTCTGTTCCGGGACTGGGCCGAGGACTTGGTGCTGGCCGTCGTGGATAAGCCGGCGGCACAGCCCGTCCCCTCCGGGCGTCGCATCAACCGCCTCACGCCGGAGCGCGTCATCGACCTGCTGTCCGACGTCTGCCGCATCGAGGACAAGGAGCTGCGCGAACGAATCGTCAATAAAATCACGGGAGGGCTTGATTATGGAACTCGTAGGTAGGGGCATCGACCGCAAGGCGGTAATCGAGCTCGACGGTTACGCGGAGGCTCTCGACCGGGTGAAGGCGCTGTTATCCGCCCTCCAGAGCTGGAACGGAGAAATTCCGCCCGATACTTATACACTGTTCTGCATTTCCAGCCTGATAGAATCGCTTTTGCCGACCGAGGAGGACTGCGCCCTGCTCGACCGATATCACAGGCAGCGACAGCTGCAGGAGGAGCAAGAAAACGAGGAATGACGGAAAAGGCGGCAAAAATGCCGCCTTTTTTGCTTTTGTAAGTGACTGTATTTCAGTGATAGAAAAATTAATTGCAATTTTTTTTGTATTTTTTCTCTTATAAAGTTTACCGAATAAGAAAAAAGCGCTATATTTGCAGTGTAATCAAAAACAATAATCCTTTAAACAAGGCCGCCGGGCTTAAAAACGGGAAAATTATGAAACAGATTTTTTCAGTACGCTACACAAGGCCGACAGTTGAAAGCAATGAGATTTTCGCTTCCGAAAACGAACAGGAGGCACGGACCTTTTTCGAGGACGAAAAAAAGAAGTTGTCGGCCAATGAACCGGTAGACATTTCGGGATGGATGGACAATGACACGGCATGGCCGCAAGTGTACTGCGTCGAACTCTGCCGCATTACGGTGGATGAAGAAGACGGCTATGTCGAGGATATGGAGACATTGGATGAAACGAATTTTTATTGGTTTTCGTAACTCATGGAGCAAGTAAAGAAACGAGTACGCCGCCCCGGCGCCGGTCGTAAACCGATAGGCGACCGGGCAGGTGTCTGCATCTCCTTCAAGGTGCCTGAAGAGGTTCGGGATGAAATCCGGGCCCTTATCCGTCGGAGGGGAATACCGAGCGCCGTATTTCTTATCGAGGCCTTCCAGCTGATGAAGGAGCGTTACGGCGACGCGTCGCCGGAGCAATAACGGCCGTGTTCTTACCGTTTTTTCGCGGCGTCCGCGTCGGTGAAAGCAAAGTCGAACGACATGCGGAACTCGCGGATACCGTCGTCCCGCC
>ULQX01032311.1_pt1 | contig 11461 bp, 10 predicted proteins | sample 1954941 | NCBI WGS metagenome assembly ULQX01 (sample SAMEA4835667, study PRJEB28245) | human gut metagenome | biome: gut microbiome; material: fecal sample | place: Denmark | collected 2008
CGACCGTCGGCGTCGCTTTTCACGGCGGCTCCGGCGCCCCACGAGGTCTCGACTTTCACCGCGGCATGCGGCTCGGCCCAGCCCCACAACCAGACCTCGGCATTCTGTTGAAGCACCATGTCGTTGCCGATGATTTCGGGCAGCCGGATTTTAGCCGCGGTGCCCCATGCGGCCGCAAGGGAGATAAAAAGCAGGAGGATTCTTTTCATAACGGATCAGTATCGAATTTCCGCAAAAATACGATTTTTCGGCGGATGAAAAACAGTGGGAAGCGGAAAATTTCCCCGCAATTAATATAGGTATCTGTTTTTTTTGAAAAAATCCCGCCGGAAAATTTGGTTTATTATATAAACTACTTTATATTCGCAATATATTTACGACACGACAAAAGAATCTTAAAAACCGAACAGCATGGAACTCACGAACACCTCCCCGGACAAACGCCGCCTCTTCGGCCGCTGGTTCGCCCGCCGCATCACCACCTACCTCGTAGTCTGCGCATTCCTCGCCTTCGTCAACTGGCAGACCTCGCCCCATTACTGGTGGGTGGCATGGGTCGCAGCAGGATGGGGGCTGAATCTGGTGCTGTCGCTGGTCTGGTATCTCACCGACTGCGACGACGAAAACAATTACCGCTAAAACCTCCGCAACCATGAAAGCATGGAAACTCGTCCTGACCGTCGTTTTTGCGCTGGCATCCGTTGCCGCCGCGGCCAAAACCCTTGAAATCACCGTAACGGACATCCGCAGCGACAAAGGCAATGTTCTGGCGATGGCGAAAGTCGCCGGACGTGAACAGCCCGTATACGGCATGTCGCCCGCCAAGAGGGGCGAAGTCGTGGTAACGCTCGAAGGCATCGACGCCGAAACGGCCGAGGTATCGCTCCTCCACGACGAGGACGGCGACTACAAAATGAAGACGGGCGAACGCGGCCCGGCCGAAGGCTATGCCGCGAAAAAGTGCACCCTGCCCGCAGAGCGGAACGCCGTGACGATACGCCTCCGCTACCCTGCCGCGGAATAAACCGCCGCCCCGCGTACGGCTGAAACGCCGCAGAAGACGCACAGACATCCGGTGAAAAGCGAGGAACACCCGGAATAAATTCGTAACTTTAACCCCGAAATCCGACAGACATGGAAGACAGAAAGCTGGACGCCGCCGAGAGTTTGGCGCTCATCGGGCGGATGATCGAAAATACCCGCAGCCGCATGGTCCGCAACGCCGGACGGCCGCTTCTGGCGTGGGGCTATGCGACCGCCGCGACATTGATCGCCGTATGGGCCGCAGTGTCCTGCACCGGCGACGTACGCTGGAACTACCTTTGGTTCATGCTTCCCCTTTTGGGCGGCGCGCTGATGTACTTCACGCGCCCCAAGGCGGCCGAAGGCTCGGTGCACACCTACGTGGACCGCGTACTCGACCTCATCTGGAGCGTAATAGGCCCCGCCACCCTGCTGATAAGCACGCTGGCGATCTGTTTCGTCGTCCGGTTTCCGGTCGCATTCACCGTATTGCTGATGATCGGTCTGGGCACGACCATCAACAACCTGATCATCGGCTTCAAGCCCGGCGTGGCGGGCGGCATTGCCGGAATCGTGCTGGCGTCGGTCTCGCTCGTCGTCACCGGGAACTGGCACGCCGGACTGTTTCTGGCAGCCTTCGTCCTGATGACGATTATTCCGGGACATATCCTCAATTACCGGTACAGACACTCCCGCAGCGACGTGAAACAAGCGGCCGGACCGCGGCCCGGCAAGGCGACGAAAGACAACACTGCGGAGGAAGACGGCGCAGCGACCGAAAACGGCACTGCGGAGGGCGGCGCGGCAACGGACAGCACTGCGGCAGATGGCGCGGCAACGGGCAGCGCAGCGGCGGACAACACAGCGGCGGACAGGCCGCTGAACGCCGCCGAAAACATCGCACTCGTCGGCCGCATGATCGACAACACCCGCAGCCGCATGGTCCGCAACGCCGGGCGGCCGTTCCTGATATGGGGCTATGCGACCGTCGTCACGACACTCGCCGTATGGGCCGCCTACGCACTCTTTCCGGGTCGGAACTGGTACTACTTATGGCTGCTGCTGCCCGTGTTCGGAACCGCGCTGAGTCTGCTGACGATGCCCAAGGCGGACGACGGCAGGGTCTACACCTTCATCGACCGCGTAATCGGTCAGGTGTGGCTGGTAATGGGTCTCACGGCATGGTTCGTCAGCCTGCTCTCGGTATTCGGCGACATGCCGGTCCCGATCCTCTTCGTCATCCTGCTGATGATGGGCATGGGAACAGCCATCACGGGGCTTGTCATCCGCTTCGTCCCGGCTGCCGTCGGCGGGGCCGCGGCGATCGTCCTCGCCCCCGTATCGCTCGCCGCGACCGGTTATTGGGTGCCGGCGCTCTTTATCGCCGGATTCGCCGCAATGATGATCGTGCCGGGGCATATCCTCAACTACAAGTCGAATCATCCGAAACAATAGCCGTATGGAAGAACGGAAAATGTCCGAAAAAGAGGCGATGGAGCTGATCGCCCGCTCGCTCGAAGCGCAGCGACGCAAACTGAGTTTCGTGCGGAGCACGCTTTTCTTCGGCGCAGGAGCGCTGGCGCTGGCCGTCACAACGGCGGATTACGTCGTCCGGCGGACGACGGGCCGGGATTTGACGCTGCTGCTGGTCCTCGCCGGAACGGTCGCCGGGCTGGCCGCCCTCTATTTCCATTACAGAAGTCACCGCACGGTCACGGCCAACGACCGGACACTGATGAACGTCTGGGCCTATGCGCTCGGCGTATGTCTCTACACTGCGGGATATGTCGCCACGGGCGACGGACTGCAGCTGCCCGTCATGGGACTGCTGACCATGGGCGCAGCCATTGCGGCAGGCGGCACCGGCGAACTGTTCCGCCGCAGCGAAACCAACCGGTCGAACCAGAGCGGATCGCTGGCCGGACTGCTCTTCATCAGCATTTCGGGGGCATTTCTCGCCGCATGGATCTTCCGGGCCGCAGCAGCAGGAGAGACCGTCTCCCAATTCATACTCACCCTTGCGGCAGCCGTCATCCTCTTCTTCGGAACGGGAATCGTGCTGCGCTACAACGAACGCCGGAACCGTGTTTAAAGAACTCAACCCCCTGCTGCATTCCGAACTGCGTCTGGCCGTGATGTCGATCCTCATCGGGGTCGAAAGCGCCGATTTCGTCTTTATCCGGCAGCAGACCGGAGCCACGGCGGGCAACCTTTCGGTACAGCTGGACAAACTGGCGAAAGCGAATTACATCGAAATCGAAAAGACCTTCCGGGGCAAGATGCCCTGCACCGTCTGCCGCATCACCGACACGGGACGCGACGCCTTCGCCGAATACGTCGCGGCGTTGCAGACCTATATCCGGAAATAAAGCGCCCACAGGAAACAAGAGGCACGCAAAGACAAGAGGTCCCCGGCCGAAACCGGAATTACCGCACGCACGGACTCCCGGACTCGGCAGCAGCCCCGCAGTCCGATTCCCCGCACGTCCGGACTCGGACCGGATTCGACCTTATCTCCCTGCTCCGGCGGGGATTTTTATTGCGGCCAACAATTACAGCGTACAGAAAAACGTCACCAGAAACGGAACGCTGAAATCGAGCGTGCAGCCGTGGAAAATCGAAACCACGGCATAGGGTTTTCCGGCCGCCTGCGTGATGACGGGGAGCGTGGTGTCGAAGGTGGTCGCACCGCCGATCGAGACGGCCGCCAACGGTCCGCACCAACGGGCGACCAGCGGAGCGGCCAGCAGCGTGAAGATCTCGCGCATGACATTGCATAGCAGAGCGACGGTTCCCAGCTCCGCGCCCCGGAAATCGGCGATAAAGATGCTCGACAGCGAATAATAGCCGAAACCCGAACCGACGGCCAGCGTATCGGTCACGGCCAGCGGCGGCAGAAGCGGCGTCGCGAGAGCCGCGCCCGCCAGCGTTCCGACGGCAGTCATCACGGGCAGCAGCGCCAGCCGCGGATCGAGCCGCCGGACACGTCCCGCAAGGGTTTCATCATGGCCCAGCGTCACGCCGACACAAAACATCAGCGCATAGAGAACATACGTGCTGACACGCGCCCCGGCGACATCGAACGGCACAAGAGCGAAAAGTCCCGCAACGCATCCGGCGACGAAGAAGGCGACGATCACCAGACTCCCTTTCAGAGCACCCCACATCGACAGCGGTTTTTCCGGCTCGGAGGCCGGAGAAGCAGGCGCGGGCGTCGGCTCGCACGTCGCCGAAGAAGATTGGGGAGAACACGGCGCGCAAAACAATGCCGGCTCCGAAGGTTCGGGCAAGCATAACGCGCCACACGCCGCTGAATCCGAAGATTCTGGCGAACATGACGCGCCACACGCCGCCGGATTCGGGAGCGCTTCGGAAGATTGATCCGCAACACTCCCGGAAAAGCCATTCGCACCGCAGCCCCCGCCTCCGGCCCCAAATCCGCGGCCCGCAACAGAGCCGGCAGATGCCGGATTTGCCGCGGCGCCCTCCGTCCCGGAAGCACTGCGGACCCGGATACGCCGCCACAACAGCCACGAAGCCCCGATGCTCCCCGCGACCGAGAAGACGAAGATCACGAAGGCGGTACGCCCCAACGTCGCCATGCCGCCCACGACGGCGGGATCGGAACCGACTTCCAGTCCGAGCAGGAACAACAACGCCCAGATGATGACGGCGATCAGCCGGGAGACGAACGCGAGGCGCCGGCTTTGCAGCAGGCGCCCCGTGACGATTCCTCCGAGAATGACGGCGAAAAGAACAAGCATTCCCTACTCCTGCTTCGCCGTGAGTTTTTCGATCTGTCTTTCAGCTTCGGCGCTGAGTTTGCCGGCCTGCTTCTTGGCCTCTTCGACCAGCTTGTCGCCCGCTTTCTCGGCCGCCAGCTTCGCCAAAGCGCCCTTCTCCTTGGCGCCGTCCACAAGTTTCGTGCGCTGCGCTTCGGCGGCTTCGACCAGCTTGTCGCCGGCACGTTTGGCCTCCGTGCGCAGGTTGTCGGCCTGCTTCTGAATCTCCTCGCCGAGCGATTCGCTGCCCGTAAGCTTCTGAATCTGCTGGTCGATGACGTTCTTCACGGCCTGCTCGGCCGCTTCCTTCACGCCGAGCGTAATCTTGGGCGAGGTGAACGTACCGCCTATGCCGACATTGACCGACTCCAAGATCCCGCCCGCAGAACCCGCAGGCAGGGCCACCTTGGCCGTATAGTCGATGGTCTGGTCGAGTCCCGTCGAACCGGACATGTTGATCTTTATGTCGCCCATCTTCAGGTCGAAGGGCTGGGTCGTAATCCGGCCGTCCCTGATCGAGAAACGGACGGCGACGTCCTTGGCTTCGATTTTCCGCAGTTTGTCGTTGTCGAGCGCCTTGGCCAGCGCATCGAACGCTTCGAGGTTCTGGATACGGATGTTCGCCGACTTGATTTCGCCCGTGGCGTCAAGCGACTGCAGGTCGGGTTCCATATTCGGATCGAGCGCGGTCGTCATGTCGAGCGACAACGAATAATCGCCGCCCGTTTTGGCGAACAGCGGCACGAGTTTCTGCACCATCTCCAGCTCGTCGAACGTCTTGGAGAACGAAGCGCCCGCAAGTCCCAGCGCCAGCTTCAGCGCCGGACGCTGCGGATCGGCCGCCGTCGAATAGCTGCCCGAAGCGGTCGCCGAACCGCCGAAGAGCTGCATGCGCAGCCGTTCGAGCGAAAGGGCGCCGCCGGCTACGCGCATCTCGCCCGATATGCCGGAGACGGTCATTTTCTGGAAGAGCACCTTCTGCAGTTCGGTATTGAGCGAGAGGTTCAGGTTGCGCGGCACTTCGAGCGCCTGCGCCGGTTCGGCGGAAGTCCCGGCCGACGACGTCTCCGGGGTCTCTTCCGGTGCGGAATCGGGCATGACGTTCATCATTTCGTTCAGGTCCAGCAGGTCGGACTTCACATAGAGACGTCCCGAAAGCATGTCGCCCCGCAGCAGGTAGCCGATGTAGCCTGACAGCTGGCCGTTGGCCGCCAGATCGCTCCGGCCTATCGTAAGGCCGAGTTCGCCGAGCGTCATGGCCGCGGGCGTAATGGTCGCGGCGGCACGGCGGATATGGACCGCAGGCAGTTCGGGAATGGTCAGGCCCAGCCGCTCGACGACGAACGTTCCCGACGCGCCGATCCGCTCGTAGCGGCTCTTTTCGATGTCGGACATACGGCCCGCAACCTTCACGTCGGCGGTAATCAGACCGCTCAGCTCCATCCCCTTTTCGAGCGGATACACCTCTCTGACGGCCCCCAGATCGACACGGCCGTCCACCGCGGCACGGAACGTCGGGTCGCTGACCAGATTGGTCGCATAGGCCGACGCCGAAAGCGAATTCCCGGCCATCCGGAGCGTGAATTTCGAGAGGTCGAGTTCGGTCTTATCCGCCACGCCGCCGGGATTGGCGATCCGGACGTCGATGTTTATGCCGTCCACCGCCTTGGGCAGCGACGAGTACTGGAAGCTGCCGTTGCGCACCTCCGTCCTGAGCTCGAACGCCGGAAGCGCCGCGCCGCGCATTTCGCCGCGCGCCCAGAGCGCCATCGAAAGTTCGCCGCCGGCCGCAAGATTGCGGAAGTCGCGGGTGTAGAAGGCCGGAACGAGCGAAAGCACGTCCTTGAACTGCACCTTGTCGCAGCCGGCCGTGACATCCATGGCCACGGCGTCGTCTTTCAGCTCCACCCAGCCGTCGAGACCCACCTCGATGGCGTTCAGGCGCAGTTTGTTCTGCGAGAAGGTAAAGCGGCTGTTCGCCAGATCGGCCGCAATCACCGCATCCAGCTCCGCTTCGGCGCCGCTGAGCATCGGAATGCCGCCCGAAACCAGCCGCATGCCCTTGGCCGTCAGCCGCAGGTCGAGGTCGGTCTGGTCGGCCGACATGTCGCCCCGCAGGCGAAGTGACAAAGGTGCGGTCGAGAAGCGCATGCCCGTCGAATCGTCCTCGTAACGGATCGCCGCGTCGCTGATCCTGAAGTCGCGGACCGAAAGGCGGAACGACGAAGGTTCCGCATCGGCGGGGGTCTCCTCTTCGCCCTGAGCCTCTTCCGAAGCCTTCACAACGTCCCAGTTCACCCTGCCGTCGGCGAGTTTGTGCGCATGAAGCGCAGGCTCCGAAAGGATGATCTTCGTCACCTCGAACCCCTCGTCGCCGAAAAGCGACATCACGTTCACGACCACCGAAATCCGCTGCGCGGCGACGATCGTATCGCCCGCAAAAGGCTCCTCGCCCACCAGCGTCAGTCCCTTCAGGTCGAGCGAAGCACGGGGAAAATGGCGCAACAGGCTGATGTCCAGCTTCTCGAAATCGAGCCGCGCATCGAGCATCGCATTGGCCTCACGCTTCACAATCTCGGCGATCTTGCCCCGCAGCACCATCGGCGCCACCAGAGCGATCACCAGCACGACGGCCACCACGATGGCCGCAATCTTCACGAATTTTTTCATCACTTATCTGTTTTAAAGGCGAAAACCGTGGTTTCCACCTCTTCGAATCCGACTTTGCGATAAAGCGCCCTAGCGGCTTCGCGCGCCGGGTTCGACGTCAGCATCACCTTCCCGGCGCCGATGCGGGCCGCATGCTCCACGGCGGCGCGCACCAGCGCATCGCCCGCGCCGCAGCCGCGTGCCGCGCCGTCCACCACGACGTCCTCGATCCATGCCTTGCGCCCCGAAGGCGCATCGTACCACGCCAGCGTCAGCACCCCGACGATCCGTTCCCCGGCCACGGCGGCCAGCAACGCCCCGGTTTCGCTTCCGGCCACACGCCGCAACACCTCGCGGGAGGGCGCGCCCAGCCGCGGCGAAAGCTGCGGCATCAGCCGCGCGAACGCCTCTTCGAGCGCATCCGAGACTTGGGTTATCCGTCGTATCTCAACCGTCATAACATCCGATTTTCGGGCAAAGTTAATCTTTTTTTCACAACAGCTCCGCCGATCACCCTCGCCGGAGTCCGCAGAGCCGCAATTTACTCAACAAAGTTAATATTTTCGTCCGAATCTTTGGGGCATGTCTCGAAAAAAGATTACTTTTGCGTCGCATCGGTTCCCGAAACGCCCCGGAAGGGCGCGGGGATTAAAAGGGAATGCCGTGAAATCCGGCAACAGTTCCCGCTGCTGTAAGTTACGCAACATGTTCCGGCACTCTTTGGCCACTGTCCTCCGGGACGGGAAGGCGCCGGAACGGTAACGAGTCAGAAGACCTGCCGCATGCCGTTCAACCAATATGCACCCTGCGGAGAATGGGGCGCAGCAGACCGTCGCCGACACCGGCATCCGACACGTCAGCCCGTACCAGCCGCAGTCATTTGAAAGCCGATGAAACGCGTTTTACGACATATGGCGGTTTTATGCGCCGGCGCAGGATTCTGCTGCGCCTGCATGGACTACGGACCGCTGCATGAAGAGCCGTTCGCGCAGTCGCAGCGCGGCGTGTTCATCACGTGCGAGGGCAACTTCGGCTGGGACAACGCTTCGCTGTCGTTCTACGATCCGGCGGCACGGAGCGTCGAAAACGAAATCTTCATCCGCGCGAACGGCATGAAACTGGGCGACGTCGCCCAGTCGATGACCCTCCACAAAGGACGCGGATACGTCGTGGTGAACAATTCGGGCGCGGTCTATGTCATCGACCCGGCGACTTTCCGCGTCACGGGAGTGATCGAAGGGGTCGTCTCGCCGCGTTACATCCACTTTCCCAACGACACGACGGCCTATATCACCGACCTTTACGATCCGCGCATCACGGTCGTGGATTCCCGCAGCAACCATATCCGCGGCCGGATTCCGATGAACGGCCACAAATCGACCGAACAGATGGTGCAGTGGGGCGACGAAGTGTTCGTAAACTGCTGGTCCTACGACGACAAGATTCTGGTCGTGGACGCCGCACGCGAAACGCTGGTGGACTCGATCGAGGTCGGGCCGCAGCCCTCGTCGCTGGTCCTCGACCGCTTCGGCAAACTCTGGACCGTCACCGACGGACGCACCGCAGGCATTCCGGCGGCGCTCTACCGCATCGACGCCGCCACGCGCCGCGTCGAGCAGACCTATACGTTCGCCGCGGGCGACCATCCCTCGTCGGTCACCCTCAACGGCACGCGCGACACGCTCTACTTCATCAACCGCGACGTCTGGCGCATGCGGGTCGACGCCGAGGAGCTGCCCGTCACGCCGTTCCTGCCCTATACGCAGACTACCTATTACGAAGTGGCGGTCGATCCGCTGACCTCGGAGGTCTACGTGGCCGACGCCATCGACTACGTCCAGCACGGCGTGGTCTACCGCTTCACGGCGCGGGGCGCGGCCGTCGACACGATACGCGTCGGCATCACCCCCGGATCGTTCTGTTTCAAACCGTAAAAAACATTCGAAGAAGATGAAAAAATACGCATTCCCTCTGGCGGCTCTTCTGCTGGCCGCCTGCAACTCCGGCGAAGAGATCACGACCACGCAGACGGACGAACCCGTGGCCCGGATTCTCGAATACACTCCCGCACCGGGACAGTTCATCAACGAAGAGGCGCGCTCCGGCGGCGCGTTCGACAACGTGGATACGCCGGAGAAAGCCTGCCGGTACGCCGCCGCGCGTTTCGCCGAGAACAACTGGGTTTCGCTCGGCGGATGGGGCGGATACCTCGTCGCGGCATTCGCCGAGCCGGTACCCAACACGGGCGGTTACGACCTTTACGTCAAGGGCAACGCCATGAACACCTCGTCCGAGCCGGGCGTCGTCTGGGTCATGCAGGACGCCAACGGCAACGGAATGCCCGACGACACGTGGTACGAACTGAAAGGCAGCGAGTACGACAACGCCGCGACGATCCGGGGGTATGCGGTCACCTACACGCCGCTCGCCGACGGCTCCGCCGCATGGACTGACGACCGGGGCGGCAGCGGCACGATCGACCGGATGGACGAACATACACAGGCCTCCTACTGCCCGGCATGGATCGAGCCTGCCGACCTGAAATTCACGGGCACGCGGCTGCGCGACAATGTCGAACAGGCCGACGGACAGTGGAGACCTCAGGCGTTCGCATGGGGCTACGCCGACAACTTTTCGACGGTGGACCGGATCGGCACGACCAACCGCCTGCGCATCAGCGACGCCGTGACGGCCGACGGCTCGCCCGCCAACCTGCAGCAGATCGACTTCATCAAGGTGCAGACGGGCGTGAACGCCAAAGCCCCGCTGATCGGCGAGATTTCGACCGAAGTGTGCGGCATCGGCTGCTACCGGACCGTAACCAAACGCAACTGACCGCGTGCTGCGCACCGCGACGATACTCCTCTGCCTGACCTGCGCCCTGCCCGCCGCGGCGCAGCGTGACTCGACGGCCCGCACCATCGCCATCGAGTCGGTCGATATTTCGGGACGCCGCCCGATGAAGGAGATCGGCGTGCAGCGCACCGAACTGGACACGCTCGTCCTGCGCGAAAACATCACCGCATCGCTGGCCGACGCGCTGGCGACGGGTTCGACCATCTTCATCAAATCCTACGGCCGCGCAACGCTCGCGACCGCCTCGTTCCGCGGCACGGCGCCCTCGCACACGCAGGTGACGTGGAACGACATGAAGGTCAATTCGCCGATGCTCGGACAGGTCGATTTTTCGCTGATACCCGCCTATTTCATCGACGACGCGACGATCTATCACGGAGCCAGCTCGGTGGGCGTCACCGGCGGCGGACTGGGCGGCGCGGTGACGCTGGCGACCAAAGCCCCTGCGGAGCAGGGATTGGGGCTGCGTTACGTGCAGGGCATCGGGTCGTTCGCCACGTTCGACGAATTCCTGCACCTGACCTACGGCGGCGCGCGGTGGAGCAGTTCGACGCGCGTGCTCTACAGTACCTCGGACAATGATTTCCGCTTCCGCAACTACAACTCGAAAGAGTTCGTCACCGACGACAACGGCCAAATCGTCGGCGAATATTACCCCCTGCAGCGCAACCGCAACGGCGGATTCCGCGACCTGCACGTCATGCAGGAGCTTTATTACACCACGCGCGGCGGCGACCGTTTCTCGCTGGCGGCATGGTACCTCGACTCGCACCGCGGACTGGCGATGCTCACGTCCGACCGCAACAAAAGCAAACAGAAGAAGAATACCCAGGACGAACGCACGCTGCGGGCCGTGGCAGGCTGGGAGCGGCTGCGCAACGGACTGAAAATCAGCGCACGCGCGGGCTACACCTACACCGATCTGCGCTACCTGCTCAAGCAGGACCCCGAAGGCAAAGGGCGGTTCGTCGTCAATACCGACGCCCGGAGCCGCATCCACACGCTCTTCGCCAAGGCCGAAGCCGAATATGCGCTCGGCGAGAAGTGGCTCTTCTCGGCCAACGCCGCCCTCCACCAGCACCGGGTGCGCAGCGGCGACCTCTCGGTGATCGGCAACAACGGCCTGCGGGCCGATACGCTCTACCGGCAGG
>ULQX01024110.1_pt1 | contig 11433 bp, 9 predicted proteins | sample 1954941 | NCBI WGS metagenome assembly ULQX01 (sample SAMEA4835667, study PRJEB28245) | human gut metagenome | biome: gut microbiome; material: fecal sample | place: Denmark | collected 2008
CCTGAGGTGATGTGTTCGCTTCCGGGGGGCGTCATTTTCGCCGCATCCTGGGCCTGTGATACCGTGATGAGCCTTACCGCTGCAGCTGCAGGAGCCGCTATCTGAGTCGTCATGGCCAGTAAACATAACGGCAGTATGCGGGATAGAACCTTCAGACAGACTTTCAATTTTATCTTTAAAATACGGTTTGATTTACTTTCAGCAATCCCTGCCCGTCTCTTTACCGGAGTTCTGCGAGAATTTTTTCCGGAGAAACACTACCAAGGAAAGTATGGACAGACGGCTCAAGCACAACCATCGCAGGCGTGGCGGTAACCCCGAGTCGGGCTGCAAGCTCAGACTGTTTAATCACCAGATTTTTACATTTTTCTGAACTGGTGTTGTCTGGCAAAAAACCGGCCATCGCATTTTTAAAACTTTTCTGGCGATCGGATGCGCACCATACTCTCCCCATATCTTCTATGACAGAGTCTTTGATGGAAGATGGCACCACAGTCACAAATGACATAGTGAGGCCTGCATCTGTGTACTTTTTGATATTTTTCACAACATAGCTGCAATACACACACTGATTTTCAACAAAAACTAATAATTTATGTTTTTCAGCTTTTGCCTGGAAGGTAACGGGCTCCAGCTCAGCTAAGGAGCGGGATATATCTTCATAGGCCATCTGTGGCGTTAAATCTGAAGCCGGAGCCGCTGAAACCCCGCTACTGAAGCCGGCTACCGTAAAAATGCCTGCAGTTAATGCTTTAATACAAAAGCGCATGATTTCCTTTTCCTCATCCCTGACTACCTTCAGGTTGTCGACGTCTGGTTCATGTCACAGTTAACGCCTTTTTTTTCATCATGAAAAGAAAATCGTTTCAGGAGCGCCTCATTTCAAAGCAGTCGTTAAATTCTCGTATCAAAACATCGGGAGCTTCGGAATGCCGCTTTGCGGCATGGAGGCGCCTGCAGCAGTTGAATGGAGTACTGCGGGCAAATGGCGCCGTCGCCTGGCGCAGCCGGCTGCTGTTTTGACAGGTTCTGCCTCACCGCCCCCCCTTCCCTTGTATCTAACAGTTTGTGGTGATTAGCTACCACCACTGAAGCAGAGTGAGCCGCCCCCTTCCCTTAAGGTCAGAAAAGTCTGCACCGCTGAACCTTGTTTAGCAGCATATGGCCCTCCGCTTCACCTTTCACGCCAGCACATCAGGTTGAACGGTTACCGGGAGCTCGACTCCGTATGTAAAAGGCGAACAGGCGTGACGGTTTATGTGAGAGGAGTTTAACCATGTTTCCAGTCGGCATTGACGTAAGTAAAAACACCCTGGATCTTTGCATGCTTTATGACGGTATCAAAGGACGCATAAAAACCCGTAACATCCAAAATAACAGACATTCAGCTGAAAATATTCTTCGCTGGCTCAGGCTCCAGCACTGCGGTCCGGAAGATGTTCATGTGGTGATGGAGGCTACCGGGGTTTATCACGAACGGCTGGCTACTGAGTTACATGATGCTGGTTTCTATGTCTCTCTGGCCAACCCTCACCGTAGCAGAGAGTTTGCACGCGGCATGGGAATAATGACAAAAACGGATAAGGTGGATGCGTATATGCTGGCCTGCTACGCATTCCTTAAGAACCCTCACCGCTGGGAGCCGCCGGCACCCGAAATCAGATATCTCGGTGCACTCCTGCGACGGCGGGATGTTCTGCTGGGTGATGCCCTGCGTGAGGAGAACAGGCTGGAAAAATACCTGTCCACAGACACACCTGCAGATATTATCAGTTCCTGCATGCATATGGCGCAGCTGCTGCGCGAGGAGGTAAGCAATATCGAGCGGCAGATTAAAGCGCATATCAAAGTCAGCCCTGCACTGAGGCGTGATTATACACTTCTGACCTCAATTAAATCTGTTGGCCCCCAGCTGGGAATGCATATGCTGGTCGTGCTTCGCAGCCATGACTTTTCATCAGCTGAGCAGGCTGCCGCATTTCTGGGTGTGGTGCCGATCGAGAAACGTTCAGGCACATCGGTTCGGAGCCGGCCCCGGATGTCGAAAATCGGTCCGCCTCAGTTGAGAGCGAAGCTTTACATGTCTGCGCTGTGCGGAAAAATCTACAATAAGCGGATGCGTAATATTTACGACGAGATGTGCCTGCGGGGTAAACCTAAAATGGTGGCCATTGGTGCGCTGATGCGGAAACTGGTGCACTGGTGTTATGGCGTCCTGAAGACCGGAATCGTTTTTAATGATGGAGGCCTGAAACAAGTACTGTCAACCTGACTGTACCAGGCTGGCACTAAACTCAAAATAACGCTCGCTGCAGTAAGTGAGCGCAGTCTGCTATGAGCGAAAAGCAGACGGTCGCCACCGCGCAGGCGGTGGTCTGCGTCAGACAAAGAGCGGTCATTCAGTGATAGAAGATTCTATTTCATTTTTGTGCCAGAAGCTGCCGCTCAGTAACTCCCGCAATAAACGGCGCGAGGAATGAGCGTCCGGCGACCGAATTTGATTACCTTGTTATATGCCATTTTCAAGATCTGCGATTAGGTCAAAGCATAGCGATTTATAATCCTTTACGATCTTCGGCTGAATGGTTAGTGAATGATATTTCAGCAACGCAAGGGCGAATGAGGAAAAATACAGCCAGAACCAGTCATCTTCCGGTAAATTGACATCTTGCACAGTCGCCGACCAACGCCCGTAAATGGGAGGATGAGTCTCTGAACCCGCGAGGCGGTTTCTTCCTGTTGCGAAAAGGATAAAGGCGGATGCTAGAGCGATCCCCATAATACGCTTCATCCTAACCTTTTCCGGGGGATACCCACTGCTTGCGGCGTACTGATCGATCTTGGATATCATCATATCTTTAGCGAACTGATCACACAGATATTCTTCGTCCTTCGGGTCTTCCGGTGCATTTCCTTCAGCTGAGAAAATTACGTGCTTCAGTTCATGTAAAAATACATATGCCGTAGCCATGCACGTGAGATCATATACTGCAGCGCGCTCTGAATCTGACGGCCTACCCTTCTCAGGATCCGGAATAGCCACTGGCCATTCAAAGTCGTCTTCATGAAATGCAGTGCTCAGGTCTTTCACTGCATCAAGTATAGACTTGAAGGCTTCATCTTCTGCTGCCTGATCTGGAATCTTGTTGATTTCGTTTATGTCGAGAGTGGTACCGAATGATTTGAACAATACGATCAACGAAGAATAACAATGTAACGCCTGCCTTCCCGCATAACCGAAAAGCCACATTTGACGCATTGATCTGCTGGTGTACTGGATTGCGGAGAACCCTCCAGCATCTAAGTTAAATCCTTCGCGGTCAGCAATCAGTCGGAACTGGGCATCATAATCGTTAGCGATAGATTCAATCTCTGATGCTCTCTCAGGAACAACACCGTCAAAAAGTTTTCGAACAATGTCTGTCGTTTCCACTAGTCCTCCTATGGCATATAACAGTGCGTTATACCGGTCCCGCAAGGTCGGCTTCCTTGCAAGCCAGATTACCTTGTAAGGTCAGAAAGTCCAATGACAGCTTTATGTACGAAGCAGTCATTGAGCTACTACGTATAAATGACCGCTCCTGGCCTACAGCAGACAAGCTTAGGATGCTGAAGGTCTGCTGAGAGCGATAAACGGAAATTCGAGACGGTATAGTCTCTAAAAGCTTCCCTGCCATAAAGTTGCCGAGATTCTCAGCGAATAGGTAAGTATCATCATACAGTGGTCAGATGTGCATCCGCAGTGCATTTGCTCGCATGTTAACGTAGCAGTAGTACAACATCATTTAGAGACGAATCGCCTAACAGGTTTTAACACCTTAAAATTTCACTGCTGGTTAAACACATTATTAAATGATTTTTATCATTTAAATCATTGGGTTAATTTTAATTGTGATTTGCTTTTAACCCTCGCAATTTAGAAGTATTATTTTGAGATTAATCCACTTGCCCTGCCTTCATCACTGCTTGTAAATATGCGTGAAGAATGATTTTAAGGTTATATATCATGGAGTTATTGAAGTTTTTGGCGGCGATTTTTGTCATTTACTTGTTGTTTTTTAGAAAGAAAAAACGTAAATCTCCAAAGTCTTATGCTTCAGACCCCGTGAAAGCACCGCCAAAAGAATGGCTCGCTGACATCAAGAAAAAAGAGGCGGTTGTGCGAAACGATGATAGTGAAGACGATAACCTTGCAACTTTTACATTGAGCGGTGGCCGGGGTGTTGAACTTCGGGTGACAACCAATCATTACCGCAACACCTCAAAGTCAGCAGGTGCACTAGCTCGATGGGTACTTCCGGGTGAGATGATAACTGTAGCTGGTGTAGCAATTAGCGGTGGCCACATTTACGTGGGGCAACGTATGAAGCCCTCCGGTCAGGAATCAGGCGGCTATTATGACGATGGAAGTGAGGCATCATTAATTGATGACACATGTAAGATAAAACCTACTTCTTATCTTTACGAGGACAGTTCATTAGGATACTGGCCCAGTTTTTCCTCTCTTTCCCCAGAAGCACGCGGTGCGTATGTCAGTTGGCTTGCCAGCGATAGGTCTGATCCATCGTGTCCTATCGGCTATGTTTTTATCTACCTCTACGGCCTGGAAAGAAAAGCGCTCGTAGATTCCACTGACCCAAAATTCCCTGATGCTGAGTTCCGTAATCTGTTCAATGAAGTTGCTCGGTTAAGATCGATATTCATTGAGAACCGCTCCTTCCGTGGATATTCGACCCAATTACTCGAAGCCATGTCTATTCTGCGCCCGAACATGGGCTTAGCCACTGAGCTCGATAGCAATTCAGGTTTCAGCAACAGCATGCAATTTAAGCTGGCTCTTGCAAAAACTGTACATGAAGGAGTTCCTGTATCAGCTGAACTGGCGTTGAACTGGGTAATAAACCACACCGAGTATTCGCTGCGTACCCCGGCTCGCCGCTGTGCTAAAGAGTTTGCTGCACTTTTCAAACGGCGTTACACCCTCAAATATGGTGAAGGGATGGTCGTTAAGGCGAATAAAACGCGCCTAAGGTTAGATTACACACCAGCAAGTCCTAGTTTGCGAGGTGTTCGACTTCCTGTTCCCGACCTGCCTGATCCAAGTGCGTTGAAGAGCCCTGTCCAGAAAATTATGGCTCTTGCCGATATATGTACAGATGAACTTGATGCTTATAGTCGCTACCTTGGTAGGAAAGGTACGTCAGTCAATGATACGGCTGCAATTATGCTGCTCCCTTCAGAGATCGTTAATGAAAGCGCAGAAAAAATATTAAGCTCATTCAAACGCTGGGCTGATGAGGCGATCCTCGTCAAGGAGGGGTTAGTCTCAGTTGCTGACTTTTGGGCACATATGAATGCCAGTTGCCCCAATAAGATCAATAAAAAAGAGGCCGATTTGATGCAGGCCTTTGCTCTGAAGATGGGTTACGGTCTGGCACCTGACCCGTATTATCACCATGTGAAGGCGGATGTTGATGGGACACTTGTTCTATTCCCTGCCGCAGAAGGTGGACGCTTCTCACCTTCTCCTGAATTTATCTCAGCCGTAATGACGCTCAGATTAGGGGCGATGGTCGCCTTGATTGACGATTCTCTTGATCAAGCTGAACAGAAAGTGCTTGAGAATGCCATCAACAACAATCCTGGCTTCACCGATGATGAAAAACGCTCTCTACATGCGTATTTAACGTGGCAACTTCATACCCCAGCCAATATGACAGGAATGAAAAGTAGGATTGAGTTGATGGGGGCCGCGGAAAAAGCTGCTGTGGGTAAGGTTATCGTTAGTGTTGCCTGTTCGGATGGGACAATAGCGCCTGCCGAAATCAAACAGCTTGAGAAGATTTATTCAAGTTTGGGGCTGGATCCCTCATCTGTCTCGAGCAATATCCATCAGCATTCCGCAACTGAACATGATCTCGTCTCGTCTGTACCAACTGATCAGCCAGCAGCAGGATTCACACTGGATGCTAATGTACTTGCCCGCCACGAATCTGCCACGGATGATGTTCGTAAATTGCTGAACACAATTTTCACCGAAGAAGAACCGGAAGAGCCAGAAAGCGCTCCAGCCTCATCAACGGAGGCGGGGGGACTTGACTCCGCACATAGCCAGCTTTATCGCAGTTTGCTGGAGAAAGAACAGTGGTCCCGAAAAGAGGCGACAGAATTGTGCGGAAATTTGAATTTGATGCTCGGCGGTGCGCTTGAGGTGATCAATGACTGGTCCTATGCGGTGGTTGATGCTCCAGTACTGGACGATGCCGATGATGATATCTGGGTTGACCTGGAAATTGCCAAAGAATTAGAGGGATAGTGAATGTCTGTAACACGTATAAGAGTGAAAGAACGCGACGCTATTATTCAGTCACTTAAGTCAGGTGTAACGCCAAGGATAGGCATTCAGCATATCCAGGTTGGCCGCGTGAATGAGATCACCGCTCTCCATCAGGATATTGAGAGGATTGCTGACGGTGGTGCAAGCTTCAGACTTATCATCGGTGAATATGGTTCTGGTAAAACGTTCTTTCTGAGTGTTGTGCGCTCTATTGCGCTGGAGAAGAAGTTGGTGTCAGTCAGTGCTGACCTTTCTCCTGACAGACGTATTCACTCATCGGGAGGTCAGGCTCGTAATCTTTATTCTGAGCTCATGAAAAACATGTCCACCAGAAACAAGCCGGATGGTAATGCGTTACTTAGCGTTGTTGAAAGGTTCGTTACGGAGGCAAGGAAGGAAGCTGACACGGACGGCTCCGAGGTTTCATCAGTTATTCATAAACGCCTGGCAGCACTATCAGATATGGTCGGTGGATATGACTTTGCGAAGGTCATTGATGCATTCTGGCGGGGGCATGAGCAGGATAACGAAACGCTAAAATCCAATGCCATTCGCTGGTTGCGTGGAGAGTACACTACTAAAACTGATGCCCGTCACGATCTCGACGTTCGGACTATTATCTCAGACGCATCATTCTATGATTCTTTGAAGCTGATGAGCCTTTTTGTCCGCCAGGCAGGCTATGCCGGTCTTTTGGTCAGCCTCGACGAAATGGTGAACCTCTTGAAGCTGAATAATACGCAAGCAAGAACAGCGAACTACGAACAGATTTTGCGGATCCTGAATGACTGCCTGCAAGGCTCAGCCGAGAACATTGGTTTTATCCTCGGGGGTACGCCAGAGTTTCTTTTCGATCCGCGTAAAGGTCTTTACAGCTATGAGGCGCTCCAGTCGCGTCTGGCGGAAAACCGGTTCGCGCAAAAAGCAGGAGTGATTGACTACTCATCCCCCACTTTGCATCTTGCCAGCCTCACCCCTGAGGAACTGTATATTTTGCTGAGAAATCTTCGTCATGTTTATGCCGGTGGAGATCCAGAGAATTATCTGGTACCAGATGAGGCACTGACTGGATTCCTGCATCACTGTAGTAAAACCATTGGAGACGCTTACTTCCGTACCCCCCGTAATACCATAAAAGGTTTCCTGGACATGCTGGCCGTGCTGGAACAAAACAGAACGATGAACTGGCAAACACTAATCGAGGGTGTGGCGATTGAAGAGGACCGGCCCAGCGATATGGATGACACCACTACGGAGGAAAGCGATGACGACGACGGACTGGCGAACTTCAAACTATGAGCAGTGCCTACGATAGCCTCGATCCCCGCGTCCGTAAGTGGGTTTACAAGCAGGGGTGGTCGACATTAAGGCCCTTGCAGGAGAGTTCTATCCCGGCAATTTTAGCCCGTGATCGAGACGTGCTAATCAGTGCAGGTACAGCAGCGGGTAAAACAGAGGCTTTCTTTCTTCCTGCCTGTTCGGCAGTTGCAGATCTCACGAATGGATTTGGCATCATCTATATCAGTCCGTTGAAGGCATTGATTAACGATCAGTACCGTCGTCTTGGGAGCCTTGGAGATGCATTGGAAATGCCAGTGACTCCCTGGCACGGGGATGTACCACAAAGCAAAAAGAAGAAGGCTCGGACGAACCCTGCTGGCATTTTACTGATTACACCTGAGTCACTTGAGTCTTTGCTCATAAATTCAATGGGCTGGCTCAAACAGGCGTTTTCTTCAGTCGCATACATCGTTATTGATGAGTTTCATGCTTTTATTGGTTCAGAGCGTGGTGTACAGCTGCTTTCTCTGCTCAATAGAATTGACCATGTGCTAGGATGCCAGGTAAATCCAATTCCCCGCGTTGCGTTGAGTGCCACGCTGGGGGAACTGGAGAAAGTGCCCGAAATGTTGCGCCCGGACAAACGACTCCCCTGCGTAACTGTTACAGATAGTAATAGCATGACCACTCTTCAGGTACAGGTCAAAGGGTACCTGGAGCGAGTGATCCAAAATGATGAAGAACTTCAGAGTTCAGCTGAACATGACGTTTGCGCTGACATTTTTAGACTTTGCCGTGGCGATTCTCATTTGGTCTTTGCAAACAGCCGAAAACGCACTGAAAGCATTGCGGCAACGCTGAGCGACATGTGTGAGGAACAAATTGTTCCGAATGAATTTTTCCCCCACCATGGTTCCCTTGCCAAGGAATTACGTGAGGTGCTTGAATCTCGTCTTCAGAAAGGAAATTTGCCCACAACAGCTGTTTGTACAATGACGCTTGAGTTGGGAATTGATATCGGTAAGGTTAAATCGGTTATCCAAGTTACGCCTCCGCATTCTGTTTCCAGTTTGCGCCAGCGAATGGGGCGTTCTGGGCGACGCGATTCCCCGTCAGTACTCAGAATGCTAATTACAGAAAATGAGCTTACTGTGAGTAGCAGTATCGTTGATCACCTACGACTCCAGTTGGTGCAGTCGATGGCAATGATCAGGTTGATGATCTCTAAACAATGGTTTGAGCCTGCCGATTCCCGGCAGATGCATTACTCCACGCTGCTACACCAGATTCTTGCAATTACCGCACAATGGGGTGGAGTTCGTGCCGACCAGCTCTGGTCACAACTATGCCAGACAGGGCCGTTCAGAAATGTAGATTTAAACGATTTCAAAAGCCTGCTTAAACATATGGGAGCATGTGGCCTACTCACTCAACTTGCTAGCGGCGAAATGGTTGTTGGGGCAGAGGGGGAGAAACTGACTAACCATTACACTTTTTATGCCGTGTTCAATACACCAGAAGAGTTCCGCATTATCACCGGAAACAGAACCCTTGGAACAGTGCCTGTGGACTCCCCACTGCTACCAGACCAACACATCATCTTCGGTGGGCGGCGCTGGAAAGTGACAGAGATCGAGACAGAGAAAAAAGTTATCTATGTAGAGGCAACCAAAGGCGGTCAGCCACCACAATTTAGTGGGGGAGGTATGTCTGTTCATGATGCCGTTCGTCAGGAAATGCTCGCTATCTATAGGGAAGGTGATTACCGCATAGCAATAGGTAGCAAGAAAGTAGATTATGCCGATACTGCCGCCAGAAACCTATTTGCGGAAGGCTGTAGTAACTTTCAGCGTTTTAAACTTCAAAATGAGTGTTTTATTACGAGTGGACAACACTGTTACGTAATACCCTGGATGGGGGATAAAGTTGTCAATACGATTACAGCCTTGCTCATACGTTGTGGTTTTAAAGCAAATTCATTTGCTGGTGTTATAGAAATCGATAACTCCAGTGTAGCTTCCGTTCAGCACGCGCTGAAAGAAATGCTGTTGTCAGGCTTGCCATCTGCATTTGATCTTGCCACAGATGTTCCAGAAAAGTACTTAGATAAATATGACGAGTATTTACCAGAGTCCCTTCTTGCGAAAGGGTATGGTGCAAAGGCGTATGAAACAGAAGGTACGCGCATCTGGTTGCAGAAACATCTTTAGTAATCTGGATATGTAATCAGGGTATAAATAAGACATATATACCCTGAATTTTTTATTTCCCTGTAGATTTACTAGGCTTTAGTCCCGGGGTATTACCAGGAGTATCTTTATTATCACGTCGACGTTGATCCGGTTTTCCTGTCGATTTAGCAATTGGTTTTGGACCAGGTTTAAGACCCATGATAGTTATCCTTTAGAGGTGTAAGAGGGAAGCCTCAACATCGATATATTGGATAATGTGAAATTTTTCAATGGGAGCGATCAACATATCCAATGATTAACTCGATATTGTGAACAGTGTCCGCTTCTGGCTGTGAGTTCAACCGATGGATGCAACACATTGATTGAACCGTTCTGCGGGTGATTCATAGTCTAGCGTTTTTCTCGGCCTTTCGTTGAGCTGTCTGGCAACACTGTTAAGTCTTTGCTGGCTGTGAACCGATAAGTCAGTTCCTTTTGGAAAATATTGTCTGAGCAATCTGTTCGTATTTTCATTTGAGCCACGTTGCCAGGGAGATTGAGGATCACAAAAATAAATCTGAATGTCTGTCGCTATAGTAAATCGTGTGTGGCTGGTCATTTCAGCGCCACGATCCCAAGTTAATGTTTTATAAAGCTCAGCAGGTAATTCCCGGGCTTGTCTGATGAGTGCAGATATAACCGTTATGGTCTTGTTGTCTCTGATCTTCGCCAGCATAATAAAACGAGAATGACGTTCTACGAGGGTGATGATATAGGAGTTTTTCGAGCCCTGAATCAAGTCACCTTCCCAGTGACCTGGGATGGCTCTGTCAGCCGCCTCTGGTGGCGTTTCGCTGACAGGTATCGTGTTAGGGATTGACCCTAATCCTTTCCCTTTAAGCGATGACGTTCTGGATCTACGCACTGCTCTTCCGCTTCTGAGGCATTGCTGCAGCTCTTTTTTTAATGCTCCCCGGGTTTGTATAAAAAGCGTTTTATAAATCGTTTCGTGTGACACATGCATTTCCTGATTATCCGGATAACAGCGTTTCAGCCAACCGGCGATCTGTTCCGGCGACCAGTCCTGATGCATCTTCTCTGCAATGATTTTACACAATGCGGGGCTTTCAATTAGCTTGCAAGGTTTTGGTCTCAGTGCATTTTCCCACGCAGTAGCATCGGCTTTTGCTGCACGGTATTGTTTTGCACCACCGTGCCTCCTGACCTCGCGGCTAATCGTTGAGGGCGCTCTTGATAATTTGGCGGCGATATCCCTGATACTGAGTTTTGCTACCAGCCCTCTGGATATCTCCTCTCTTTCATCAAGCGAAAGCGCTAATCGGTGCCGTTTTCGCACGGGAGGACGATAGCCGCCTGTCTGGTGGATAGTGGGCATAATGGAAGAATGATATCTGTCGAACATTCTGGCGATATCATGTAGAGAATCACCTTGCTTATATCTGTCCCAGATAATTGCCTTCTGCTCTGGCGTGTAGTTAATCCGAGTTCTTCGTTTCATGACAACGTCCCCCTTGATTAAGGATAGCGTTGCATCGACCCGTTGAACTCACAGCTCAAAGCGGACCTTCCGTTCGCACCTGCCTTTTGCTTTGAACACCCTCCTGCTGTATCTCCTTCATCCTG
>ULQX01026596.1_pt1 | contig 11417 bp, 5 predicted proteins | sample 1954941 | NCBI WGS metagenome assembly ULQX01 (sample SAMEA4835667, study PRJEB28245) | human gut metagenome | biome: gut microbiome; material: fecal sample | place: Denmark | collected 2008
AAAAAGCGTATATTTGTTGACACTAACCCAAATCTAAAACGGAAATGTACCGCTACGCCCTCTCGATCATAGGCGGACTGTTCATCGGATGGAACATCTGTCTGGCCGCTACGAACAGTGATCTCCACTCCCGGAATGCGGAGGGGGGGGGAATTTCGACCCGCTGCTGACCCTCTCCCAAGACGAACTTCTCCGACGGCTCGATTCGCTCGTAGCCGAACGCAAAGAGGCGATCCGGCTCAAACTCCACCGGATCGACACCTACCGCAACGATCTGCATAAAAGCCGCACCCCGCGCGACAGGTATGCCGCCGCCCTCCATCTCTACAACGAATTCCAGAAGTTCCAGCTCGACTCGGCGCTCCGTTACAGCGACCGACTCGAAACGTACGCCCGCCAACTGGGCGATCCGCAGCGGATCAACGCCGCACGGCTCATCCGCTGCAAGAATCTCATCTTCCTGGGAATGTACAAGGCCGCAGCCGACCAACTGGAAGCGATTCCGGCCCACGGCCCCGAATTCGATTCGGTGGACTACTACAACTGCTACCTGAAACTCTATCATACCATGGCGCAAACCGCCATGGCCGGCCCGCTGCAACGCGAATACAGACGGCTGAAAGGCCTCTACCGCGACTCCGTGCTGCTGGTCGTAGACCGCAACCGGCTCACCTGCACGCTGATGCGCCACGACAAGCGGTACGAAGAGGGCGGAGATCCGCAGGAAAGCATCCGCGAACTGAACGCATTCTTTTCGCGCAACGACAACTCCACACCGAACAAGGCGGTGATCGCCAACAGTCTCGCCGACGCATACGGCCGGTTGGGCGACGACGAGCAACGTCTGCGTTACCTGACGCTCACCGCAATCTACGATCTGGAAGTACCCAGCCTCGCATACAGCGCCCTGCCGCGACTGGCCGACCTGCTCTTCCGACGGGGAGATCTCGTGCGCGCCAACCGCTACATCACGCGCAGTCTGGATGACGCGATCGACTGCAACTCGGTCAACCGTATCCTGATCGCGTCGCGCACGATGACCGAGATCAACCAGAGTTTCATGCAGGAGATCGCCCGCCACCAGCACCGGCTCTACCTCCTGCTCGCCGTCGTGACGGGCACGATTCTGCTGCTCACGGGAATCCTCGTCTTCACGCTGCGGCAGAAACGCACCATCAAACAACTCCAAACGCAACACGCCAACGACAACGAGCGGCTGCGCGAACTCAACGAACGCCTCAGCGTCATCAACCGGCAGCAGGAGACGATCAACGACGAACTGTCGAAAGCCAATACGGTCAAGGACAAGTACATCCGTCACTACATGCAGCTCAGCACGCTCTATATCAACAAACTGGAACGTTTCCGCGTCCAACTCTTCAAGACCTTCAATACGCACGGGCTGGACCGCCTTCTGCGCGAACTGCGCTCCCCCTCCTCCACCGAACGGGAATACAAGGCCTTCTTCAACGAGTTCGACACCGTTTTCCTCTCGATCTACCCCGACTTCATCGAACAGGTCAACGCGCTGCTGCATGAAACGGAGCGGCTCAAATCCACCAAACTCAACACCGAATTCCGGCTGCTGGCCGTCATCCGGCTCGGCATCACCGACAATGCGCAGATCGCACAATTCCTGCACATCTCGATCAACACGGTCTACACCTACCGCAACCGGCTGCGAAACGCCGCGACGATCCCTCCGCAGGAGTTCGAAAAGCGAATACTGGAAATCCGGTAACCGATCCGACGGTTCGCGGCCTGTTCCGATTCATACGCAATTCATATAATCGAACCGGAAGAATCGAAATATCCATCTGATTACAAATACATTACAGTAAAATCGGATTTATATTTTCTTTTGACGCCATTGGTTCGTATCGGTCAAAGGTCTACTTTTGATCTACCTGAATCGGACTTCGTTTCGCCCTTATTTCCAACGGAAAAGGGCATCCGCACGCGATACTTCCGCAACCAACCTTCATTCTCCGAATGATTCCTTATATATACACCGACCTGAACCATTTCCGCATTGCGACCGCCTCGCAATGTGCGATCGTTTCTACAATTCTAACTCTAATCTAAAACTTTCATCTATGAGAAAATCTCTTCTTTTTCTTCTGAACACGCTCCTTGCCGCCGCGACGCTGTGCGTCGTATCGTGCGGCATCGACGACGTGGACGCGGAAGACGGAGCGATCCAATTCGAACTCTACGACACGGAGGGCACCCTCATCGAAGGTCTCCAAAGCATGAAGTTCGGCGCGACGACCGCCTACACGCTGAAAAGCGCATTCGTGACCTACACGGAAGTCACGGCTCCCGCAGGGTGGAAATGCAGCGTCATCCCCAGCTCGCGGAGCTGCACGGTGACGGCTCCCGTCGCCTCGGATCTGGAAGCCGAAGCCGGCGGCGACATCACGATCGCGATCACCTCGCAGGCCGGACGCACGATGAGCTACACGCTCAGCGTAGCCGCCCTCGAAGAGAGCATTTCGCTGACCTTCGACGGCGACGCGACGACCAAAAACCACATCTTCTCCTACGGCAAGAGCCTCGTCTTCCCCTTCTCGTGCGAAAACACCTCTTCGCTCAAAGTCGAAGCTCCCGAGGGCTGGACGACGGAAACCGACCTCGAAAACAACCAGTTGACCGTCACGGCGCCGATGCCCGACAGTCAGAATCCGACGCTGACCGGTGCGGTCAAGGTGACGCCGCTGAGCGTCCGCGGCACGGCCGGCGAATCGTCGTCGATCAGCGTCGAGCTTTCGACCAAGATGCCCGTCATCCAGTTCGCAGAGCCGATCGACCGCTTCGTCTTCGGCGAACAGCGCGACATCCCCTGCACGATGCAGTATGTAGACAAGTGCGACATCACGGCCCCCGAAGGCTGGACGGTCGAACTGGATATCGCCGCATCGATGCTCAAAGTCACCGCACCTGCCGAAGGGGTCGGAATCCCCGCCGGCACGGTCACACTGGATGCGGTTTCGGCCGAGGAGCTGACCGAATCGTTCGAAACGCAGCTCTCGCTGAAAGGCATCGCCACGGGCGACGATTTCGTGGCCTTCGGCAAAGCCGTCATGGAGGCCGCGCCGCTCGACGAGTTCATGCAGGAGGGCACGGTGATCCTGTTGCAGGACGTCGACCTGAGCGCATTCTCCCAGACCTGCTTCGTCGGGCAGGCCGAAAATCCGTTCACCGGCACCTTCGACGGCAAGGGACATACCCTCACGGTCAGCCTCAACGACGGCGACGCCAAGGAGCTGGGCCTGTTCCACACGCTCGATGCAACGGCCGCGGTGAAGAATCTGACGCTGGCCGGCAGCATGACGGTTACACAGCCCAATCCCGGCGTAGCAGGAACCCTCGCCATCTACAACAACGGCGCCGCATTGACCGGTGTCACCAACACGGCGACCGTCACCTACTCGGCCGACAAGACCAACTCCACTTCGGGTTACCTCGGCGGACTGGTCGGTCAGGACAAAGCCGGTTCGACCTACACCGACTGCCACAATACCGGTATGTTCAACATTCCGGGTTCGGGCCGTACGATGTTTATCGGCGGTATCGTCGGCGGCGCACTCATCAACACGAAGGGTTCGCTGACCAATTGCTCGAACAGCGGTAAATTCGAATTCAACTTCTCGAACAAACCCGACAGCGGTATGTTCGGCGGTCTGGTCGGCTCGGCCGAAAAAGCATTCTGGAATTTCACCGACTGCACCAACGAGGGCAATTTCTCCGTCACATTCGCCGATCCCGGCCACCAATACCACTCACTGGGCGGCATTTTGGGCAACGGTTACGGCACCTTCGTCCGCTGCATAAACAAAGGCGACATCACCTTCGGCACGGCCAAAGGCACGAATTATCGCCGTACGGGCGGCATCATCGGCTGTGTAGGCGCAAACGACGATGCCATCGACTTCCAACGAACCCTCTCGATGAGCGACTGCCGCAACGAAGGCGACCTGGCCGCTTCGACGGCATCGCTGGGCGGTATCATCGGTATCGCCGAGAAGATCGACACACCGGCCGTGATCGAGAACTGCGAAAATAAGGGCCACATCAGCAGCCCGTCGATGGCCGACTACGACGTCTACTATTTCGGCGGCATCGCCGGCAAGGTCAACGGCGCATTCACGCTGCGCAACTGTGTCAACCGCGGTAATCTGACGGCGGCTGTCGAGCGCGACATCGCCGGTATCGCCGTATCGGGAGGCAACGACGCCGTCTTCGAGAACTGCGAAAACTACGGCAACATCACTGTCGCACCCAACCACAAGCCCAACGAAGGCGACCGGTGGCGTCCGTGCGTCGCAGGCATCGTAGCGATCGAGAACGACGTCGCCACCACGATCACCAACTGTACCAGCGACTGCGTCATCGACGCGACGGTCTACCGTGCGACGAGTATCGACAAGGTCTACGTCTTCCAGAAGACCTGGGAAAATGGTACGGAGGACACGAAGACCGTCTGCGACGAAGCGTCGAAGAGCAATTCGGCCGGAACGACGATCAATATTACCACCAGAGAGTAACCTATTAACCCTATTTAGAACTACAATACAGTCATGAAGAAATACGGTTTTTTAACACTGATATTGTGTCTGTTTTGCCTGGGAGAGGCCGCCGTGGCCTCTCCGGGCAAGGCGGATGCGGCACCGGCCGCACAAGCTCAGTCGTCGAAACTGACGGTCAAGGGATTCGTCAAGGACGACAAGGGCGACCCGATGATCGGCGTGACCCTTATCGTCAAGGGTACGAACTTCGGCACCGTGTCGAACGCCGACGGCAGTTACAGCATCGACGTCCCCTACGGCGGCGCGACGCTGATGGTCTCCTACATCGGTTACGCACCGCAGGAGATCAACGTGAACAACCGCACGAAGATCGACATCACGCTGCTCGAAGACAGCAAGGCGCTCGAAGAGGTCGTCGTCGTGGGTTACAACGTCCAAAAAAAGGAGACGATCACCGGTTCGATCGCCACGATCACGACCAAAGACCTCAAACAGTCGCCCACGGCCAACATCAACAACGCGCTGGCCGGACGTATGCCGGGTCTGCTGGTGAACCAGTTCTCCGGCGGCGAGCCGGGCAACGACGCCGCACAGCTCAACATCCGCGGTATCTCGACCTACGGACAGTCGGGCGTCATCATGATCGTCGACGGTATCGAGCGCGACATGAGCTATCTGGCTCCCGACGAGATCGAGACCTTCACGATCCTCAAAGACGCATCGGCGACGGCACCCTACGGTATCCGCGGCGCCAACGGCGTGATCGTCGTGACGACCAAGCGCGGCCGCAAGGGCGAGAAACCGACCGTCGACTTCAAGGCCTCGGTGGGCATCAGCGAACCGATCCGCTACCCCGACTACCTCGGATCGGCCGACTACGCGACGCTCTACAACGAGGCGATGCTCAACGACAACCCCTCGCTCGCGGCCGACTCGCCTTCGCTCTTCACGCAGACGGCGATCGACAACTACCGCCGCGCCAAAGGCGACAACTCCGACGGGCTGGGTTACAACTGGGATTATTTCGACTATGCGTTCCAGCCCTCGGTATTGCAGGATTACAGCCTCTCGGTACGCGGCGGCACGGACCGCGCCCGCTACTTCATCCTGGGAAGCTACTACAAGCAGGGCGGCAACTACAAGCACTCCAACTCCGACAACGCCAACAACTTCCTGCGCTATAACTTCCGCGCCAACGTCGACGTCGACGCCACCAAACGGCTGAAAATCTCGGTCGATCTGGGTGCCCGCGTGACGGAGTATACCTATCCCGGCGCCACGGCGGCCAACATCATCTCGCTGGCCAACACGCAGCCGCCCTACCTGCCGATCGTACTGCCCAACAACGGCAACGAAGTCAATCAGGGCGATTTCGAGGAGAACGGAGGCTACCTGCTCTACGCCGACAACGACTACCGCTACAACATGCTCGGTCAGTTGAGCCGTTCGGGTTTCAGCAAACGCACGCGCCGCTACCTGCAAGGATCGTTCAAACTGAGCCACGATCTGGACTTCATCACCGAAGGTCTGAGCATCGCCGCGCAATTCTCCTACGACACCTTCAACCAGCACACGATCAACAACAGCGTACCGACCCACAGCACAGGTAATCTGACCTACCCGGGCTACTCGACGTGGATGCTGCCCGAGGAGTACAGTATCGACGAGTGGAAGAACAACTCGGCCTATTGGATTCAGAACGGTTCCTACGTGACGGCCAACCAGCGCACCACCGACGACGCGCAGGGCAACAGCCTCAGCCACGCCAACCCCGAAGGGACGTCGCGTTTCCAGGCCCGACTCGACTACGCCCGCAAGTTCGGCGACCACAACGTGACGGCGATGGTACTCTACTACATGCAAAACAAGATCGTCGGCAAGGAGGTTCCCTATCGTTACATGGGTTTTTCGGGACGTGCGACCTACGACTACAAGAACAAATACCTCTTCGAATTCAACATCGGCTACAACGGTTCGGAGAACTTCGCACGCGGACACCGTTTCGGCGTATTCCCCGCAGGTTCGATCGGCTGGGTCGTCTCGCAGGAGGAATTCATGAAGAACGTGCGTTGGATCGACCACCTCAAACTGCGTGCATCGTACGGTCTGGTAGGTAACGACCAGATGGGGAGCACCCGCTTCGCCTACCTGCAATACTACACGTCGGGCAGCAACATGAACATCTACTTCGGCGAAGACAAGAAAGCATTCGGAACCACCCTCATCGAAGGCATCTTCGCCAACCCGTCGCTGACATGGGAGAAGGCACGCAAGTTCAACTTCGGTATCGACGCCGAGTTCTTCCACCAGCGGCTGACCCTCTCGGTCGACGTCTTCAAAGAGCACCGCTACGACATCCTCACCTCGCTCAATACCGACGATAAACTCGGCTTCCCCTATATCGTGGGACAGACCGCCCCGATCGTCAACTCGGGTATCGTGGACAACCGCGGTATCGAGTTCCAGCTCGGCTGGGACGGCCGCATCGGACAGCATTTCCGCTACTGGATCCGCCCGAACTTCACCTTCGCCCGCAACAAGGTGAAATTCTGCAACGAGATCAGCTACATCGACAACAATGGTCGCGACTGCCCGTGGCGCTACCAGACCGGCCGCCGCGTGGGTGAGAATTTCTGCTACATCTTCGATCACTTCGTCGCCGACCAGGACGAAGCCGATCGCCTGAACGCCATGAACGGCGGCAGCGGGTTCGCTATCTGGGGCCCCGTACAACCGGGCGATGTAGTCTACAAAGACATGAACGGCGACGGCGTGGTCAACAACTACGACCGTGCGGCCGTCGGCAACCCCCGTACTCCCGAAATCCAGTACGGTATTCCGGTCGGGTTGTCGTACAAGGGATTCGATTTCAGTATGCTGTGGCAGGGCTCGGCGCTCTGTTCGGTGCAGTTGAGCGGCCCGGCCGTATGGGACTTCCCGCTCTACGACCAGTCGCGCACGGGCAAGGTGCGTAAGATGCACCTCAACCGCTGGACGCCCGAAACGGCCGCCACGGCGACCTATCCCGCCCTGCACTACGGCATCCACAACAACAACAAACAGCAGTATTCGAGCTTGTTCCTCTACGACGCTTCGTACATCCGTCTGAAAAACGTCGAGATCGGCTATACGCTGCCCAAGGCCTGGACGTCGAAGGCCGGCATCCAAAGCGTCCGCATCTATGCACAGGGACAGAACCTCCTGACGTTCGACCGCCTGGGCGACGTCGACATGGACCCCGAAATCAAGAACGGCGACGGAAGCTGGTTCCCCGTGCAGCGCGTCGTGAACCTCGGCATCAACATGACATTCTAACCATTCCAAAACATTCGAATCGACTATGAAAAACATATTGAAATACCTGCTCCTCTGCTGTTCGGCCCTGTCGCTGTTCGGCTGCGAGGACTACCTCGACAAGACGCCGCAGGGCGACAAGACGGAAGAGGATGTTTTCACCCGTTTCAACGAAACGGAACAACTTATCAACCGTCTCTATTTCTACGTGCGCGCCGCCGACCAGCCGCTGGTGCATATCCGCTATTTCAGCGACTCGGCGCTCGCCGACGAGTGCGAAGGTTCGTCGGCCGAGAACGGCTGGTCGAACAAGTTCAACGAAGGCGACTGGGAACCCGGTGCGGAACTCTACTCGAAATGCAACGCCACGACCGACGCCGGAGCCTGCCACACTTTCTGGCCTGCACTCTATCAAGACATCCGCTGTGCAAACGTCATTCTCGAAGGTATCGAGAAATACAACACGCCCGACTCGCAGGTACACCCCGGAACGCTGTCGCAGCGTATCGGCGAGGTCTATTTCCTGCGCGCCTACCTGCACTACTGCGTGTTGAAGAGCTACGGCGAATGCCCCTACGTGGACTACACGGTCGACCCCAACAACCTGCCGAAATTCGAGCGCGAGAACGTCCACTCGATCGTCGAAAAGATATGCAACGACTGCGACAACGCCTTTTCGCGTGTTCCGGAGCGCTATCTGGCCGAGCAGTTCGGCCGTGTGGAGAAGGGTACCTGCCTGGCATTGAAAGCCATGGCGCGTTGGATCGCCGCCACGCCGCTCTACAACGGCTCGACGCTCAAAGGCGATAACCGCAACTACGCCTCCGAGTACCAGCGTTACGATCCCGCCCGCTGGGACGCCGCTGCGGCGGCAGCGAAGGCCGTCATCGATTTCACGACCAACACCGGCGAAAAACGCTATTCGCTCTACCAGGGAGCCGATAAGAGCAACACGACGAACTTCGGCAACGTAGACGAAAGCAACGGCAAGGTCTACACCCGTCTGTGGGAATTGTTCAGCGGAACCGCCCGCTCGCTCGACGCCAAGAAATGCGAATGGATCTGGTTCTTCCTTCAAGCCAAGACCGTCGGTTATCACAACGACATGTATCCCCCCTCGTCGCAGGGACAGGCACGCGAAGTTCCCGTACAGGAGCATGTCGACGAATACGAGGTAATCGGCCCCGACGGCTACGGCTATCCGATCTACGCCCTCAAAGAGAACCACAAGGCGCTCTACGGCGGCCTGATCTCCGAGGAGGATATGGCCAAGGCCTACGACGACGCCAACCCCTACGAGAACCGCGACCCGCGCTTCTACCGCGACATCACCTACCACGGCGCGATGTTCAAGGGCAAGTGGATCAACACCGCGACGGGTTCGGATGAGATCAACGCCGCAAACTCGACGACGACGGGCTACTTCACCCACAAATTCTTCGACGGCTACTACACCAAGGGCATGTCGGGCGACTGGAACATGGACGCTCCGCTGATCCGTCTGGCGACGATCTACCTCGTCTACGCCGAGGCCGTCACCCGTTCGAAGGGCGCGACGGACGAAGTCTACAACATGATGAACGACCTGCGCGCACGCTCGTTCATGGCTCCCATTCCGCCCGCCGCGAAGACCAACAAGGAGTTGCTGCTCGACTACATCCTGCGCGAACGCCGCGTCGAACTCTACCACGAAAAGAGCCGTTTCTTCTCCACGCGCTTCTACCTCGAACCGACCAGTCCGACCGAGTTGGCCAAAGAGTCGCAATGGAACGCATTGCCCGGCAGCAACGACGAGAAGGCCCAGCAGTACTTCGCCAAGTACGGCGCCTATCCCAAGACGCAGCACCGCATCTGCGGCATGAGGCCCGTGGAAGACCCCGACGGCAAGATCTCGGTAGGAGGCAAGAAATACCGCATGGAACGCTTCTGGAAGGAAGACCGCGTGTTCCTCGAAAAGCACTATCTCTTCCCGATCCCGACCGAAGAGCTGCAACGAGCTAACATCCAACAGAATCCGAATTGGTAGACAATCCTCAGACCAGATGTCCGGCAGACATCTGGTCTGAAATTAAAATGCAACTGCTATGAAAATGAATCCGATCTTCAATCTGCTGCGCCGCACGATGTTCGCAGCATTGGCCGCAACGACGATCGCCTGCGGCGGAGACGATCCGGTCGTCCCCCAACTGCCCGGCGGAGGCAATAACGGCCAGGACGGCACGGAAGAGGAGAAACCCGAGATCAAGCCCGACGAGGGCATCACCCTCTACGGGCTGGTGAGCGACAGCGAAGGCAATCCCCTCGAAGGCGTCGTCGTCAGCGACGGTTACAGCGTCGTCGCCACCGATGCGAAAGGCGTCTACCAGATCGTGCGCAGCGCCAACGCCAAGTACGTCTTCATCTCCGCCCCGTCGGGTTATGAAATTCCCACGCAGGCGAATTACGGCTCCTACCAGGGAACCTACCAGGCGGCGAACTCGCTGACGGGCAGCAGCACGAAGCCCTACCGCGCCGACTTCACGCTGACGAAACTCTCCCAGAGCGACACCCGCTTCCTGCTCTTCGGACTGGGCGATCCCCAGCCCGACAACGACGAGCACATCAAGCGTTTCCGCACGGAGACCGTGCCCGATGTCAAGAAGATCAAGGCCGACTACACGATCCCGACCGTCGGCATCGCGCTGGGAGACATCCTGGGCAAGGGCGACGCACAGACCTTCACCTCGATGAAGCGTGCGCTGGGCGAGACGGGCGTCCCCTTCTTCACCACCATCGGCAACCACGACAAGAGCTCGGTCGACTACACGGGCGACACCTATCGCGACGTGCTCGGCCCGCGGTGGTACTCGTTCAACCGCGGCGAAGTGCATTTCGTCGCGATGGACAACTGCCTCTTCTCGGGTCAGGACTACACCGGCGGCTTCACCGACGAGCAGGTGGCGTGGCTCGAAAAGGATCTGTCCTTCGTCCCCACGAGCAAGATGATCGTGCTCTACTACCACATCCCGCTGCGCGACACGAACTACCGCAACCGCCAGAAGGTGCTCGACCTAATTTCCAAATACCAGAACCCTACGCTGATGTGCGCCCACACGCACTATTTCCAGCCCTATCACATGCGCTCGCATAACCTCTTCGAACGTATCCACGGCGGTACGTGCGGCTATTTCTGGCGCTCGAACTGCGGCGGCGACGGCACGCCCAACGGCTTCATGGTCTACGAGATCGACGGAACGAAGATCGTCGACACCTATTTCAAGGCCTCGCAGCGTCCCGACGATCATCAGATACGCCTCTATCACGGCGACGCCGTCTTCGCGGGGCCTTACGCCACCTACAAATACGATCTGGGGGCGGACGTCGTCGTGGCCAACGTCTTCGCCGCCGGCATGGACGGCACGACGTGGAAAGTGGAGCTCTCCGAGGACGGCGGCAAAACGTGGAGCGACATGAGTCCGATCGAGCAAAACTACGGCGACCGCTGGATTCGGGGATACCACATCGGCGTCGAACACCACCCCACCGAAAGCGGTACGAGCCCCTGCTATCACCAGTATCAGTACAAACTGAAAGATGCAGCCGCCACTGCCATCG